>Ga0209761_1001086_pt1 | contig 17415 bp, 18 predicted proteins | sample GraSoi013_1_40cm_4_FD_185818 | JGI IMG/M metagenome (GOLD analysis project Ga0209761, IMG submission 185818) | Grasslands soil microbial communities from the Angelo Coastal Reserve, California, USA - Sample 09_25_2013_1_40cm (SPAdes) (version 2) | ecosystem: Environmental > Terrestrial > Soil >...
GACCAGTCGTTGTTCCCGATCAGGTATTGGAATACGGCGACGAGCGTCATGTACGACGGCTCGATCACCGGATCGTAAACGTTGTTTGCGCGGACGGGTGTGCTCGCGATGCGGTCGGCCAACGCGGTGTCCGATTCGATCAGGAACCCGTAGCGGGTGATCGTGTCATGGCGCGCGGAGTCTATGTAGGTGACGTGGGCGAGCCGCACGCGGAAACTGGTATCGGTCACGGCATTGAGGACGCGATACAAAGCGTACTCGCGGAGCAGGTTGCGCTCGGAGAGCCGGTCTTTCTGACAATGCGTGACCAGTTTGAGCCTGTCCTCACCCGCGAATGGGGTGCCGTCGACCTTGTGGGACGGCAAGTCGAGGCGGATGGGCGGAAAGCCGCAGGTCTTGAGGCGGAAGATGCCGCGCGTGCGCAGCTTGACGGCGATACTGCCGGTGTCGCTCCCGGTGCCGTAGCGGAGGGTGCCAGGGTGCTCCTTGCGCTCCTTCCCGCGATCGCCCCGCAACGCGTGGAGGTCGGTCTCCAGCGTCAGGGTCACCGGCTCATGTTCGAGGAAGAGATGCGACGCGGTCGTTTGCGCGCTGGCGCCGGCACAGAATAAAGGAAGCAGAAAGAGGCTCAGCCTCATGGGGCCGAAGCTACGTGGATACGCGGTTTCGGCCAGCCTCCTTCGCCCGGTACAGGGCTTTGTCAGCGGCCTGCACGACCTGATCGGGCGAAGTATCGCGATGATTCCGCTCCGCCACACCGATGCTCACGGTGATCGTGATGGCCTGGCGACTCTTGCGGCCCTTGTCGGCCTTCGGCTTTGGGACGCGTGGCCGGAACCTGCGCCGCATTGTGAACCGGCTCGTTTCGACCGTCTCGCGCAGCTCTTCGAGATGCGGCAGGCATTCCTCCTGACCTTTACCCGGGAATACCAGCGCGAATTCCTCGCCGCCGTACCGATAGGCCGTTCCGCCGCCCGGGGCCTGCGCCAGCCGCGCCGCGACGAGTCTGAGGACGTGGTCGCCCGCGTCGTGACCGTACGTATCGTTGAAGCGCTTGAAGTGATCGACGTCGACCATGGCGACGGTGAACTGGCCACTCAGGCGCGGCAGGGCTTCATTCAGCGCGCGGCGGCCCGGCAGCTCCGTCAGGCTGTCGCGATACGCCATGAGGTACGACGCCTCGATCACGGCGATGACGAGGATCAACCCCGCGGTCGCGAGCCAGATTTGCTGGCCCGGTCCCGCCGCGCGCCAGGACAGCGCGGCGAAGACGGCAATCAGCGCGTAGAAGTAGCCCCGGACGGGGGACTGAGGCTCGCGCAGCCACGCCATCACGAGGAGCACGGCGATCGCGATGAACGCGATGATCGACGGCTGCTGCATCGGCGTCCAGGACGTGAGCCGCGCGGGCAGGACGTGTGTGGTAAGGAGTTTGAGCGCCTTGTCGGGGAACGCCCGCGCAATAAAGACGACGAGGAGGACCTGCACGCCCAGCAGCACCCAGCGCAGCAGCCCGGCCGGCGTCAGGGTGCCGCGCTCGGGCAGCAGGGCGACGAGCGCGAGGTTGATCGGCAGCAGGAACGTCATCGCGTGAAACAGCAGACGGTCGCGCGGCGTGTCGAGGCCGCTCAAGACGAGGTATTCCGTGAGCGCGAGCAGCGCGGTCGCGAAGACCAGTCGCGAGCGATTGAAGCGCCAGCCGAGCAGCAGCGCGGCGGCGACGACGGTGAAGGGGAAGACTGTGGCGAGGCCTCGCGCCGTGCCCCGCAGCGCCGGCTGCGTCACCAGCAACGCTGCGGCGACGAGAATCAGAACTTCGGGGACGAGCTTGGAGAAAATGCGTTTCATCGGGCCAGTAACGGTACGTATCAGAAGCGGAAGGTCAACCTCGGAATCGTCTGGGTTGACCCGATCCGCGCGGAGTGGCGATATTCACCGCGCGCACGCCGAGGCGGTATCGTCTAGGGGACTAGGACGGAGCCCTCTCAAGGCTCAAACACGGGTTCGAATCCCGTTACCGCTACTCCTGCCGCCCCCATCGTCTAACGGTTAGGACACCACTCTTTCAAGGTGGGAACAGGAGTTCGATTCTCCTTGGGGGCATTCCAACGGGAGCGGGGAGCAGGGAGCAGGGAGCAGGGAGCAGGGAGCTGTAACTACAAACTACTCGTCCGACTGATACTCCCGCTGCACCACGCAGTTACCGCCGGAATTCTTCGCCGCATACAGGGCATGGTCGGCCACCAGCATCAGCTGCGCTGCCGAGACCTCCATCGCGTCCCGGGCCAGCTCGACCAGCCCGCCGCTGACGGTGACCATCGTCGACGCGTTTTCGACCAGGTTCCGGCGGATTCTGGTTGCGACGATGAGGCCCGCGACGGCGTCGGTGTCCGGCAGGATGATCGCGAATTCATCGCCGCCCAGGCGGGCCGCGATGTCGGTGCCGCGCAGGCTCTTCTGAATCGCCGCGGCGACGCGGCCCAGGGCCTGGTCGCCCGCGTGATGGCCCCACCGGTCGTTCATGAGCTTCAGGCGATCGACGTCGACGAGCAAGAGTGAGAGCGGCACGGCATAGCGGCGGCAGCGCGCGATCTCGCGGGTCATCGTCGCGTCGAAGTGATAGCGGTTGAAGAGCCCGGTGAGCGGATCCGTGATCGAGCGGTGCTCGAGCAGCTCGAGCGCCTCGTGCTCCACGATGGTCGGGGCGACGAGATCGCCGCTGATATTGAGCATGTAATCGACCGCGGCGACGACCGCGCCCACGTTGCGGCCCAGTCGCGTGCCCAACTCGCGGCGATGCGCTTCGATCGCCGCGGCGCGCTCGGCGGCCTCGCTCTCGCTTAGCCGGGCGTGCGGAAAGACCTGCTGCAGCGGCAGCGTAGCCGCCTCCTCCACGACGCCTTCGCGGCGATCGATCCCCGAGCGGCGGTCCATCCCGCTGCGACGCTCGTCCACGGGCGGAAGATTACCAGCCGATGGCATAGTTCGAGAGCTTGTGGGGCTGGAATGTCATGCAGTCTCCAGCAACTCGTCGAGCTTGTCGATCTCGGCGCGCGCCGAAAGCCGCTGGAACGAGGACCGGGCGCGCTGCGCCGCCGCCTTGCCGGAGGACATGTCCCCACTCTCGATCAGCAGCAGCGCGAGATCGCGCTCCGCCATCGCGAGGAGCAGGGGACGGCCGTGCTCGGTCGCGCGCTCGATGACTGCGCGCAGCAACGTCTCGGCCTCGCCGCGGCCGCCATTCAGCGCCAGCGCACCGGCCTTGATGCGGAGGTCTTCGGCTTCGCGCACCGGATCCTTGAGCTCGCGGTGGGTCGCGATCGCGCGCTCGATGGCCGCCATCGCGAGGTCCCGTTCACCGCGGGCCACGTGAATTTCGGCGAGGCCGGCCACGGCCTGGGCCGTGAGCTGCTGGTCGCCGAGACGCTGCGCCTCTTCGATCGCGACCTGCGCGATCTCGAGCGCGCGGTCCAGCCGGCCCTCCGCCCGGCACACGATGCCGAGGTTGTGGCGGGATTCGGCGACGCCGCGGGCGAAGCGCGCCTGCTCGTACGCGGCGATCGCGCGCGTGTACGCGATGACGGCCCGCTTATAGTCGCCCTGCATGTTGGCGATGACACCGAGGTTATTGGCGCACCGGCCGACGGTGGCCATGTCGCTGTCGTCGGTCGCCTCTTCCTGGGCGCGCGTGAAGAAGTAGGTGGCCTCGTCGATGCCGCCGCGCTCCAGCGCGATGGCACCGCAGACGTTCAGGGCCCGCACTTCCATCATCCGGTCCTTGAGCGAGCGGGCGCGCAGCTGCGCGACCATCGCCCACTGTTGGCCCACCTCGAGACGGCCGAGGCGACTGTGCGCGATCCCGAGGAGCAGCGTGAGCAACGCCGACTCCTCGAGCTCGTCCTTGGAGCGCTGCTCGAGATAGGTGAGCAGCTCGGCATAGCGGCCGGCGTCGGCGAACTGCTGCGCCAGGTGAATCGGCGCGAGCGAGCCCCGCAGCTCGGTGGCGAACGCCTCATCCCAGCCCTGGTCGGCGAGCTTCCGGATTTCGCTCTCGGCGCCCATGCGGGCGAAGATGCCCTTGGCGGACTGCGCCGCGGCCTGCGCTTCGCCGGTGCGGTCCGTGCGGTGCAACAGCAGCGCGAGATCGCGGGTCGCTTCGCCCTGCAGGAGGAGCCGCGCGTGCAGCTCGGCGCGCCCGATGACCTCGCGCAACGCCTTTTCGGCACGGGCCAGGTGATTCTCCACGGCCAGCACCAGCGCCTGAATCCGCAGGTCTTCCGCTTCGGCCACGGGGTCGGGCATCTGGGTGCGGATGACCCGGATCCGGTCGAGATCGCGGCGGGCCAGCTCCGGCTCGCTGCGCACGGCGCGGATTTCCGCGCGGCCGCGCAGCGTCATGGCATAGAGGGTCTCGTCGCGCGTCGCCTCCGCACCCGCGACGGCCTGATCGGCCGTGGCCAGCGCCTTGTCGAGCGCGCCCTGCTCGCGATACGCGTTCGCCAGGTTGTGATGGCAGTCGGCGACGCCGCTCTGCAGGCCGGCGCGGTGGAACGCGGCGGCGGCAATCTCCCACGAGGAGATGGCTTCAGCGTGACGGCCGCGGAGATGGCTGATGATCCCGAGGTTGTTCGACGCCCGGCCGGTCGTGGCATGGTCGCCGTCGCGGCTCGCCGCCATCAAGGCCTGGGTGCAGAAATCGGCCGCTTCAGTGAGGTTGCCGCTGACGAGGGCGATCGCGCCGCGCGCGTTGAGCGCATGCCGTTCGACCCCGTGCTCGCGGAGCTGGCGCGCCCGGTTCAGCGCGCGATCGATCCACTCGAGGCCCTGTTCGTGCCGGCCGAGACGCGCCTGGGCGATGCCGTACAGCAACGCGAGGGTCGGATCCTCGAGCTCGCTCTGGTCGCGCGTGCCCAGGAACTCTACGACCGCGGCATGGTGGCCGGCGGCCGCGAGTGCGCGGGCTTTTGCGACGACCGGAGACGCCTCGAGGAGGCGCTGGTCGCGGGCTTGGTCTTTGGACATTGGCTTGCTATCCCCCGCTTACCAGTTAACCGCCCACTCCGCCAACTCTTCCGCGACCGCGTATTCCGAGAAATGCGGCAGCCCATACATGAACGACTTCTCGTCGAGCGACTGGTTCGCCGAGAGGTGCGTCCACGGTTCGCTTGCGTCGGCGCGGTACCACAGCCCGAGCAACTGCGCTTCGATTTTGCTGTCGGTGCTGTCCACCACACCGTCGCCGTTCAGGTCGCCGCCCGCGCCGCCATACCAGATCTTCAGCTGGGCGGGCTCGCCGAATTGCAAGCCGTGCGGCTCGAGCGAGACGCCGATATTGCTGGTGTCGACGAGGACAGTAACGAAGACCGAGTCGCCCACGGCCAGCTCGCCGACGCCGGGAACGAACTGCGGGTCGGTCGTCGTGAGCGTCAGGAACGGATGGACTGCGCTATCGATGCTGCTCTTGTAATTGATCTGTACCGACCGCGACTCACCGCGAACCGCCCAGAACGAGACGACATTCTGATCGAGGCTCAGGGGAGGTGTCAGCGCCATCGCGCCGGAGCGGCCGTGGGGAGTCGACGTTCTCGCAGTGAACTGAGGAGCGGGATCTGCCCAGCGCAGGAACTGCGGAGCCGCGGGAGCTTTCACCGCTGTGGGTTGGTCCGCGCAGCGCGCTACGGAGAGCGCGAGAGCGAGCACCATGAGGGAGCGGCGGACGAACATGGAAGTCTCCAAGGGCTTGGGCGCTTGACTGCGTTCGGGTTCGTAGGCACTATTGGACAGAATCGGGACCTCAGCTCCCCGTATACGACACCGAAAGTAGGCATATCTTGTCCCCTGTCAAGCCCGAAACTGGCCCGAAACGGGTTCCCGTAGCCGATCGCCTCGCCCTCCTCTTGGACGTGTTCAGCCCGTGGGACGGTATCTCTCTGAGCTATCGACAGTTTGCCGCCGCGCTCGGCGGAGCTGTAACTGAAGCGGCTATAAAGAAATGGCCGCATCGCGAGAAGTTTCCGGCCGATGTCGCGCGGCTGATCGTGACCAAGGCGAAGGAGCTTGGCATTCCTGATGTTACGCTCGAGTGGGTACTATGGGGGGATGGTTCAGGTCCCCAAAAGGGGACCAAAAAGGTTCCACAACAGGCACAGCAGCACGAACATCAGGAGTTAGCGATGAGCATTGCCGAGGCGCTCCGGACCGATTTGGCCCACAACGAGTTCGGCCAGTGGTCGTCGGTCGAGGTGCAACGAACCGTGATCTGGTCGCTGAAGGATCTCGCGCGCCGGCTCTGGGTGCTGCGCTTCCCGATGAGTGAGACGTTCAAGCTGACGGATGAATGGGGGACCCGAATCGGTTTGCCGAGTCGTTCCCTTGCTTCGGCTCCGGGGCCTGACGATTTTTCGGCCGTTCCTCCAGCCACCCCTCAGGGCCGATAGCTCAACTGGCAGAGCAACTGACTCTTAATCAGTAGGTTCTCGGTTCGATTCCGAGTCGGCCCATTTAGCGGCGCGTGAGACTCGCGCCGACTTGAAAGAAGCTGACGGTCGCGCTGCTCGCGGCCTCGCCCCCGTTGAACTTCACGTCACCGCCAAACACGCCCACCGAATAATGGACAAAGGGCGCGAGGGCCCAGGCTCGGCCCACCCGGTACTCGTAGCCGACACCCATCTGCGGTCCGATCCCCGATGAGGTGACCACGTCGGTGCCATCGCTGGCCCGATGCATCACGAGCGCGGCGCCGCCGCGCAGATACAGTCGCCGCCGCAGGTTCGGATACCAGTAGGCGGTGGCCCCGATCGACATGAGCGTCTGCGTGACGCCGTTGTGGCGCTCGCGCCAGGCGGCGAATTCTCCGCCGATGCGCAGGGACCGGCTCGTCCTGCCGCCGAGCCCGACGAAGGCGGACCCACCGGTGCGCCGGCTGCCGGCGCAGATCGAGCATGTCACGCGCGCCCACCCCGGTGCGAGACCCAGGCTGTACCAGAATCCCGAATTCTCGCGCCGTTGCGCAGCCAGCTGCCCCGAGGCACCGAGCGCGAAGGCCACCAGGATGATCGCGGGTGTTCGCATCTCGCCACTATAACTCAATTGGCATGGCCCATTTGGGAGTGACAGCGGTCACCGCTACTGTCGGGAGAGTGAGGCGATTCTGTCGCCGGAGGGGAAGCTTGTGAACCGCGCATTGCTGGTGCTCAGTCTCGTGGTCGCTGCCTGCCACGACGGGCCGGCGGCGCCCGACTACGGGCCTGCCACCGGCAACGCCGCGTCTTTCGGTATCTGGGCCCCCAGCACGCGCGACGACTGCACGCAGGCGCAGCACGACGCCTACTCCGTCGTTGGCCCCGATCACAAACGCTATCCGACGTGGCACCCGCCGATGGATCCGGTGACCGGTTGTTCGTTCGGTCACGACCACGGCCGGGATCCCAGGGGTTCGGCCCTCTACCGCGAGGTGGGGGATATCCCGTTCGGCTATGCGAACGAGCAGCTCGATGTCTACGACCCCCTCACCACACGTCACGAGGACCACTTCGGGCACAAGATCGAGTGGGAAAACGACATCCCGATGCACTTCGGCAGCAACGCGGCGGACGCGTTATTCGATGTGCGCTGTGACGTTCTTGTGAAGCTGCATCAGGGCACGCACTCGAAAGACGCGTTCACCAATAACCTGCACGAGCTGGTCTATCACATCCGCTGCCGCGATGGCACCGAGATGCACATCACGATGCTGGCGGCGATCGGGACGCCCGGCCAATTCGAGCGGAGCTGCGACGGCACGACGGTCGTGGTCGGACCCGCGACGCCCGCGAACTCGCCCGATGGCGGCGGCGTGCGGATCATTGCTGATCGCACGTGCGTCGATCGCAATATCCTCGTGCCGGCGGGGCAATTCTCGAACTTCGGCACGCTCCATGAGAGCTGGCAGACGTCCAACGCGATTCGCCGTGCGGATGGCCACACCCTCGCGTTCTTCAATCCCTACTTCCAGGTCAGACTCCCGAGCCGGTTCTACGATCCCGCAATGACCGGCATCGTGGGACGGCCGATCGATGTTTGCTACGAAGTCACGCCGGCGGGCAATGCGGCCCGTGGCGGTGCCTGCGCGGCGTCAACGAGCAACGGGACGATCCTCGGCATTACGTTCGACGATCCGCGCTCGCTGTTCGACGGAGCGGATCGCGTGGTCGACATCAACTCCAATTTCATCGACAACGCCGGCGGGCCCGATGTGTGGTACACCGACCCCTTCGGCAAGCACGGCCAGACGCAGCCGTTTGCGGGATCGATTCGTCAGTTTGTCGCCCGAATCAACAATGACCGTGGGGGGTTGGAGCTGGCGGGTCCGGGCATCGGTGGGGATCGAGACTACGGCGGGCCGAGGGTTCACGCTCCTAACTAGCTATTTTTTTCGCGACACCGTCCCTATCGCATTAATCAAGTCACCCAACTCGTATGGCTTCATCACCGACGGCTGTCCGCAGTTCTCCAGAAACGACCGCGTTTCGTCGCGCGCCTGATCGCCCGTCACGAAGACAAACCGCTTGGCGACGAGCGGCCGGCTATTGACGAGCTGCTCGTACATGGCGCGGCCGCCGAGTCGGGGCATCTGCAAGTCCGTCACGATGGCGTCGAACGTGGTGTCGCGGTCGCCCAGGCGCTCCATCGCTTCGAGACCATTCTCGACCGCCACGATCTGATGACCCTCACGCTCGAGCAGCAGGACCATTGCTTGCCGGTTCACGGCGTCGTCGTCGACGACGAGGATTCGCATGCGCGGCAAATTCTCGGCGGGCGCGGCGTGAGTCGGCTGCGCCCCCAGGAGGCTCCGGGGCAGCGTGACGACGACCTCGGCGCCGCTGCCGCCGCCGGCGCCAGGGCACGCGCGAGCGCGAACTCCACCTCCCCGCCACCGCCTGACTGGGTGAACCGAAACGGCGACGTGAGCCGCTGCTCCGCTTCGACGGCCAGCGGCGTGCCCGAGTCCCACAGCGACACCACCACGGACGGCCCGGTCGCGATGGCCTCCAGCCGCAGCTCGCGCGGCGGCTGCGAGGCGCGCAGGCGCCGCAGCGAGAAGTCGAGCAGCTTCGTGAGCATCTCCGTGAGCTGTGCCATGGGGCAGGAGACCATCGGCAAGTCGTTCGGAACCGACCGCACTACCTTCGCGCCGAGCTCGCGGAAGGTCGACTCCCGCTCCGCCAGCACGCCGTTGATCACCACCGCCGCATCGCACGGCTCGGCGGCGCCGGCCGGATGCGCGGCGAGCTCGAGGAAATGGCTCGTGATTTCAGCCGCGCGACGCACCTCGCCGTGCAACAACACGAGCGCGCGTGCGCGCTCGGGGTCGAGCGGGCTGCCGTGCAACAAGTCTGCGAGAGCGCCGATTGCGGCCAGCCGGTTGTTCAGCGCATTGAGGACGTTGGCCGAGCCTTCGTCGAGAACGACGTGCTTGACTGGTGAAGCCGTCGTGGAGGTTTTGGAGGTTGGTGGAGGTTGTGACGGGGGCGCTGGACGCGCCTTCGGTACCGGCACCTGTCTCTGACGACCGAGCAAGTAGCCGAGCAGTGCGCCCACGGCGGCGCCAAACCCGAATGCGACCCATAGTTCCATGCCGAAAAGCTATGCGCCGCGCGAGTTTGCGCGAGCAGCATCCCCGCGACGAGCCTGTACTTCATCCCAAAACCTCTCTATTTTTTCTGCGCCGGCCCTGGTGGTGAAACTGGTAGACACGCTGTCTTGAGGGGGCAGTGCCGCAAGGCGTCTCGGTTCGAATCCGAGCCAGGGCATTCTAGGTCTCCGCCCGGCGGCGCCAGCGCCGGGCAAGCTCTACCGCTGAGACGCACGCGAACAGCCAGATTGCGCCGGCGGCGTAACCCCCCACCACATCACTGAAATAATGGACGCCGAGATAGAGGCGGCTCACGCCGATCGCCACAATCACAACGGCGGCACCTGCGACGATCCAGAGCCGTGTCCGGTGGTTGCAAGTCGCCAGCAGGCACAGGACGTAGGCGAGCATGCCGTAACCAACCAGTGATCCCATGGCGTGCCCGCTGGGGAAGCTCCAGGTGGCCTGGGGCATCAGGGCGGCGGCGTAGCTCGGCCGAGGACGATGGATGACCAGCTTAAGCCAGTAATCGATGAGAGCGGCGCCGCTGAACGCCGCCACCCACCCGCCGAGCACGATCCATTCGCGGCGCCAGGCGAGAACGAACACACCTCCGAGCGCGACCATGGTCATCGTGAGCGGCGAGGCGACGCTGCTGATCATCGTGAAGATTGCTACGCCCGCCGGTGTGGTGCGCTGATGCAGCGCCTCGAGCACCCGGTCATCGAAACGCGTTAGAGATTCGTGGTTGACGACGTCCTCGGTGATCACGCCGAGCAAACTCGCTGCGACGATGCAAATCGCGATGCCGATGCGGACCCTGCGGACGGTGGGGCTAGCCAAAGCGCTTTGCAGTGCGCTCCAGAGCCTTGCGGGTCTCCTCTTCGCGATTTCGGGGCGGAGCCTTCGTAGTGAGCGAACTGATCAAGCGGTGAGCGATCGCCGTGACGTCGTCCACGGCGGCATTGAACACCGCCTCGTTGGCGTGCGAGGGATTGGTGGAGCCGCTCAGCTTGCGGACGAACTGCAACGCGGACGCGCGAATTTCGTCATCGGTTGCGGGCGGCTGGAAGTTGGCCAGGGTTTTGATGTTCCGGCACATGACGGTTCCTCTGGGATTGCAAGGGTCGTGCCCGAGTCTACCCCCTAAGTAGGCCTACCACAATGGGATTAGCGCGTGTCGATTTCTCGCAGGCTCGTTCGACGCCTAGGTGGAGTAGCACACACCTGAACCCCATAAAAGCGAGACGGGCAATGCGATTCATCGTGATGGTGAAGGCCAACAAGGACTCTGAGGCCGGCGTCCTGCCGACGCAGGAGATGCTGGCCGAGATGGGCAAGTTCAATGATGAGCTGGTGCAGGCGGGCGTGATGCTGGCGGGGGAGGGACTGCAGGCTTCGTCCAAGGGCGCGCGCATCACCTACTCGGGCAGCAAGCGGACGGTGCGTGACGGTCCGTTCACGGAGACCAAGGAGTTGGTCGCGGGGTTCTGGATCTGGCAGGTGAAGAACAAGGCTGAGGCATTGGAATGGGCGAAGCGCATTCCGTTCCAGGAAGGTGAAGTGGAGATCCGTCAGGTCCTTGAAGCCGAGGACTTCGGCGCCGAGTTCACGCCTGAGCTGCGGCAGCAGGAAGAGCGGCAGCGCGCGGCTATCGCTAAAAACAAGCAACGCTCGGGGAAATAACCATGCGATTCATGACGATTGTGAAAACTCGCGAGACGGGCGCTCACCCGTCGCCGGCGCTCATCGAGAAGATCGGGAAGCTGGGGGAGGAAGCGGCCAGAAAAGGCGCGATGGTCGGGATGGGTGGTCTGCTGCCGACGGCCCTGGGAGCGCGGGCCCGGCTCGCCAACGGGAGGATCACGTTCACGGACGGCCCCTTTACGGAGGCGAAGGAAGTCATCGGCGGCTACGCGATCTACGATGTCGCCTCGAAGAAGGAAGCCATCGAGTGGACTCGGGCGTTCCTGGAGGCGCACATCGGACTCTGGGATCAGGAGCTGGAAGTCGAAGTGCGGCAGATGATGGATGACCCGTCAGCAGGCTGCTGACGCCATCGATGCGGTCTGGCGGATCGAATCCGCCAGACTCATCGCGGGGTTAGCGCGCGTCGTCGGCGACATCGGGGTCGCGGAAGACCTGGCGCAGGACGCGCTCGTCGCGGCGCTCGAGCAATGGCCCGAGTCGGGCGTGCCGGACAATCCAGGCGCGTGGCTGATGGCGACGGCAAAGCATCGGGCGATCGATCACCTGCGACGCGGCACGATGCAGGACCGCAAACACGAGCATTTGAGCCGCGAGCTCGACGAGCGACAAGTCAGTCCCGAAGCCGCGCTGGCGGCCGCCATCGACGACCAAGTGGGTGACGATCTGCTCAGCCTCATTTTTACGGCGTGCCATCCGGTGCTCGCGACGGAAGCACGCGTCGCGCTCACGTTGCGACTGCTGGGCGGGCTGACGACCGACGAAATAGCCCGCGCGTTCCTCGTTCCGAAGGCCACTATCCAACAGCGCATCGTGCGCGCCAAGCGCACCCTCGCCGCCGCGCACGTGCCGTTCGAGGTGCCGCGCGGCGCCGAGCTTACGGCTCGGCTTGAATCGGTCCTCGAGGTGCTCTATCTCATTTTCAACGAGGGCTACTCCGCGACCGCCGGGGACGATTGGGTGCGGCCGGCGCTGTGCGAGGACGCGCAGCGCCTGGGCCGCATTCTCGCCGAGCTCGCGCCGGACGTGGCCGAAGTCCATGGCCTGGTCGCGCTGCTGGAGATTCAGGCCTCACGCTTGCGCGCCCGCGTGAGTCCGGCGGGGGAGCCGATTCTGCTGCTCGACCAGGATCGGGGGCGGTGGGATCATCTGCTGATCGGCCGCGGTCTGGCGGCGCTCGAGCGCGCCGAAACACTGGGCGGCGCGTACGGTCCCTACACGCTCCAGGCGGCGATCGCCGCCTGTCACGCGCGTGCCCGCACGGCGGAGGAAACGGATTGGACGCGCATCGTGGCGCTCTACGACGCGCTGGCGCAGCTGATACCCTCGCCGGTCGTGGAGCTGAACCGGGCGGTGGCGCTCGGTATGGCGTTCGGGCCGGCCGCGGGCCTGGAGGTGGTCGATGCGCTGACAACGAATCCGGGGCTGGCCAGGTACCATCTGCTGCCGAGTGTGCGCGGGGACCTTCTGCTCAAGCTCGGCCGTTTTGAGGAGGCGCGCGCGGAGCTGGCGCGGGCCGCGGGGCTCACGCAAAACGTCCGCGAGCGCGAACTCTTGCTCAAGAAACTGGAGGGCTTGTGAAAAAGGAGTGGGCACCGCAGCTGTTGAGCATTCTCCGAATCGTCGTCGCCTTCCTGTACTTCCAAGTGGGCTCGGCAAAGTGGTTCGCCTTCCCGGCCGCGATCATGCCGGGCGGCGGCACCGCACCGGTGGGATCGCTGGTGTGGTTCGCCGGGGTCATCGAGGTCGTCGGGGGCACATTCTTTTTGGTCGGCCTGTTCACACGTCCCGTGGCGTTCATTCTCTCCGGCGAAATGGCGTTTGCGTACTTCATCGGCCACGCCGGGCATGGCTTCTGGCCGGTGCTGAATCAAGGAGCGCCGGCCGTCTTCTACTGCTTCACCTTCCTCTATTACTCAGCAGCCGGGCCGGGGCCGTGGAGCCTCGACGCGTTGCTGGCCCGGCGCCGCACCGCGGCAGTTCCGGTCAGCTGAGTGACCGAGACCGCATCACGGTACGACCGCTCGATCGTCGCCGGGCCGCTCCAGCCCGCGGTGTGGAAAATCGCCTGGCCGACGATGCTGACGAACGCGATCGGCGGGTTGCAGGGGATCGTGGACCACGTGCTGGTCGGCAACCTGGTCGGCTACAAGGCGAACGCCGCTATCGGCGTGAGCTGGCAGATCTTTCTCGTCGTCATCGTGTTCATCTCATCGCTGTTCACCGGCATGAGCGTGCTGGTGGCGCGGTTCGCGGGCGCGGGGGAGGCGGATAAGGTCGACCGTGTCGTCTATCAGGCGTTTCTCACCGCGATCGGCCTGTCGCTCGGCATCCTGGCGCCGGTGGGCTACGTCGCCGCGCCCTGGCTGCTCGATTTCGTCAACGCCGCGCCGCCGGTAAAAGCGGAAGCGCTCCCGTTCCTCCGGATCATGTTCGGCTTCTCGAGCGGCATGATGATTTTCTTCATGCTGAGCGGCGCGCTGCGCTCGGCGGGCGACGCGCGGACGCCAATGCTGCTCGGCATCACGATGACGGTCCTGAATCTCGTGCTGAACATCGTGTTGATTCGCGGGCTCGGCCCGATTCCAGCGTTTGGAACGCGCGGCTCGGCGATGGGCACGTGCATTACGGCGGGACTCGTGGCGATCTATGCGCTCTGGAAGCTGTGGACCGGCGGCTGGGTCGTAGCATTTCCGCGCCGCCACGGGCTCGGTCCGGACTGGTCGATCATCCGCGAGCTGTTTCGCTTCGGCCTCCCAACCGGGATTCAAGGCATTGCGATGAACATCGGCGGCGTGCTGATGCTGTCGTTCATCGGCTCGCTCGCGCAGAGCGCCGCGGCGCAGGCTGCGTTTGCCGTGTCGTACACGGAGCTGTTCTCGCTCATCACCTGGACGTCGGTGGGATTGATGGGCTCGGCGGCGGCGGTGGCGGGACAGAACCTCGGCGCGGGGCAGCCGGACCGCGCCAACGCGGCGGTGCACATCGCCGCGCGCTACGGGCTATCCGTCGCTGCGTTCGTAGGCCTCTTCTTCCTTTTCCTCCCCCGGCAGCTGCTCGCGGTCTTCGGGATGCACGACGCCGTCGTGGTCGACATCGGTGTCCAGCTGCTCCGCGTGCTCAGCGTGTCCGGCCTCTTCATCACGGTCGCGCTATCGTATACCGGCGGGTTGCAGGGTACGGGCGACACCAAGAGCCCGCTCTACATCTCCATGATCTCACAGATTCTCGTGCCGCTCGGCACTTGCTTCATCATCCAGCAGACCGGCACGCTCGATCCGATCGATATTTGGCTCGCGATTCTCGCGGGGCACGCCACGCGCTGCGTGTTGAGCGTGCTGCGATTCAGGCAGGGGCAGTGGCGGCATATCACCGTCACCGTCGCAGGATCAACCCACTAGGCGTTTCGTCGTTCCGATGATCGCGCGTGCGTTGTCCACCTGGCCCCAGGTATTCCAGAGCAGCACGCCACGCACTTTGCCCTCCTTGAGATAATAGATGACGCCTTCGCGGAATCGCTCCTTCCAGACCGCGTCGGTTTCGAGCCGCGGATCCAGCTCTCCAACCGCTTCGTAGCCGAGCGCGAAGAGATCCGAATAGAAGAAGGGCAGGTGCGAGTACGGCGTGCCTTTGCCCGCCATCGCGCGGCCGGCCGCGGCGCCCATCGTGTTGGCGTTGTCCTCGTGCTCGACGCGGAGGCGCGTGCCGAGCGCCGGATTGGCGAAGTTGGCGACATCGCCGGCGGCGTAGACATCGGGTGCGCTGGTCCGGAGCAGCTCGTCCACCACGATCCCGTTGTCGACGCGCAGTCCCGCCTGCTCGGCGAGGTCGACGTTGGGCTGAATGCCGAGGCCGGCCACCACCACGTCGGCGGGAATCTCGTTGCCATTCGTAGTCCGGACGACCGTCTCGAAACCGGCGAAGCCTTCGCCGATCCGGACGTCCACCCCCTGCTCGCGGTAGTAGCCCACGAGAAACTGGGAGAGATCGGCCGGGAATACGCGCGCGCCGATTCCACTCTCGGGAACGATCATCGTGACCTCGCGGCCCACGATCCGCAGTGCCGCCGCGATCTCGGATCCGATGAATCCGCCGCCGAGGACGACAAAGCGCAGCTTCTCATTGGCGAGCGCACGCAGCCGCAGGTAATCGTCGAATGTGCGGTAGTAGATGATCCGGCCGGTTTGCCCGGGGAGACGGCGCGGCGTGCCGCCCGTGGCCAGCAACAGCTTGTCGTACGTGAAGACATCGCCATGATCGTCGGTAACCGTCTTCTGCCTTGTTTCGATCGCCGTTGCCCGCCGGCCGAGTCGCAGGTCGACGTGGAGCTTATCGGTGCCGCGCCAGACCGTTTTCGCGGGGTCGTCGCCTTTCCACAGCCCCTTCGTCAGTGGCGGACGGTTGTAGGGCGGATGCGGATCGTCGGAAATGATGCCGATGCTGCCGTTTGCGTCGGATTCGCGGATGGCGCGCGCGGCGGCGTCGGCCGTCATGCCGCCGCCGATGATCAGATATTTGTAGTTGGTCATTTCACGCGGCTCAATCCGTCAGCGCGATGCGGCGGGCGCGGTCCCACAGACCCGGCACGCGCAACTGTTGGGCAAGACGCTCAAAGGCCGGTTGTGGACCGCGCCAGCGGAGGTCATCCACCGACGTGAATACCGGCACATCGGTGCGCAGCGTGGCAAGCGTGCGAAACAACACTGCCAGCGTCCGATTCTCTTCCAGTGCCGCCGCGAGCCGCGCGGCGCCCCGCACCGGTACGGTCCACTCCGTTGACTTCGCCGGAATCCTTTCGAGATGCGCGTAGCGGCCGAGGACCGCTCCGGACGCCTTCTCGCCCCATCCCGGAATGCCAGGAAAGCCGTCGGCTGAATCGCCGACCAGTGCCAGGTAATCAGGAATCGACGCGGGACCGACACCGAAGCGGGCCACGACACCACGCTCATCGCGGAGCTCGCGTTTGCGCCTGTCGAACTGCACCACGCGCTCGCCGCTGACGCATTGGCTCAGATCCTTGTCGGGGGTACAGACGATCACCTGCTCGACATCGGGAGACGCAGCGGCGAGTCGAGCGGCCGCGGCGAGCGCATCATCCGCCTCGAATTCCTCCATTGCCCAGACCACAACGCCCATGGCCCGCAGCGCGTCTTCGAGCGGATGAAACTGGGCCAGGAGCTCGGGCTCGATCCCCTCGCTCGTCTTGTAGCCGGCCCAGAGATCGTTGCGAAACGATTCGATGACGTGATCGGTCGCGACGCCGAGGTGGGTGGCGCCTCCCTCGAGCATGCCGAGCACCGAACCCAGCACGCCGATGATCGCCGCCACCTCGCGCCCGTCGCGATCGGTCTGTTTCGGCATCGCGTAGAAATGCCGGAACAGCTCGTACGTGCCGTCGAGGAGGTGGACTCTCAATGTTGCTCTTGCTTGCGGCGCAGATCGGTCGCGAGCTGATCGCGCAGCGCGCCGATGGCTCGGCCACGAATGTTGAGAATACCACCCGGCAGATTGTCGAAGCGGTAGCGGCGCAGCACGAGGATGTAAGTCCCGGGACTGCGGTCGACCGTGCAGGTCAGGTCGAATGCCGTCTCGAAATAGTGATCGGCGTAGATCTGTTTCGCAGCCATGAGCGTGATCCCCGGCAGCTCGGCCGGAGTGTACACGACCAGGTGTGTCACGCTTAGAATCGGCCGCAGGCGGGGCAGCGCGTCTTCCGACCAGAACAGGATCTCCGCGGCACCGGGGAGGGGGAGCGATCCGCGCGGGTAGGACGCGAGATAGTTCTGCAGCGACGGCACGTTTTCATAGACGTACGGCGATTCGGCGAGCTGTGCCGCGAACGCCTCGCTGGAATGCACGTTGAGGTTGCCGCGATCGTCGTAGATGGCGAGCGCCGAATCGCCGCGCTGGCGGTAGTCGGTGACGTATTCGACGAGCCGGCGGCGCGCGTACGCCGCCAGCTGCGCCTGCAGCTCGGCGGCCGGCGCCGACCAGTTCATCTGCTCGCGAATGCGGCGCATGTCGGTCGCGGGCAGCTTGACGACGCAGTCGCCGGGCTTGCAGTTCTTCATCTCCCCGACGTCGCGGCTGTTGAT
>Ga0209761_1001089_pt1 | contig 17411 bp, 14 predicted proteins | sample GraSoi013_1_40cm_4_FD_185818 | JGI IMG/M metagenome (GOLD analysis project Ga0209761, IMG submission 185818) | Grasslands soil microbial communities from the Angelo Coastal Reserve, California, USA - Sample 09_25_2013_1_40cm (SPAdes) (version 2) | ecosystem: Environmental > Terrestrial > Soil >...
CCACCTTAAATGATGAAGCCCTTCCCCAACAAATTGGATTCAGTCTCGATGGAAAGGGTTGGTGAGAAAATCGAGCTAAAGCTGTTGTTTCGTCCGGTGGCGGGTGACGCCCAAGATCGGGGTGAGGGAGTGGAACGAGCAAGAGGAGAGATTGGCGGCGGTACTTAGCCATGGCGCCGGTTTTGTCGGATAGTTCGGCGCCTAGCTCGGCTTGGGCGGACCCTTTGTCGGCGATAGAAAGAGTGTAGGCCAGCATGGGGATGTAGTTTATCCCGAGGCATATCAGGTAGATGCCCAAACAAACCTGCCAGAAGGAATGGCCTCGAAACAGGACGAAAAGGCCGAGTGCGGCCGAAAAGAACACGCCAACGGCATATTCAGCTAAGACGAACTTATACCCAAGAAAAGCGATGTCGATGGCGGCGAGCTTTCTAAGATTGATCATGCGGTGAGAACTCTCAATGTCATGGGCCTGTTTGGAATCCGCGCTCGTTTTTCGAGCGCGAAGCTACTTGAGGCGCTGCCAGGGGAGTTTAGAACGCGGTGAATCTTCGCATCGGAAATCTCCTTTAATGAGATCGAGAAAAGATACGCAAATCTCAAAGTGAGCCAAGATAGCACAGGGTGTCGCTGGTTGAGACAGTTTCCGAGGGGAGCGACAGGGGAGTGGGATTGAGGGGCTAGTGCCTAGATGGATATTAAACTGAGGTACGTAAGGAAAACTTTGGAGAGAGCCGCATTGAAAGGAAAGAAGATGCGGCGTCGCGGATTGGCGAAGATCGTTGGCGCGGCTAGTAGCCAAAGGTGAGATGAGTCAGTGCGCGATTTGGCATGCGCGGTGCACTTATGGTGGCATTGGTCGGCGCACGCGACGGTTGGTTACTGGGAGAAAAGGTGCAAAGCGGCGCAGGCGAGACCACAACCGCAGCCCGAAAATGACTGTTGGAAGTGGCTGTTCGCAGCCGTTCGGAGTGTCTTCCCCAACCGCCAAGTCTCCAGAGGAATCATCTCAAAAGTGCGCAGCAGGTCGAGATGCTGTGCAAATTGCAAGACTTCAAGAATTGGTCTCTAAAAGCCGCATTACTTCCCATCCTGTTCCTCAACATGAGTTTGATTGTCTGGGCGCCTACGGCGATGGCGCAAGCGCAACTCCCCTCTGCTGAACAGACGGGCGGAACGATTTCCGGGACGGTGCTCTTGAAAAAAGGGAATCGACCCGCGAGCCAGGTGGCCGTAAAGCTGAAATCGCACGTTGCCGGAATCTTCCGCAGCGTTTTGACGGATCTGGAAGGCCACTTTGAGGTGCGAAGCCTCCCACCCAGCACGTACGAAATCGTGGTCGATGAACCAGGCTATGAGCCAGCACAAGCAAGCGCACAGCTCGACGGCTCTACATCGCCGCTGGTGCTGTACCTGAATTCCCCCAACACGGCGCAAACCGAACGGAACAGGTACACGATTTCGGCACGGGAACTGAAGATTCCCGACAAAGCGCGGAATGAGTATGCAAAGGGATTGGGGAGCCTGGTAAAGAACGATCTTGCGGGGAGCGCGAGCCACTTCACGAAGGCTGCCCAAGCGTTCCCGGAATTCTACGAAGCCTTCTATCACCTTGGCGTGGCGGAGACGAGACAGGGCCGCCTCGAAGAAGCGCTGCCGGCCTTTCAAAAGTCCATTGATTTGAGCGGCGGAAGGTATGCCTGGGCGGAATTTGGCATGGGCTACCTCCTCTATCTGGAGGGAAAAACAGAGGAGGCAGTAACCGCCCTAAGAAGAGGATTGGACGTCGACGGGAACTCATCAGATGGTTACTTCATGCTGGGTCTGGCGCTACTGAAACTGAATCGTCTGGACGAAGCAGAAAAGTGCGCGCGGGAGGCGCTTCTGCGCAACCCTAATTTTGCCGAAGCCTATCTGGTGCTGTCGGATACTTACGGTCGCCGCCGCCAGTACCATGCTCAACTGCAAGGACTGGATACCTATCTGAAACTCGAGCCGAACGGGGTGGAGAGCGCACACGTCCGGGAAGCGCGCGAAGCGATTCTCAGAATTATGGCCAAGCCAAGTCCGGAAAATTGAGTTTGCTTCCCACAAAACCTATTCCCGCGAAGAGGCTACCTGCCGAGACAGGGCGCAGCATGCTGCGCCCCTACAAAGGAAAAGAAATGGCTCAAGTGGTGGCGCGTTTGCGCCAGAAGAAGTAGGCGGGGAGGCCGATGAGAAAAAGAAGGATGGCGACGGCGAGATTCTTGAATTGGGAAGGGTCACGGAAAGCGAGATAGATGGCATTGATGACGATGGCAGCGGCAGCAAGAACGAAGAGGATGGGCGTCCATGGATAGCCGGGAACACGATAGGGAATGGGGTGCCCTGCCGAGGCGCGGCGAAAGGGGAAAATAGCGGCGGCCCCGAGGCCGTAGAAGATCCATCCGATAAAAATCACCCCGCCGATCAATGCACTGAAACTGCCCAGTTCACCAGCACACACCAGAACTGCCGACCAAACACCCAGTCCAATGATGGCCGCCGCGGGAGTCTTAAACCGCGGATGCACTTCCGCGAGTTTTATGAAAAAGAGTTTGTCTTTGGCCATGGCGTAAAAAACACGAGGGGCCGTGAGGATCACGCTATTGGCGGCGCTGAAGGTGGAAATCAGAATGGTGAGCGCCACGATTTTGCCGGCCCATGAGCCGAGGACGGCGGTGACAGACGTGGCCGCGATGGTGTCGCTCATGGCCATTTCAGCGGGGCCGAGAGCAAAGAGGTAAGCGACAACGGCGACGAGATAAAGCCCGACAAGAATCAGCGAGCCCATCAGAAAAGCGCGCGGGAAAGCTTTTTGTGGGTCAATGACTTCACCGGCGCTGTAGGTGCCGAATTGCCAGCCTTCATAAGCCCAGAGGACCGCGATCATCGCCAATCCGAAGTTGGACCACAAGCCGACTCCGTGTTGAACAGCGCCAAAGGCGGGGGGAATTTCGCGGCCATGATGGCCAAAGGACAGCAGCAAGGCACTGAGAATAACGATGATGCCCATCTTGACGAGCGTGGTCCAATTTTGAAGGTCCGAACTCTTGCGCGTGCCCCAGACGTTTATGACCGTCACAATTCCGATCATCCCGACGGCAGCGAAGGTTTGTTCTCCGGGAGAAATCGGAAGCACTCTGGCCAGATATTCGCTGAAGGCACGCGCCAAAGCAGCGACGGAGCCGCTGGCGATTACCAGGAAAAGACACCAGCCATAAAGGAAAGCGGAGAGACGACCGAAGCCGTCACGAATGTAGCAGTACAGCCCGCCTGCCTCGGGATTCGCGGCCGCAAGCTCTGCATAGGTGAGCGCGCCGAGCAACGAGAGGACGCCGCCTACGATCCAGACCAAGAGCGAAATGCCGACGGAGCCGTCGACCTGGCGAAGAATGGGGCCGGGCGTTCGAAAGATGCCGGAGCCAATGACGGAACCGATGAAAAGAAGCAGGAGATCGCGGAGGCGCAGTGTGCGGACGAGTTCAGGCATGGAGAGACTGGAGCCGCGGGACGCTTCAGGCTGAAGGCATCATAACCGGAGATTGGAAACGGTCAATGGGAAGTTGGAGAAATGTAGATGGGCGCGGGCATGAAGGAGAGGAGGAAGACCAGAAGGGCAAGGAGCGCTCCCCAGCGGCGCCCGGGATCGAGAGTCGTGGGGTCGTAAATGGGTGGGACGCGGAGGAATCGCATAACAAGAATCAGGACGCCCCAGAAGTACCAACCCTCCCAGAAACGAAGGAATCCAAGCAGGAGAAAAACAGCGGGCATGAGGAACGACGAATAGCGGTGAAACCTGGGGTTGAGAGAACGAAGAATATGACCGCCATCAAGCTGGGCAACCGGGACGAGGTTCAGCGAGGTTAACAAGAGTCCGACCCAGGCGGCGCGACCAATGGGGGGCAAAAGAAGCGCGTCGGGGGAGATGCCGGGATGCACTACCGTGTCCAGGAGGCGCAGCAAAAGCGGAGTGCCATAGATAAGTTCGGCGTTCGCGGGGTCAGCGAGGCCGGGAACAAGCTTGGCATGCAGGACGCCGTAGACGAGAGCAGGAACAGCGAAGACGAACCCGACGAACGGGCCTGAAGCGCCGACATCAAACAATGCCCGGTTCGTGAGGATCGGCGAGCGAATCAAGATGAAGGCGCCGAACGTGCCGGTCAAGTTGGGAAAAGGAACGAAAAAAGGATAGGTCGCGCGAATATGATGGTAGCGGCAGGCAAAGAAATGGCCGAGCTCGTGGGTGAGGAGAATGGTGAGTAAAGTGAGAGCAAACGGAAGGCCGGCGGCGAGGCCGAGAGGGTTTTTGTAGAAAAGAGTGAAAGAGCGGAGGAACTCACCGGAGGAGAAGGCTTGGTTCTGCGCGTAGGCATTCGCGAACTGCGTGCCAGCTACGAGGCAAGTGCAAAGGGTGAGGAAGAAGAGGATGCAAGCGAGGATCAGCATCTTTCTGGAAGGGCGGTAGGGGACGGGGGTGTAGCGAACACCGGCCGGAAAGGCGGCGCTCCAATCGACGCTGACCGGGGTGGATGGCGGTGGATTTTCTGGAAGCGGTGTGGTCACGAAATGTTTTGCGCGTGAAATGAAATGCGCACAAGCCAGTACAGCATAGCTGAAGGGGTTCACGCCAGTTTCGAATTGGCGGAGCTCGATTGGCCTGAATGGTTTGAGACGAGCGGAAACGCGTCAGTACGGGTTACTTTGCTTCCTCGATGCCCTGAAGCTCCTTGCCGGGTTTGAAGCGCACGGCTTTACCCGGCGGAATGTTGACCTCTTCGCCGGTGCGGGGATTGCGGCCGATGCCGGTCTTGCGCGGCTTCACGCTGAAGACGCCAAAGCGGCGGAGTTCGATGCGCTGGCCGCGGCCGAGAGCCTGCTTCAGCGATTCGAATACGGTCTCGACGGCCTGCTCGGCTTTGGTGCGGCTGATGTTCGTCGTTGCGACGACAGCATTTACGATATCCAGCTTAATCACACGATCCTCCCGCGCTTCCGAGGCAGATGCTAGAGGGTGCGGCGCAGGTTGTCAAGACGTGAGGGGTAATCTAAACTGAACATCTTTTGGCGCACCTTTGAATCACTTTAGCGTTTGTAACGAGTCGAAGACACAAATCGCAATCAAAGAACGGGGAGGAATGGATGGCCGTCAAGCCAGACCGCTGGATCCGGCGCAAGGCGCTGGAGAACAAGATGATCGAGCCGTTTACGGACCGGCAGGTGCGCGAGGGAGTGATCAGCTATGGAGTGTCGTCGTACGGCTACGATATCCGCGTGGCGGATGAGTTCCGGATTTTCACGAACGTGAATTCGACGATCGTGGACCCCAAGCATTTCGATCCGAAATCGTTTGTGGAGTTCAAGGGCGACGTGTGTATCATTCCACCGAATTCGTTTGCGCTGGCACGGTCGGTGGAATATTTCCGGATTCCGCGCAACGTGCTGACGATCTGCCTGGGCAAATCGACTTACGCGAGATGCGGGATCATCGTGAATGTGACGCCGTTCGAGCCGGAGTGGGAAGGCTTTGTGACTCTGGAAATCAGCAACACGACGCCGCTGCCGGCGAAGATTTACGCGAATGAAGGTTTGTGCCAAGTGATTTTCTTCGAATCGGATGAAGATTGTGAAGTGAGCTATAAGGATAAGAAGGGGAAGTACCAAGCGCAGAGCGGGATTGTGCTGCCGCGGTTGTAGGCACGTCTGCCGGATTTCGACCTCGGAGCGCGGATCGGTTGAGATCCTTTCCGACAGGGTCGGAACCTTCGGTCGCTTCGCTCAGGATGAAGTGAGCGTAGGAGTGTCCATTGGATAGCCGCGTTCGCGCCAGGCGTCCAGACCGCCCAGCAGCGGGCGAATGCGCGTGATGCCGTTCTTCCTGAGGAGCAGCGCCACACGGGCGCTGGTGGCTTCGTTTGGTCAAGTACAGTAGAGGATTACTTCGCGGTCGCGCGGCAAGCGGTCGTTCTTCTCTTCCAGCTCCTTGGAATCCATGCGGAAAGCGCCGGGAATGGTTTCCGGGTCGGCTTCGAAATCCATCGAGTGGCGCAGGTCAACAATAACCAGTTCCTCGCCGGAGTCGAGTTTCCCTTTCAATTCATCCACGGTGATGCGGGAGATGCGCAGATCACGAAGAAAGCGCTGGCGAGCGACAAACTTATAAGTGATGTAGGCGGCGAGGACGCCGAGAAGAAGGACCAGGAGCCAGCCGCCGAGCGAGGCGAGATGCTCGGCCACGCGTTCGATCTGACCACTGAACAGGTAACCAAGACCGAGAAACGTGCCGGCCCAGAGCAGCGATCCCAGGGCATCGAACAGGAGGAAACGCCGCGGACGCATGTGAAAGATGCCCGCAAGGGGAGGGGCGACCGTGCTCAAGCCGGGAAGAAACTTTGCCAGCAGAAGCGAACGCGCGCCTTGTTTCGAGAAAACGCCCTCGGTGCGGCGAACGCAGGAATCCGGCTCCAGCGAAATTTTGCAGAGAAGCTGGAGAATCCGGATGCCTTTGCGGCGGCCAAGCTGGTACCAGATGGAATCCGCTGTCACGGCGGCAAAAATTACGTAAAAAAGCGAGGCGAAAAAACTGAGGTGACCGGTGCCCGCGAGCGCCCCGGCTGCAAGCAGAAGCGGCATAGAGGGGATCGGAAGCCCCACTTGCTCGGCGAAAACCCATCCGAGCAACAAAACGTATCCGTGATGGAGCAGGAATTCGAGCGTGCGGTGCATGGCTGGGCTAGGTTAGTGTCTCCGGTTATTTCTTTGCGAAAGGAGCAGTATGCCCCCAGTGACCGGCCATAACAAATTCCGCAATCGGCTTGCGTGTTCTGGGCGCCATCTCACGATCCTTCAAAGGCGGAGGCAAGGAAGCGGGATCGCCCGGATAACCGATGGCGAGTGCGGCGATGGCCTCCCAGCCCGCGGGGATTCCAAAGACCTGGCGCGCTTTATCCGGATCAAATCCTGCCATCTGATGGACGGCTAGTCCGTGCGCGGTCGCTTCCACGGAGAGCAAGGCCGTTGCTGCGCCGGTGTCATATTGAGCGTTGCGGTTGGGAGCGTTGTTCTTTGCGAAGTTGAGTTCCGCGACGGCGAGCGCCAGCACGGGAGCGCTCCTGGCCCAATTGGCGTTGAATTCCACGAGAACGCTTAGCATTTTCTCAAAGCTGTCTTTATCGTCTTTCGTTTCCACGAGGTACGCCCAAGGCTGCTCGTTATTGCTGGAAGGCGCCCACCGTGCAGCCTCGAAAATGCTGCGCAGAAGACTTTGTGGAACTGGTTTGTCGGCGAAAGCCCTTGGGCTCCAACGTTCCAGAATCAGATTGTGTACTGGATATTCGCTCTGCGCCGTTTTCTGCATGAGATCGATCCCTTTCGTTTGCGATCTGTGGTTTGATGATCCGGGTGGAGCGGACGGTGCATGCATGCCGACCACTCCTGGCCCGAACTGTGCTTACGGAACCCCGTCAATTGGCGGGTTTCGGGGCTTGCTTAATCATTTCCGCGTCGATGGTGATATTCACATCATCGCCGACGACGACACCGCCGTTGTCCAAGGTGGCGTTCCACTTCACGCCATAGTCCTGGCGATTGATTTTTGAGGAGGCGCTTGCCGCGACCCGTTGATTGCCCCAGGGATCCTTTACGGGAGCTGTCGGCCCTTCAACGTCGAGCACGACTTCCTTGGTGGTGCCGCGAATGGTGAGATCGCCGGTGACTTTGAGCTTCCCGGTTGCGACTTGCTCAACTTTCTTGGATTTGAAAGTCATGGTGGGGAAGTGCGCGACGTCAAAGAATTTGTCGCTACGCAGATCGTTGTCACGGCCGGGCTCGCGCGTGTCTACGGTCGAGACGTCGATAGTGACGTCGACGGTGGATTTTGTGATGTCTTTGTCATCCAGCACGATCGTGCCGTTGACCTTGCTAAAAGCTCCCCGCACGGTGGAGATAGCCATGTGACGGACGGAAAACTGCGCGGACGAATGCTGCGGATCGATCTTCCACTCGGAAGTGGCTGCGCCGGCAGGCAGCGAAAGAACGGCTGCGAGTGCGGCGGTAACTGCGATTCGGGATAGATAGTGGCCCATGTTTTTCTCCTGTTTGTTTTTGATGGGATATTTGAAACTCGTGCCGAAAGATCTGCTAGGCAGGCTTACGGACGCGGACTTCCTCCAACAGATCGGAAAGAATCTTTAGACGCGCAGCAGACATATGCCGGAACTGGCGTTTGTGAAGTTCGCGAACCGGCTGGTCGAGAGTTTTTAGCAGGCTGAGCGCTCGCGGCGTGATGCGCGTCTTCACGACCCGGCGGTCGTCGGTCTGGCGTACCCGGGTAATCAGCCCGCGCTTTTCCAGGCGGTCAAGGAGACGCGTCATGTCTGGGTCGTGGGAGATCATGCGGTCCCCGATGCCGCGGCAAGGCAAACCCGCGGGCTCGGCCCCTCGGAGAATGCGCAGGACATTGTATTGCGCGCCCGTAAGCCCCGCCGCTTTCAGAAGCTGTTCCGCTTCCTGTCCGAGGGTGTCGGCGGCCTGCAGGAGCGCCACGAAAATGCGGTTCTCCTGTGTGATGACAGGGCGAGCGCGTTTGGAGCGCGAGTTCATGGTGGGAGTATAGTTGTTGTAACGATTATTGTCAAGAGGAAAAGTTGTGGACTGAGAACGGAGCGGTTCGCCTACGTTTTCCGCAGCGGCCGAAGATGAATCTCGCTCAGGAAGCTTTGCGGGCCTTGCGTGACGATGGCTTTCACGGCGTGGGCCACATCTTCCGGGCGTAACACTTTCGACGGGTCCTTTGCGCTGCGCCCGGAGAATTCCGTGGCGACACTCCCTGGGCAAATCACACTTACACGGATGCCGTGTTCGCGGAGGTCTTCCGCCATGCAGCCGGAGAGACCGACAACACCCCATTTGGACGCGCAATAGATGCCGCCGCCAGCGAAGGTATTTTTCCCGGCGAGGGAACTGATATTGATGATGTCGCCCGAGCCACGGCGGATCATGGAAGGCGCCACCGCGCGGGAAACGAGGAAAACACTCTTGACATTGGTATCGAGCACGCGGTCCCATTCGGCCTCGGATTTCTCGTGGGCCGGGCCAAAGAGACCAATACCGGCGTTGTTGACGAGCATGGTGATGGGGCCTAGCGTCGCTTCCGTTTTGGCGACCAGATCGGCAATTTCGGCAGGATTTGTGACGTCAGCGATTTGGTGGTGCACGGGCGCACCGAGCTCTGCCAGTCCTCGCGCGGAATCCTCGAGTGCGGCGCGATCCCGGCCGCAAATACCGCGGGTCCCGCCGGTGACGAGCGCCACACCGCCCGCCAGCGGTTTCTTTTCGGGGGCATGCTCATTTGTTTTGCTTATTCGCGCCATGAGAAATCTTCCTCGTACGGGCCACTCTTTTTATGCGACACTCATCCTATCATTAGAGTTTTCCGCGGTACTTGGGATCCCCTGTTGGCCGTGACGGAAACGGGAGAGAAACTGCCTCCTTCATGAAGAAACTTCCTCAGGTCATCAAGTCAGCGAAAGGGAACGTCTTGCAGATAGGGTGCGGACTTCCCTATAATCCCAAGGTTTTCCGAAACAATGCGATTCCCGGCAGAAGCATTCCGGGGTGCACCGGAAGCAGAAAACTCAGGCTTGGAGTTTGAGCGAGGAGACATGGGAATGAACGCAACACGAAGATTGATCGGGCTCGCGATGGTCGCAACTCTTTTCCTGATGGCGGGGATCGGGTTGAGCGCATTCGCGCAAGCACCGGCAGCGGGTCAGGACACCGGGGCGGCCAAGGGGCCGAAGTACACGCAGGCGGAATACAACGCCGAGCAAGCCTGCGCGGCAGAGAAGACTCCTGCGCCCCTGCTCAAGTGCCTGGATGATTTTGTGTCGAAGTATCCGAATTCCGATCTGCTCTCCTATATCTATCCGCTTTACTATCAGGCGTACAGTGCGCAGAAGAATTACGCGAAGATGATCGAGAGCGCCGATAAGCTGGCCGGGCTCGGCGATAAGATAGACGCGCTCACGCGCTTCAACGCCTATTTCACGCATGCCACCGCTTACTATGCGATGGTTTCCGATCCAGTAGCTGGCCCGAACCTATCGAAAGACGTCCTGCAAGCGAAGGCCGCCCAGTCTGCCGCCGCTTCGGCATTGAAAACGCTGGACGAGGTGAAGAAACCGGAAAACGTCACTGACGCCGTCTGGAAAGAACAGATGACGAAGTCTCAACTCACGCTGAACGGTATCGCGGCCCAAGCGGCCATGAATGCCAAAGATTGTTCCGGGGCAGTGGCATCGTACAAAGCAGCGCTGGCCCTGAATCCCGATGATCTCACCTTCAATTACAAGTTGGGACAGGCCTACTTGTGCATGACTCCGCCACAACAAATGGATGCATTCTGGTCCATCGCGCGCGCGGTAACGACCAAAGGCGCGACCCAGGCACAAGCGGCTAAAGTGAAGGACTACCTGCGAAAGCTGATTGTTAATTATCAGGGCGGAACGGTATGCGACAGCTTGACGGATGCGGAACTGAACGAACTACTGCAACTTGCAGGCAGTTCGGCGGAGCGCCCAGCTAGTTACTCGTTACCTGGCACGGCCGACCTCGCTGCTGCGCAGAAGGATATGACGATTGCCTCGGTGGTCACGGACCTGAAGGCGGGGGGCGACAAGGGCAAGTTGACCTGGCTGGCGTCTTGCGGGCTGGAGTTTCCCGAGGTGCCCGGCAAGGTGATCGAAGTCGCGCCCGGCACGGACGCCATCGTTCTGAAGATCGCGTTTGTCACCAGTGATGCGGAGTTCGACGCCGCCACGACACCCAACATGGACGTGAAAGTAGTCGGTCAGCCCGCGGCGGCACGCGTTGAAAAAGGCAGCGCCGTCCACTTTACTGGAACCCTGGCATCCTACGATCCCGATCCCACGTTTTTCCTGCACTGGGACAAGGCCAAAGTAAAGGAAGAGGACATCCCGAAGGAGAAGGGGGCGCCGAAGAAGCCGCCGGTGCGAAAACCGGCAGCGAGAAGGCCGGCGGCAAAACCGTAGGCTTGTCTGTCTCCGACGTAATTAGGAAAAACGGCTCCTGGTAAACCAGCGGAGCCGTTGTCATTTTTGCAGATAAGTTTGAGATTTTTTAGCGCGCCGACCGGCGGTGGCCGTTGGAATCGAGCTTGTAGGCATCGATCTTGCGGCTCAAGGTATTGCGGTGGATGCCAAGAAGTTCAGCCGCCTTAGACTGGTTGCCGTTGGTGCGGTCCAGCACGCGCTTGATGAAGCGTTTTTCAAATTCGCCGACGGCTTCATCGAACAGAATCCCGCGCTCCACCATCTGATTGACGAGCCCTTCCAATTGATCTTTCACGATAGCACGCTCCGCTAGAGAACTTACGGTGTGAGGGCCGGGCTTTGCTAATCAAGTTCGTGCCCGGCCAGGATGCGATAGGCTTCCCGGTACTTGGCACGAGTGGCTTCAACAACCTCAGGAGGAAGCTCCGGGCCGGGCGGGGTTTTCGGCCACTGCATTCGCTCGAGATAGTCGCGAACAAATTGTTTGTCGAAAGACGCTTGGGGACCGCCTGGACTGTAATGCGCGGCGGGCCAGAAGCGCGAGGAATCAGGCGTGAGGGCTTCGTCGATCCAGATCAATTCATTGTTGAGCAGACCAAATTCGAATTTCGTGTCGGCGAGGATGATGCCGCGCGGTTCAGCATAGGCTGCTGCGCGATGGTAGATCTGCAGGCTCACGGCGCGTACTTTTTCGGCAAGTTCTTTGCCGATGAGTGATGCGGCCTGTTCGAAGGAAATGTTTTCGTCATGGCCGGAGGCGGCTTTGGTTGCTGGAGAAAAGATGGGTTCTGGCAAGCGATCAGATTCGCGCAATCCCGCGGGCAGCGGAATGCCGCAGATTTTTCCCGTCACGCGATAGTCTTTCCAACCCGAGCCCGAGACGTAGCCGCGCACGACGCACTCAATGGGCAGTGGCTGCGTCTTGCGCACAACCATGGAGCGGCCCGTGAGTTCGTCGTTAAACTTGTCAAAGGGCGGAGGGAAATCGGTCGCGCTGAGGACGTGGTTGGAAATAATGTCCCGTAACAAATTAAACCAGAAGAGAGAGAGTTGCGTGAGGACGCGGCCCTTGTCAGGGATGGGCGTGGGAAGGACGACGTCGAAAGCGGAGAGCCGGTCCGTGGCGACGATCAGCAGCTTGTCATCGAGATCGTAGATGTCGCGGACTTTGCCGCGCACGGCCGGGGTCAGGCCGGCGAATTGCGTTTCCATCAAGACTTTCATGGCAGGAGCAGATGACACAGAACAGGTTCCCCCGACAAAGTGAGAAGCATTCTAGCGCAGCGCAACGTGAAGTCAAAGGTAAGCCGGTGGAAATTTTTGCAAAAGCAAACATAAGAAAAAATTATGCGGCTCGCAGAGAATGCCCAATGATTCCATGGGAGGTGGCGGGAGCACAGAATTCCTGCTCTTCGCGCAGGACGAGGGTTCGCTTGCTAGTTCAATCCGGAACGATTTCACGCCGCTGAGGCGGCAGCTGCTTTCTGCTTGGGATCGGACGCATCCGATTCTTCCCAGCGAACGCTGACGAGTTTAGAGACGCCGGGCTCCTGCATGGTCACGCCATAAAGCACGCTGCCCATCTCCATGGTCTTGCGGTTGTGCGTAACGATGATGAACTGCGTCTGGCCGCTCATCTCGCCGATCAGGCGCGTGAAGCGCCCGACGTTGGCTTCATCGAGCGGGGCGTCGACTTCGTCAAGGATACAGAACGGGCTGGGCTGGTAGCGGAAGATAGCGATGAGCAGCGCCAGCGCGGTCATGGCCTTTTCGCCGCCGGAGAGCAGCAGCACGTTTTGCAGGCGCTTGCCCGGAGGGGAAGCGACGATGTCAATGCCCGCGTCGCCGGAGCTGTCCGGCTCGGTCAAGCGCATCTCCGCCATGCCGCCGCCGAAGATAGTGTGGAAGGCCTCGGAGAAGCTCTTGTTGATGGCGTGAAAGGCGTGCTCAAACTTTTCCTTGGTGGCGAGGTCGAGTTCGGCGATGGCCTGCTGAGTGTCCGCAATCGACTGCAACAGGTCATCGCGTTCGCGCGTGAGGAACGTAAACCTCTGATCGCACTCGTTGAACTCTTCCAGCGCCATCATGTTGACCGGACCCATGGATTCGATGCGCTGCTTCATTTCGCGATAATTTGTTTCCGCGATGGCCAGCTCTTCGCCGGACATGAAAGCGGCTTCTGTGGCGATCAGGTCCTCAGGTTGCGCGTTCACTTCGCTCATGCACGTTTCGCGGAGATGCTGGCGGTCGGAGTCGTTCTTCGCGCGGTCGACTTCCGCGTGGCTGCGCTGCTCGCGGAGTTCCTGCAGCGACTGCCGGCTCATGCGCAGGTGGTCTTCCATCTGCGTGACGCGCGTGCGAGCTGCATCCCATTCCTGTTCGAGCTCGCGTTGGCGGATTTCCAGGCGCAGTTTTTCGCCGCGCAAGCCTTCGAGCTGCAGAGCAAGGTCTTCGCTTTGCTTGCCGAGGGCACTAGTCTCGTCGAGAATAGATGTTACTTGTTGCTGAAGCGCGGCTTCGCGGCGTTCGAGTTCGGCGCGCTCCTCGTTCAGGCGCGTGGACAGAGCCTCGGCGGCCATAAGCCGCTCATTCATGGCCGCGAATTTGGCGCGGGCGGCGGCAAGTTCATTCTGTTCCGATTGGATGGAGCCGCGAAGCAGGACGAGCGCCTCCGCCAGCCGCGCGCTTTCGGCATCGGCTTCGGCGCGGCTCAGGGCCGCGGCGGTATGCTGATTCTTCGCGCGTTCGGCGCGCTGCCGCGCATTTTCCACGTCCAGGCGGATGCGCGCGAGCTCGTTCTGGCAGATGGTGAGTTCCAGCCCGAGGCGGGCCAGTTCACTCTGCATTTGGCCGTGACGATGCATGGCGGAAATGGCTTCGCGATCCGCTTCGCGCTGCTTCTCATCGATTTCGGTGAGCGCCTGTTCCGTCGAACGCAGTTCGGTGCCGACTAATTCAAGCGCGGCCTGTTTCTCCTGCATTTTATGTTCGAGCTGCATTACTTCCGCGTCCAGAGCCCGCAATTCTCGTTTCATCCCCAGCGGACCGACTTCGTCCGGGCGGCCACCGGTGACCATGCGGCCCTGGTAGCAGGTGCCGTCGGGAGTAACGAACGCGTATTGCGAATTCTCTTGCGACAATTTTTCCGCCGCGGTCGCACTGTCGGTCAAATACGCAGAGCGCAGTCGTGGCAGGAATTGTTTTGCCGCCGCACCGAGCGGGTCGCGAAACTCCACCAGCTTGTCGAGCCGCGAGATAACACCATCTTCCGCACGGAAATTCACGATCGGTTCGTATTCCGAGGAAAGGCGCAGGTTGCGAAGCGAGTCGACAAAGAAAGTGGCCCGGCCGCCCACTTCATCGCGCAGCATGGAAACGCCGGCGCGCGCGTGATCGTAGGTTTCGACGACGACATATTCCAGTTCGTCACGCAGGTACTGCTCGATGGCCGCTTCGTGCTGCTCTTCGACTTCGGCGTAATCGGCCAGCACGCCGACGGCGCGAAAATTCTGTCCGCCGCCTCGCTCGTTGGCGGCAAAAAGTTTCTGCACCGCGTCCGCAGTGTACGAGCGGTCATTCAGGATTTGCGTGAGCGTGGAATGCCGCGCTCGAACCCCCGCCAGCGAATCGCGGAGGGCTCCTGACTCCTGCGACAGGGCATCGCGCTGTTCGCGGAATCCGGCAATCTTGGCCTGCAGCTCCGCGGCGTTTTGTTTCAGCGCATGGAGTTGACTGGTAGCGGATTCGTGCTCGAAAGCAGCGCGCTCGGCATCATCGCGCGCGCGCATGGAAGTTTCCAGCAAATCGTGCTCGGTTGCTTCGAGCTTCCGCAGCGCTTCGGCCTGGTGCACGAGTGCTTCTTCGGCTTGCTTCTGCTCGCCATGCAGACGCAGGAGACTTTCGCCGGCTTCCGATGAAGAGCGGCGCAGCGCATCGATCCGCGCTTCGGATTCGGAAATCTGCGCAGCGCGAGACTCGGCGCGGTTTGCGAGCTCTTCCACCCGAGCGGTCAAAGTGCCCGATTCTTCGCGCAGCAATGTAACCGCCTGAATCTGCGAAGCGCTCCGCGATTCCCATTCCACGGCCTGCGCAGTGGCTTGCGCCAGTTCCGCATCAATTTTGGCATGACGCCCGGCGAGCTCTCCTGCGCGCTGGCGGTTGAAGGCAATGCGATTCTCGCTGCGGTCGACTTCGAGCGCCGTAAGATTCAATACATTCTGGTTCTGGCGGGTCTCGGCATCCAGTTCATAAATCCGCTGGTTCAGCCGGTCCTGCTCGCCTTCCTGTTGTTGGATGGCGGTGGCGCGTTGCAACTCAGAGGCGCTCAGTTCTTGGAGCTGCTTGGAGATGCGCTCGGCTTCTGCGTCCAGCTCGCGCGCCTTGCCCGCAAGCATCTGGCGCACGATGCCCCGCATCTGGTCGCGGATCTCGGAATAGCGGCGCGCCTTGGCGGCCTGACGCTTCAGCGAGCCAAGCTGTTTTTCGACTTCCACGACGATGTCGTTGACGCGCGAGAGATTTACTTTCGAGGATTCCAGCTTGGCTTCCGCGAGCCGCTTCTTGGTTTTGAATTTCGTGACGCCGGCGGCTTCTTCGATGATGGCGCGGCGCTCCATCGGCTTGGTAGAGAGAATCAAGCCGATGCGGCCCTGCTCAATGATGGCGTAGGAATCCGGGCCCAGGCCGACGCCCATGAACATCTCCTGGATGTCACGGAGCCTTCCGACGCGGCCGTTGATCAGGTATTCGCTTTGGCCGGAGCGATAGAGTCGGCGGCTGACAACGACTTCGCCCGGCTTCATGGCTAGAACTGGCTTGTCGGCTTGCTTTTTCTTGCGTTTGAATTTGCCACCGGGTTCAGCTGGGACTAAAGCTGAATCGTCAGTGGCAGCTTCTTGCGTTTCGGGGGCCTGCGCGGGGTCAAGCGAGAGAATTTCGGTCGTAGTATCAGTCAAGCCGCAAGGTTCGCTATTCTCGGTGATCAAGGACTCAGAATCCGCCGCGGTGTCTGACGCTGCGCTTTCCATCACGAAGCGTGCGGCTTCGGCGAGCTCAGGATCTTCCATGGTGATGGTGACTTCGGCAAGTCCGAGAGGAGGACGCTTGGTGGTGCCGTTGAAAATGCAATCGGCCATGCGCTCGGCGCGAAGCGACTTGTGGCTTTGTTCGCCAAGAACCCAGGAAATGGCGTCAACCACGTTGGACTTGCCGCAGCCGTTCGGCCCGACGATGCAGGTCGTGCCGGACCCGCTGAACGCGACCACGGTGCGTTCGCAGAACGACTTAAAGCCAACGATTTCGACTTTTCGCAACTTCAGCAAGATATCCCCTTTGGTCGTCAACTACTCCACGGCTGCCGGCATGAAACTAGAATGCAACCCGTCAACTGCAAAAGCCAGCCATTCGCAACGGCTGCGGCAAGAACACGCGAAGAGAGACGACGTTTCGTTCCTCGAGGGGAGGGTCTTTGGTTCGATAGGTCGACCGTACACGGGTCGCCTGTCAAAACGTTTGGCAGGTTCTCAGTCAGAGGCCCAGCCGCCTGGCGCAAGGATGGCGGTACGGGAAAAAACAGTAACACGATGCGCAACGGGTGTAAAGCCCTACGCTACAAGGTGTGGCAAATTGAGCAGTCCCACAAGCGTGATTGGAATGATCGATTTCTCGTCTGGTGTTTACTTGGCGGCTGGTGTTCCTTCCTTCAAATGCTTGTCATACCAGGCGAGGATACGGTTCAGACGGTCCAGCAAGTGTTTTTCTTCGTGAAAACCATGAGGCTCGCGAGGGTAGACGACCAACTCGGTCTCGACGCCGTAGCGCTTGAGGCCACGGTAGAGTTCCTGGCTTTGGCCCGGAGGGTCGACCGGATCGGCGTCGCCCTGAAGAATCAGGGTTGGCGTTTTCACATTCTTGAGATGGACGAAGGGCGAACTGTTCAGGAATCCGGCGACCTTTTCTGGTTCGTACGGGAGGCCGTAGAACCACTCGTCGTAGGAAGGACCTTGCTCGGTGCCGTATTCGGAGATGAGATTGGACAGTCCCGCACCGGAGACTGCTGCCTTGAACATATCGGTCTGCGTGATCGCCCACTCGGACATGTATCCGCCATAAGACCATCCCCCGATGCCGAGCCGCTTGGGATCGGCGATACCACGATCGACCAAGTCTTTCACACCGGCCATCACGTCCCGGTAATCGCCGCCGCCCCAGTCGCCCCGATTCATCTCGATGAACTTCTCGCCGTAACCGCTTGATCCCCGGATATTGGGATAGAAGACGGCGTAGCCGCGCGCCGCAAGGAGCTGCCCCCAGGTTTCG
>Ga0209761_1001090_pt1 | contig 17409 bp, 10 predicted proteins | sample GraSoi013_1_40cm_4_FD_185818 | JGI IMG/M metagenome (GOLD analysis project Ga0209761, IMG submission 185818) | Grasslands soil microbial communities from the Angelo Coastal Reserve, California, USA - Sample 09_25_2013_1_40cm (SPAdes) (version 2) | ecosystem: Environmental > Terrestrial > Soil >...
AGGACAACCCGTACACGGGGCCGTCGTTTACCCATCTGACCACGTACGTCGAGCACAACTACCAGAACGGCGGCATCCCGGTCCTCGCCTTGCAGGACGGCGTGAACATCGATCAGAGTCACATCCTGCAGGATCTCACGGCGCTCACCGAGAATCGGGCGGCCGGGGGCTGCAACGGGAACGCGGACGGGTATCCCACAGATTGCTACCTGCTGGGCGGCGGGCTGTACAACAACGGGAAGGTCTGGAAGGCGTCGCAGCCGTCGTTCCTACCGAGCCCGGGGACGGGCTACAAGGGCACCTGGCATTTCGTGGAAGCCTACTTCCAGCTCAATTCCGTCGCGAACAGCAGGGGCGTACCGGACGGGATCGTGCGCTACTGGTTCGACGGGCAGCTCGTGATCGAGCACGCGAACGTGCTGCTGCGAACCGGTGCGCATCCCACCATGAAGTTCAATCAGCTCCTGGTCGCCCCGTACATCGGGGACGGGTCGCCGGTCGATCAGACGATGTGGGTGGACAACCTCACGGTGGCGACTGGGAGGCCCTGAGAAGAAGGCTCCGGGCTTCTAGATAGTGGGCTTCAATTTCCCTCGGTACCGACGATGATTGCTCGTTCACTGTATCTGTGCCTCAGCGCCAATTTCGTATTCACTCTGTACCAGGCCACCTTTATAGGAGCGCGTAGCCACATGACGAAGACTGATGTCGCGTGGTACCGGGCCAAATAACGGAATACCTGCACCGATCAGTACTGGCACGCGTGTGATCACCAGTCGGTCAATACATCCCGCTGCAAGAAATCTCTGAATGGTAACGCCGCCGTCTATATAAGCATGTTTGAAGTCGCGGGACTTGAGCTGCCTTACGATTTCGGCCGGTTCTCCCGACATCTGCTCGACCACGCCGCCTTTGACTGATGAGAAGTCGAGCGGACGGCTGCTCAGTACAAATACCGGCTTCTTTCCGTAAGACCACGACCCAAATTTCAGTACAACTTCGAAGGTCTTCCTGCCGATGACGACCACATCGACGCTGCCGTAGAATTCCTCAAAGCCGTGAGGCTCCTGCCCGCCCGCATCCAAGAAATCGAGCGCATGGTCTGGCCGGGCCAGAAAGCCATCGACGCTCACGCCGCAGAAGACTGAGAGTTTTATGGCGCTATAACCCCTTTCTCGGATTTACGTGCCAAAAAATATGCCAGACCATCGGCGCGGAAACGCGTAAGTTGTTGTCTTACTTAGAGGCGCCGGTCGGAATCGAACCGACGAATAGAGGTTTTGCAGACCTCTGCCTTACCACTTGGCTACGGCGCCAGGGCCTCAAAAGTCACCAAAACAGACCACTTTCTCAACCCACCAATCGGTACCAAGAAATCAGGAGGCGCGCTGTGGGTATTTTTGGGGGCATTCAAGGCAGTTTGATCAATGCTACGCCGGTTTTTACTACCCGATTCAGATTTGCTGTAGCACATAATAGAGGTACCTGACAATTTTGTCAGGCGTCTGACGACCGCTAAACTTCAGGCAGTTTGTTCAGTTTGCAGAACTCTTCTGGCTTAATGAATGCTGAGAAGAAGCAGCGGTGGGGCGGCGGGGCGTACCGAATCCGGCTCTTCGGCGCCTGGGACCGGGGACGTCGGCAAGAGAAGTACATCACGCAGGTGGCATTTTGGATTCACAGCGGGTTTCCGCCCACGCCGGGCCTGCGGGCTCGGCTGCGGCAGGGGAAGAGCGTCCGTTGACGCTTAGGCGAAGCCCTTTCAGACGGTCTTCCGGACGGCTCCATCGCTCCCGCGGCCAGCGGCTTTACGCCCGCGCCGCCGTCCCCCACCGGGCTGTCCTCGGCTTGCTCTGCGCCTGCTCCCCCACCACCACGCGCACCCGGTGCGTGGCGCCATCGTCCACGAGGGGGATGGCGGCGGAATCCACGGGGTTGCCGTCCAGCTCAGCCTCCGCGATCCCCCGGCAGCGGTGCTCCGGGTTGGAAACGGAGATCTCATAGCCGGTGCGGCCGAAACGCCACACGATGGAATACTCGGGCCAGGCCGCGGGGATGCAGGGATCCAGCTCGAAGCTCGCACCGTGGCGCTTGAGGCCGAGGATGCTCTCCAGGCCCGCGCGGTACATCCAGCCCGCGGAGCCCGTGTACCACGTCCAACCGCCGCGCCCGGCGTGGGCCGGGTGAGCGTAGACGTCTCCGGCGGTGGCGTACGGCTCGGCCTTGTAGCGCTCGACGTCCGCGGCGCTCCGCGTATGGTTGATCGGGTTCAGCAGGTGGAACAGCTCCACCGCCTCGTCCCCGTTGCCGAGCCGGGCCACCGCCATGACCGTCCACACCGCGGCGTGCGTGTACTGGCCGCCGTTCTCCCTCACCCCGGGCGGGTATCCCTTGACGTAACCGGGGTCTTGCGCCGACTGGTCGAAGGGGGGAGTGAGCACCAGCACGACCCGGGCTCCGCGCCGCACAAGGTGGGTGCGGACGGCGTCCATGGCCCGCTCGGCGTGCTTCACGGGCGCGGCTCCGGACAGGACCGCCCAGGACTGAGCGATCGAGTCGATCTTGCCCTCGTCGTTCTGCGCCGAGCCCAACGGCGTGCCGTCGTCGTAGTAACCCCGCCGGTACCACTCCCCGTCCCAGGCCCGCTCGAGCATGCCCGCCAGCCGGCTGGCCTCGCTCGCGTAACGCGCCGCCCGCGCCGTGTCCCGGGTCTCGCACAGGGGGATGAACTGCCGCAGCACCGTGTGCAGGAACCACCCGAGCCAGACGCTTTCGCCGCGGCCCTGGTGCCCGACCCGGTTCATCCCGTCGTTCCAATCGCCGCTGCCGATCAGCGGAAGGCCATGGGCGCCCGCGGTAAGGCCCTTGTCGATGGCGCGCGCACAATGGTCGAAGAGGGGAGCCGATTCGGCGGAGACCCGCGGCTGTCCGTAGGCCTCCGTCTCGCCAGCGGCGAGGACCGGGGCCTCCAGGAACGGGACGAGCTCGTCGAGGATGCCGTGGTCCCCGGTCGCGTCCACGTAATGCGCCACGGCGTACGGCAGCCACAGCAGGTCGTCCGAGCAACGGGTGCGGGTGCCGCGGCCGGACGACTCGTGCCACCAGTGTTGCACGTCCCCTTCGAGGAACTGCCGGCCCGCGGCCCGGACGATGTGCGCCCGGAAAAGGTCCGGCCTCGCCAGGGAGAGGGCCATCGCATCCTGGAGCTGATCCCGGAAGCCGAAGGCACCCCCCGGCTGATAGAAGCCGGACCGCGCCCAGAGCCGGCAGCTCAGGTCCTGGTACAGGAGCCAGCGGTTCATGAGGAGGTCGAAGGAGTCGTCAGGGGTGCGCACCTGGACGGTCTCCAGGGTGTCGGCCCAGAACCGCTGCACCGCTTGCATGGCGATATCGGCGGCGGCCACGCTGCCGTGGCGGCGCACCAGGTCGCGGGCGTGCTGGTGATCCCCGCCCTGTCCCAGGATGAAGACGAGGCGGCGGCTCTCTCCCGGAGCCAAGCCGATGTCGACCTGCAGCGCGGCGCAGGGATCGAGTCCGGCCCCGAACTGGCCCGACAGGGCGTGGTGGCTCATGGCGGCTGGCCTCGCCAGCGAGCCGTTGCGTCCTAGAAAGGAGAGGCGGTCTCCCGTCGCCGAACTCGGTGCCTCGCTGGCGTGGGCGAAGGCGACCCGGCCGGCGAACTCCTGGTTGTAGGGGTTCGTGGCCAGGACGGCCCCCGTCTCCGCGTCGAGCTCCGTCATCACGTGCCGGTGCTCCCCACGCTGCGGCGGCGCCAGGCGCCATTCGTTGTAGGCGAACACGCTCAGTCGCCGCGGGCGGTCGGTCCGGTTGGTGAGGGTCAGGAGTGAGAACTTCACAGCGTCCTTCGCGTCCACGAAGACCGCGAGGTCCTGAAGGATTCCATGGGAGGCATGTGTGAAGCGGGAGACTCCGGCTGCGTGCCGCGTCACGAACCGGCCGCTCTCTCGGGTCCGCCGCATCGGCCCTGGCGTGGGCGACCACACGTCGCCCCCTTCCTCGTCCCTCAAGAAGAGGGCCTCGGCGGTGGGGTCGGTCACGGGGTCGTTGGCGAAGGGCGTGAGGCGGTTCTCGCGGCTGTTCTCCGCCCACGTATACGCCGAGCCCGATGCCGAGACCGCGGTGCCGAAGCCGGGGTTGGCCATGACGTTGACCCAAGGGAGCGGCGTCTCTCGGTCACCGTCGAGGACGACCGCGTACTCGCGGCCGCCATCGGCAAAGCCGCCCGTGCCATTGGCGAAGGTGAGGGCGGGCACCTCGATCTCCATGCCGTCCAGGCCGGACGCCGGGCGCGGGGGCGGCGGCGGGAGCTCCCTTTGGGGTTGCGGCTCGAGATACGGCCAATCCAACTGACTCGCCAGCCCGCCGCGATCCCCGCTGAGGATCACCCGGGCCACGCTGGCAAGCAGGCTCCGCTCGTCCTCGCTCATGCGGTCGCCGCGCAAGAGGTACACGCCCCCCGGCCGGTGCTTCCACGCCCCCCAGGGCCCGGTGTCGAGAAGCGCCGTGAGCTGGACGTGCATCTCGTCGAGGTAGCTCACTGGATGCTCGTTCAGGATCACGACGTCCGCGCTCAGGCCCTTGAGCCGCCAGTACTCCTGGGCCTGGAGGACCTGCCGGACGAGGGGGATGTCGTCTCCCTGGACCACGCGCACGAGGAGGATGGGGAGATCGCCGGAGATCCCGTGGGCCCACAGCCCCGGTTGGCCCAGCACGTTGCGCTCCAGGACCTCCGGCCCCGCCCGCAGCGAGGCGTCGGTGTACAGGACCCGGGAGGCGAGGCGCTCGAAGAGCTGGGCCTCGTCGCTCGAGATGCCCAGATGCCGCAACGTGCTCTGCGCCTGGGTGAAGGCCAGCGCGAAGGTGCGTGCAGAGGCGCTGGGGTCGTGGTACTTGTGCGCCATGGCCAGAGCGCCATCCCGGCTCACGGCCATCCCCGTCGCGAAGGACAGGCGCACGAATCCACCGGGGGCTAAACGGATGCGCTGTCGCAGGCTGACGATCGGGTCCAGCACGGCCCCCGTGGTGCCCGAGAGGGCCCGCCCGTCGAGGGCCACCGGATCCTCGGGGCTGCGGCCGCGGCCCAGGAACCGCCCGCGGTCGGTTTCCCATTCCACCGGCCCCTGCATCCTCCCGTCCACGCTCAACACGTGGACCGCCCACACGCGGGCCTCGTCCCGGGCGCGGGGTCGCCGGGCGCAAACCAGGGCGGCGCTCTCGGGCAAGTACTCGGTTTCCACGAAGAGCTTGCTGAAGGCGGGGTGGGTCAGGTCGTCGGCGACAGACGCCAAGGCGATCTCGGCGTAGCTCGTGACCTCGAGCTCGCGAGGCCGGTCGCCCTGGTTGGTCACGGTCAGGCGGCGCACTTCGACGTCGTCCTCGGTTGAGACCGCGATGTCGAGCTGCGTCGCGATGTCCTCGTCCCAGCGACGGAAGACGGCCTTCTCGGCCTGGAAGGTGACCAGATACTCCTCGGGCTCCCGGTCCGTGGGATGGTAGGCCGCGGACCAGACCGACCCGCTGCGCACGTCGCGCAGGTAGAGGAAGTGGCTCCCCAGGTCACGGGTCGAGTCCTCGCGGTACCGGGTGACGGCGCGGCCGCGGCAAAAGCTGGCCCCGCCTCCCGCGTTGGTGACGATGGCGGTGTAGGCGCCGTTGGACAGGAACTGGGCATGAGGGTACCGCGTGTGAGGCGACCGGAAGCGCCGGATCGCCACCGCGGAGACCGGAGCCGCCACCCGCGTCTCCTCGGCGGGCCGGGGCTGCGTGATGGGAGCGTGGCGCGGCGCGCGCTCCTGCAACAGGAGCGCGGTGGCCTGCACCCGGGGATCGGCGTGGAGGCGCTGTACCATCGGATGGCCGAGGACGGCGTTGGCCAGCGCCACCAGGCTCATGCCCTGGTGATGCGCCAGGAAGGCCTGGACGACGACCCCGCGGGAGCCATGGGGTCGGGGCTCGCTGACGCTCTCGCTTTCGTCCGCTTTCCGGTGGGTATAGTCGATGGCCTCGTAGAAACCGTACGCGCCGTCCAGCCCTTCCCGGGCCAGGCGCCGGAAGTTGTGGGCGGCCCTCTCGGGGTCCACCATGGCGGCCAGCGCGGTGGCGTAGGGGGCCACCACCAGTTCGTCACCGAGGCCTCGCTTCAACCCCAGGCCGGGCACGCCGAAGGCTTTGTACTGGTAGTTGCCGTGACGGTCGACGAGGTTGAAGGCGGACTCCGAGATCCCCCAGGGCACGCCCTGCTGCCGCCCGTATTCCATCTGTCGACGCACAGCCATGCGGCACGACTGGTCGAGGAGGGTCCCCGGATAGCTCTGCATCACGAGGAGGGGCATGAGGTATTCGAACAGGCTGGCGCTCCACGACAGGAGGGTCGGGGCGCCGTCGACGCTGGTCAGCAGCCGCCCCAAGTGGAACCAGTGGCTGTCGGGGACATCGCCTTTGGCGATGGCGACGAAGCTGGCCAGGCGGGCCTCGGAAGCCAGAAGGTCGTAGTAGGAAGGATCGAGACGGCCGGGGCCCTGGGCGTCCGCAAGGCGATAGCCGAGGGCGAAAATCTGGCGCTGCCAGTCGTAGAGGAAGTCGAAGCTCATGCCGTCGACGAAAGCGAGGGCGCGCCGCGCCAGCTCCTCGAGGCGCGTCGCGAACACACCGGGCTTCGGGGCCGGGGCCATCAGCCCCGCGGCCAGAGACCGCGACCAGTAGACCGCCTCGACTTGATCGCGGGAGGTCGCACCTTCCGACTCGAACGCTTCAATCGCTGCTCTGAGCGCGGGGACCAGTCCGTCGCCGCACGCCACCTTCTTCTCCCCTTCCTCGGGACCGTCCAACATGCCCAGTACGGACCTCACCGCGGCGGCTAAGCGGGCCCTCCCGTCCTGGTGCCCGCCGGGCGTGTCCGCCAGACGCGCCAGGGACTGCCCGGCCATCTCCGCGGTGTCCGCCAGGCCGGCGCAGATCTGCGTCGGGGACTGGGGCTCGCCGGCCAGCCGCCGCAGGCCCTCGGCCAGGGCCAGGAGGGCGCCCGCAAGATTGCCGCTGTCCACGGTAGAGACGTAGCGGGGGGGCAGCGGTGCCAGGGTTCTCGTGTCGTACCAGTTGAGCAGATGGCCTTCGAAACGCTCCAGTCCATCCATGGTGGACAGCGTGGCCTCGAGCCGCTCGACCAGCTCGGGAGTGCGGATGAAGCCGAGGTCGTGGGCGGCCAAGGTCGAGAGGAGCGCCATCCCGATATTCGTGGGGGACGTCCGGTGGGCGACCATCGGCGTGGGCGTTTCCTGGAAGTTGTCGGGAGGCAGGCCGTGGTCTTCGGCGCCCATGAAGGTCTCGAAGTAGCGCCAGGTCTTGCGTGCGATGAGACGGAGAAAACGACGGTCCTCGGAGCCGAGCAGCTGATGCTCGGGCGACGCGGGTTGGCTGAGCCAGTAGGCCACCAGCGGGGCGGCCACCCACAAGGCGAGGAGGGGACCGGCCACAGCGAGGCTGCTCGGCCGGGCGGCCGCGATCAGAACGAGAAGGATCAGGGCGATGAAGGGGCTGGCCGCCATCTCTGCGACGAACAGCAACGCGCCGGCCCGGGCGCTGAGGCCGGCGGCCCGGGCGGTGGCCGCGGCCGCCGTCTCCCACTGGAGGAGGCGGCGCTGCGTGATCACGAGGCGAACCAGGGTGAGGGCGATGGCGTGGGCCATCTCGTAGGCGTGGTAGGCGAGGAACGTGACCTGCAGGAGCGTTTGGGCACCGGCGGTCTTCACGTCCTCGCCCAGAATCCGCAGGAACACCCCCAAGGGTTGCTGGGGGGCGGGGCCGGCGCCGAGCCGGACGGCCAGCGGGTATAGTGGAAAAGCGATCGCGGCGAGAACCCCGAGGGTCCAGGCCAAGGGGTCTCCCGCCAGCACCAGCCAGGCCAGCGCGAGAAAGGCGACGGTGGCGGGGGCCACCAGCGTGCGCCTCAGATTGTCGAAGACCTTCCAGCGGGAGATGACGGGGAGGTGGTTGCGTTCCAGGCCCTCCCGGGTCGGGACGAGGGGGAACAGCCAGAAGAGGATCTGCCAGTCGCCCCGCACCCACCGGTGCTGGCGCCGGGCATGAGCGAGAACGCTCGCGGGGTAATCGTCGACCACCTCCACGTCCGTGACCAGGGCGGCCCGGGCGTGCAGGCCCTCGAAGAGATCGTGGGACAGGAGGGCGTTCTCGGGGATCCGGCCTTCGAGGGCGGCTATGAAGGCGTCAACGTCATAGAGGCCCTTCCCCGTGAAGATCCCCTCGGCAAACAGATCCTGGTAGGTGTCCGAGACCGCGGTGGTGTAGGGATCGACGCCCGTGTGCCCGGCGTACACGCGGGCGAACAGCGACCCGGCGGCGCTCGCCATCGTCACGCTGACCCGGGGCTGCAGGATCCCGTAGCCCTCGGTGACCCGGCGCAGGCGAGGATCGAAGGAGGGACGGTTCAGGGGATGGGCGATGATGCCGATGAGCTTCCGGGCCGCATGCAGGGGAAGCCGGGTATCGCTGTCCAAGGTGATGCAGTAGCGGATGCTGGGCAGCACCTCCGGATCGCCCACGTGGACGCGGAAGCTCGTGTCCTTGGCCCCCCGCAGCAGGCGGTTGAACTCTTCGAGCTTCCCGCGCTTGCGCTCCCAACCGATCCACGAGCCCTCGCCAGGGTTCCACTGGCGCGCACGATGGAACAGGTGGAACCGGTCGGTGCGACCCTGGCCGAGACGGGCGTTCAAGGCGAGGACCCCGGCGCGGGCGGCGTCCAGGATTTCGTCGTCCGCCGGCAGCTCGGCCGTGGGGGCGTCGGCGAAGTCGCCGAGGATGGCGAAGTGTATGCGCGGGTCGACGTTCCCCAGGGCCAGGACCTCCACGTGCTCCAACAGCTCGGCCACGCCGGCCACGCTCGTGAGCAGGGTGGGGACGACGACCATGGTGCGCGCGTCCTCGGGCACCCCGGCCTGGAAGTCGAGGCGGGGGAGGCGCCACGGCGCCGCGAGGTGCGCGGCGAGGCGCTGGACGAGGGCGATGGCGAACTCGCTGGCGGGCAAGAGGAGGAGCGCTGCGATCCAGGCCTGGACCCACACGGCACCGCCCTTGGCCTGGACGTACGCGACGGCCAGAGCCAGCAGGGCGGCGGCCACGAGTCCGATCGACCCCAGGTAGAAGCTGGTGGCGTGGGCGAAGATGAAGCGCCGTGCGCGGACGGTGAGGCGCGGACCGTACGCCACGTCGGTCTCGAGGTCGCGCCGCCCCTTCCCGATCAGGTGGTAGCCGACGTGGGCGGCGCGGTCGTCGGCCGACTTCAGCTCGGCGGCCTGGCGGGCGCTCTCCACGCTGCGAAGGGCCACGCGGAGCTGGGCCTCGCCGGTGGCCTCCGCCAGCTCCTCCACCGCCTGCCGGTAGCGGTCCCGGCTGAGGAAATCCATTCTCCCGTAGACGCCAGCCGGGTCGCGCTGCAAGACCTGTTCGATCAAGCTGACGTTTTCGAAATACTGCGTCCAGTCCAGGGTGGAGCACAGCCGCAGGCTGGTGATGGCGTTGGCCACGGAGACCTGCCCCGCCGCCTGCCTTTGGTGCTCCGTCCGAATCGAATCCTCCGCTGTCATTCCCTGGGCGGCGAGGCGTTCCTCAACGGCCGCGCGCACGGGAGAGACAAGGGGCCCATACTCGCGCATCCGCTGCAGCAGTCGCACGACGTAGGCCGTCTCCAGGACTTCGGGGAGGGACGCCAGGGGTGCCGTATCTTCGGCGCCGCCGATCTGGGCTAGATAGCCGTCGGCCGTGAGACGCGCGTCCCGGCCCTGCAGCGTTTCGTCCGCCAGTCGCCTCAGGCTCTCGAGGAGGGCGAGCTTGAGCATGCTGGGCCAGGCCCACAGCTCGCCGATGGTCAGGGGGGCCACTGTCTGGTAAGCGGCCATGAAGCGCACGAGCTGGTGCCGGTCTAGGCGACCGTCGGTGTGGCGGATCAGCTCCAGGGCCATGGCGTAGACTCGCGCGATGCCGGCCATCTCCCGCGAGGCCAGCTTGGGCAACCCCAGGTAGTACTGTCGGGGAAGGTCGTGCCGGGTATCCCGGATCTCGCCTTCGATGAGGTGGAAGTTATCGAGGAGCCATTCCGCCGCCGGGGGCACGAACTCGCCGCGATGGACGTCGTCGGCGAGGACGCGATAGGCCTCGCGTAGCACGCGGGCATTGTCCTCCAGACGCGAGAAGAAGGGGCGGGCCTTGCGGCGCGGATCCCGGGCCAGGGTGAAGCTGGCGGCGAGGGCCCTGGCCCGTTCCTCCAGGCGCTCGATACTGAGGAGCTCGGCGCGGAGGGGCTTCTCGGCTTCCGGGCGGCGGCCGCCCCCGAAGAGGCGGCGCAGCGGCCTCAGGGCGTCAGCCAAGGCGACCTGCCCATGGTGCCACGGCACGCTTCACGGCGCGGCGTACTCATTGCGTGGTTTCGTCCCTCCGGATGTCGCGGGTTTCCTCGACTCCATCCAGCTCATCCGAGCGCGCTGTTCTTTGCCTGCCAGTCGGTTTCGGTGTAGTCCCGGTGGAGTCCGCGTCGTCTTATGCGCTGGAAGCGACCGCTCCCGGCACCTGTCAGTTGCTATTGCGGAGCCGGAAGCCGGCTTCGGCGCCGGACGGCGCGAGCTGCGGGCGCTGGAGCGCCTTGCGGACCTCAGTGAGGACGGTGGCTTCGCTGGTCTCCGGCTCGGGCTCGGGCGGCTTGGCCGTGACGCAGAGATCCAACAGCTGACGGATGACCGCGCGAGCCCGAGCCTCGGTCCAGTGCTGCCCGCGACAGTAATCGACGACCACTCGAGCTGCGACGACCACTAGCAGTCGGTCGCCGGTCGCCTGCGAGACGTGGGCGCAGACCGCGGATCGTGCGTGGCGGGGTGCCCCACGGCCCTGGTGCAACGCTTCGGCGTCGTTGCTCACGAACAACAACCCGTCGATGTGGCGTCCAAAGGCGACCAGTTCGTGCGCTTCGCGTGCGAGGAGTTCGTCCGCTTCGCGCGCATTCAGCCCAGCGAGCAGCACGGGCCGACCCTGAGGGCGCTTTCGGGGCATCAGGAAGCGCCGGCCGTCGGGCATCTCGACTTCGACCTGCGCGTCCTTCGGTAACAGCGTGGCGAAGAGGCTTTCGAATTGCCGTCGTGGCGCGATGACGTGATCCGCGGGATTCGCCGGGAGCGACGAGGGAACAACGCTGCCACCCACTCCCCGCACCGTGCCGGGAATCGTGCGGAGCATGAACCACGGATCGCGCGACGCGAGCCAGGTGAGGTAGATGCGGCGCTCGACAACCTCCTCCGGCCAGAAGTCGAGGCGGGCGACTGTGGCGAGGGCTAGGAGTTCCCGCATCCGGGACCTCGTGGCGTACCGTTGACACTCCATGCATTTGGAGAATTGACGCGAGTTTTCCGGGGACCCGGAAAGGAGCATGGTATCTTCAGCGGTGGGCATAACAGAATCTACTCGATGCCGAAGACGACGGCTGTCGCTACTCGTCCTCCTGCTGCCGCCGCCGCATGGCCGGCTCCGTCTCCACCTGAGACTGCCACCACGCCGTGACGATCCCGCACTCTAGCGACGGATGCGGGAGAGTGATGAAACAATCGGCCGTGGCGACGTGTGTGAGCAGGCCTTCCATACGTGCGTGTGCTCCGTGAGCGTGTACCCTCTCCGGGCGAGAAGGAGGGCGAACAACCGCCACCCTCCTCCTCTGATGAACAAACCCCGGTTAGGCGTTCAACGCCTTCTGCGGCGTGAGCTCCACCTCGATCAGATGAGGCTTGGCCGTCTCCGCCTTCGGCAGCGTGATCGTCAGCACGCCGAGGTTGTACGTCGCCTTGATCTTGTTGGGATCGATCGAGGCCGACAGCCTGAACGTCCGCTCGAAGGCGCCATAGGTCCGCTCATAACGATGGACCTTCTCCGCCTTCTCCTCCGCCACCTGCTCCTTCGTGCCCTTGATCGTCAGCAGGTTGGACTCTACCGAGATCTTCACGTCCTCGGGCTTCACCCCGGGTATCTCCGCCACGAGGCGGATGACATCGGGCTCCTCGAAGATGTCCACCAGCGGCAGCCAGGCGGTCGTCGCGGCCTCAGGTACGGGCCACTCGAACGCGCGTAACGCCTCGCCGTTGAAGCTCCGGCCTATCCGGTGCTCCAGGTGATGCAGCAGATCTAGCATCGGGTCCCTCTGGGTAACACTGAACATATCGTGCCTCCTTGCTTGTAAACCCTGCTTAACTACTGGGAGTTGTGACTGCTCCAGTGTATATTACTGTACTGTACTTGTCAAGTATATCGACCGAACTGGCCAAGACAGTTCAAGCAGTTAACTCATGGTGGTCAAGCAGTACGTCGGCCCCAGGAGGAATCCAGTGGACGTCCCGTTGCTAATTCGGCACCGGCTCGAAGAGTTGGGGTTTGAGCAGCGAGATCTCGCCGGCGCCGCCCAGGTGACCGAGTCCTACATCTCCCAGCTGCTGACGCGGCGAAAGGCGCCCCCCGCGCCGACCCGGACGGACATCTATGAGAAGATGGACAAATTCTTGAAGCTCCCGCGCGGGAAGCTGGCGACACTGGCGGACGTCCAGCGGAAGGAAGAGTTGAAGCGAGCACTGGGGGACGAGGCCGCCCCCTTGTTGCCGGAGGTCCGCGACTTGATCCTCCGCAAATGCAATCCAGACAACGCAACACACGTCCGCGCGATTTTTGAGAAGCAGCCCTTCGGCGAACTCGAACGCCTAGTCACCCAGAAGTTGCTGGACGTGGTCAAGCGAGTGGCCCAAGACGAATTGGAAAATGCATACTGGCTCCGCATGGTGGCGCAACTCAGCGGCCGAAGCTATGAGGAAATGCGCGTGATCGTACTCGAGTTCCTGGATACGGACATCTTCCACGTGTCGAGGGAAAACTGCGTGTCGTTCCTGGATCCGCTGATTGAATCCTGGGACATCGACCTCGCGACGTTTGGCCTGGAAATTGTCTTCAACCCCAGGGTAGCCCCTGGGCAGGTGAAGCGATTTGAGTTTGTCGAACGGGAACCCGATCAGTGTGTCGTCGAGGAGCCGGGGCTCAAGGAATTCCTGCAGGATCCCTCCCTGAGCGGCACGGCGACCAAGGAGGAAGTCGAGTATCTCACGCGGCTCAGGTTCAAGAACAAACGGCCCACGCCCCTCTTTTATTACCGGGAGTTACAGAACCTGAGAGACTCGCTCCATTTTGGCACCCGGTAACCCACATGAAGCGTCGGCGCGCGCGTTCGCCCGTAGTCAGGCGGGACACCGATCAGAGATGAGAACCGTCCGGTCGGAGCGCCTTCCATATCGGCTGAAATACTCCGCTGGCGAGCTGAGAGACCGTGTGGGCGCGTGCACGAAGGGCTCTGTTTAGAGTGCGCCATATCCGCCCTCCGGCGACGTCCAAGCGGGCTGCGACTGGCGCAGAAGGTCCTGGAGCTGCCGCTCAGTGAGCTCGGCGAGGGACGCGTCGGGACTGCGGGACCCGAGAGGCGAATAGCGGGTGAAGCGGCGCTTGCGCTCGGGGCCGCTCCCGAGCTCGAACAGCAACCCAAATTCGTCCTTCTCGTAGACAGTGATGCGGCCCGCGGGATACACCTTCCAGATCTCGCTGTCTACTACGATGGTGCGTCGTGTCATCAGGCCGAGCGCCTACGTGATATGACCCGGAAAGTCTTTGGCAGGCTGAGAACCTGCAACCCCAGCTGGTCATTCGCGCGCCCGTGACCGCGAGCTTCACCGCGATGGCGCGGGTCAGGCACCACAGACGGGAGATTGGGCGCTGCTGCTCGAGCTCCGCAGGCGCCCGAACCTCGCCCCGTTAGCTCTTGCGACCCGTCTTGGCGAAGAACGTCGAGAACATCGGCTCCACTGCCCGCGACTTGCATTTCGGGCAGGCGGGGCGCCGCTTGCCGTGCTCGCTGATCGATTGCTCGTAGCGGAAGCGCTTCCGGCACTTGGTGCAGCGGTACTCGTAGATAGGCATAAGCGAAGGGAAGTTATTCCCGCCCAAACCGGCGGTCAAGTTGACGGCCCGGCCGCGCCGTCCGAAGTGCCCTGACGATTCATAACGTAAAGATCTTCGTCGCTGAAGAATTCGCCCCTGAATGTTGCGATACAGTTTCTTGCTGACCTCCTTTGCGTGTTGCATCGCCCGATTTGCCTTTTCCTGCACCTCGCTATCAGTCAAGAGGCAATCTGGGGTGACTAGGCATAGTCCGATGGAGGCGGCAATACGCTCGTGGATTCCTTGGAATTCGACAGAACGGAGGCTGTCTTGGAGGGTTTGCAGAAAGTCGCTAGCAACTCTTAGATCCTAAAGGTGCCTTGTCAGCCTAATCTCGCTCGTAGCGGCGGCGTGAGCAGGATCCGGCGACCGTGGCGTTCGACCCACAGGCGTCCGAGACGACGCTCGAGGAGATAGCCCATGTGGGCCCCGAGGAAGCGGGTCTGGAATCGGCCTTCTGGCGGGCATCAGAGAATCGCCTGATTGCCGGGTATCACGCAGTCATGGGAATGCCTGCCAACTCCTCATTGGAGAAGCAACCGTCGCAGTCCGGTAGAGACCCCCGGACGCCTGAACCGAAATCGGGGCCGCACGCTCCGCGGCGAGGAAGGCTGTTCCACCTCCTCTGGCCGGTCACGTCCTATGTGGTGACGAATGTAACCGTGACCCTGCTCTGGCTGGTCTTCTTCGCCTTCAGCCGAACCGTGGTCATCGGCCGCCGCAACGTCGGCGAGGAGCGAAACACGCTCCTCCTCTCGAATCACCAATCGATGCTCGACAGCTTTTTGGTGGGCCTGGCGGCGTTCTATCCCCAGTCGTGGCTCAAGCCGCACGTGATTCCCTGGAATCCGGCGGCGGCGGAGAACTTCTACAAGAACCCGCTGCTGGCTTGGCTGGCAGACAACTGGAAGTGCATCTGGGTCCGGGAAGGGCGCCGCGATCTGCACGCCCTCCACCGCATGATTCAAGTGCTACCCCGCGGCGTGATGACGGTCTTTCCGGAGGGCACCCGATCGCGGGACGGCACCGTGGGCCCGGGGCGACCTGGGACGGGGCTGCTGATACTGGCGACACGGCCGCGGCTGATTCCCGTCGCGATCGACGGGATGCAAGCGGTGCTTCCCATCGGCCGCTACCTCCCGCGGCTCTTCAAGCGCATCGCCGTGTCCTTCGGCTCGCCCGTGGACTATACGGACTTGCTCGCGATGCCGCGTACGCGGGAGACGGCCCAGGCGGTGGTCGACCGCGTGATGGCAGCGATTCGGGTCCAGCACGCCGAGCTCCGGCAGCGGCGCAGCAAAGACGGGAGTCGGAGGTTGCGCTAATCGTCCTAGTGCACCGCGATGGTCGGCGGGCTCCCGGGCCGGGCCTGGTCGTTCACACGCAACGCGCTCTGGTCAAACTGGGAGTGCTCCTTCGTGCCTGGCGCCGCGGCTTCTCCAAACAACCCCGCATATCGCCTGGGAGCTAGGCTTCTTCTCTGGCCGGTGGCAAAACTGGTGGCAGACTCAGCGGCAAAAGAGGGATTCCCTCAGACTGCGAGGGAATCCGCCTCCTCACTCAAGCCGAGCCGGAACGACTGCTTAGGACTGCGCCGGACTGTCAAGGAAAACGGCGGAGGCCCTTTGCAGACCTCTGCCTTACCACTTGGCTACGGCGCCCGAGGGAAGCGTAAGCTCGCCACCCGCCTGCACTTCTGCAAGACGGCGCCGCCCGCCTAACATCACCGCCCGCCCCGCGTCTTACAGGCAACCTTCCCGGCCCCAGCCGTCACCCTCAGAGCAGGAGAGTTGCATATGCGCGCAGTCCAAGGGCACGTCACCCTCGTCGCGGCGACCGCGCTCGCGATCGGCCTCGCGGCCTGCACCAGCACCGAGGCGCCCACTGGAGTCCTGAGCCAGCAGGAGGCCCAGTCGCTGGCCGACGCCGTCGTGACGGACGCGGCATCGCTCACGGACGCCGCCGCCTACAACGCAACGAGCGGCGTGGCGATGGCGAGTGCGCCGGCAACCACGACCACGTCCCAGCCGTGCCCGGTCGTCAGCCCCCTGCCCGTGGTCAACAGCGACGGTGACATGCCGCCCGATTCGCTGAACTTCACGTTCGCCGGCTGCATCATCCAGCGACCGCTCGAGACCATCACCCTGAGCGGCGCCATCGACTACGTGGATCCCACGCCGACCACGACCGACCATTCCGCTCGAGTCCGCTTCACCGACTTCACGCGGACCGTGATGAAGCTCCTTTCCGGGAGGACGACGTCGGTCGAGCTGAACGGCGTGCGCACCTTCACCGGCACGGCGGACGTCCTGGAGCACTCCGAGACGAACTTCCGGACGGACTACACCTACGCCGACGGCTCCACGGCGACGCACCTCAAGACCTGGTCGTCGACTTTCACGGCGGACGTCCCCGGCTCGATTCAGTTCGGCTCCCCGCTGCCGAGCGGGACGTGGAACATCGCGGGCACCTCCACGTGGACGCGCGGGGACAGGACGTATTCGCTGTCGGTGACGACGAACCCGCCGCTCCACTACAACGCGGATTGCACCGTCGCGCCGAAGGTTGACGCCGGGACCATCAGTGCGGTCGTGACCCGCAACGACCGGACGATGAACATCACCGTCCAGTTCACGGCCTGCGGCCAGTACACGGTCACGCGCAGCTGAGTGCGCGCTCCGCGCCAGGGGCAAGTGTCGAGGCCCGATCCCCAGCCGGGATCGGGCCTCGCGTCTTATTAGGCTTTCACGAGCTGGATCAGCGTGATCTCGGACGGAGCGCCGAGCCGCAGCGGCGGACCCCAGTATCCCGTCCCACGGCTCACGTACAGCCACATCTCCTCGAGCCGGTGCAGCCCCGCGACGAACGGCTGAAACAGCCGTACCAGCAGGTTGAACGGGAAGTACTGCCCGCCGTGGGTGTGCCCTGACAGCTGCAGGTCGAAACCCGCGGCGCGGGCGGCGAAGGCGCTCTTCGGCTGGTGCGCGAGCAGGAGCTTCACGTCGCTGTCCGGGGCCCCCGCAAGCGCCGCGACAGGATCGGACGCGTGGCCCCGCACCCGGTGACTCGCCGAGCGGTCCGTGACACCCGCGACCAGCAGGCGCCCGCCGCCGCGGCGCACCAGGCGGTGGGCGTTGATGAGCGGACTGAACCCGAGGCGCTCGACCTCACCCACCCACCCCTGGGGATCCCAGTAGTACTCGTGGTTCCCGGTCACGAAGAACTTGCCGTAGGGCGCCACGAGCCGCGCCAGCGGCGCCACCTCGTCGCGGACCACGGTCGGAAGCCCGTCCGCCACGTCGCCGGTGAGCGCGATCAGGTCGGGCTGGAGGCCGTTCGTTGCGGTCACGACGCGCTCCACGAAAT
>Ga0209761_1001095_pt1 | contig 17374 bp, 17 predicted proteins | sample GraSoi013_1_40cm_4_FD_185818 | JGI IMG/M metagenome (GOLD analysis project Ga0209761, IMG submission 185818) | Grasslands soil microbial communities from the Angelo Coastal Reserve, California, USA - Sample 09_25_2013_1_40cm (SPAdes) (version 2) | ecosystem: Environmental > Terrestrial > Soil >...
AACCAGCGAACTCCGTGCATGTTGGTCGTGGACGCCTCGGGCTCGATGGAGACCCCCACCCGCGACGGAGCTACTCGTATTGACCAGCTCAACCGCGGTCTCGCCACGCTCGAGCAAGAACTCAAGAATGATCCGACCGCGCGGGTGCGCGTGCAGCTGGCAATGGTCAGTGTGGGGGGGCCCGCAGGCGGGGCCGAAAAGATGCTGGACTGGACGGACGCGTGCGACTTCGCGGCTTTTCCACTGAACGCTGGTGGCGAGACACCGCTTGCGAAGGGCCTATTGCTTGCGTTGAACGAGGTGAGGCTGCAGAAGGAGTGGTACAAAATCAACGGGATCAGTTACACTCGACCCTGGATCGTGGTCCTTACGGATGGCGAGCCCACGGACCCTCCGGACACGTGGCATGCGGCCGCGAATGCCTGTCGTGAAGCGGAACACCAGAAAAAGTGTGTGATCTACCCAATCGGGGTCGAGGGTGTGAACGCTACTACCCTCCAGCAGATATCCAAGACGCCTGTCCGTCCGCTTAACGAGCTACGATACGTAGAGCTGTTCCAATGGTTGAGTCGAAGCTTGTCCGCGACCAGCCGCTCCGTAAGCGGAGAGCTCGTTCAGCTGGCTCCGACCGACCCCTGGGTGGCGGTCAAGCTTTGAGGTCGGTCTATAGCAGCTCTCCACTGCCGACACCCGTAGCGAGAGCGAACCCTCTCGCGTGAGCGTCAACGAGCAGGACTGGCTGGTCACCAAAGCTGCGGTGCGCGGCAAGAGCCATATGGAGAGCGGGTCTCCTTGCCAGGATGCCTGTGAGGTGGCGACTAGCACCGATGGAAGCTGGTTGGTTGCTGTGGTGTCCGACGGCGCCGGTACGGCTTCGCGATCCGAAATCGGGGCTCGGTTGGCTGTCAAGCACGTGGCATCAGCCCTCCTCACTCAGACCCAAAGACTTGAGGCGGAGGGGCCTGGGATCTGGGTCAAGGATCGGCTGCATTCGGCCTTGCTCGAGGTGCGCGAGCAACTCCGTGAAGCGGGTGGGTCCCTGGCCGACTTCAAATGCACTCTCGTCGGCACTTTAATCGGAGGGACCGGTGGGTTCCTCTTCCACGTCGGGGACGGTCTCGGGCTCGCGAGTCGGGTCGTGCTCACGACGAATGGCCCTAACGGTAGCGGAATCGAGTTATGGCACGATCTCGTCCTCTCCGAGCCACAGAACGGGGAGTACATCAACGAGACGTTCTTCATCACGGATGACGACTGGCACCGACATCTCCACTCTGTCGTTCTACCCGCGGACACTGACATCGTCGCGCTGATGTCTGATGGCACGATGCCTCTCGTCCTGGGCCGGCGCGGACCCAATTCTCCTTTTATCGATCCTCTGGTAAGCTTGGTGTTGGATGCCTCCGGCCAGCGGGATCGGGATGCGATTGTTGAGCGGACGCTGGCCTCTCCCGAGACCTATCCCGTGACAGGTGACGACAAGACGCTCGTTCTCGCGTTGCGCAGGCGACTCCTTACTCTGCGACACTATTCCACCATTCCATATAACCTTCTGCCTTTGCCTGCCCCGAGAAAGGATTCAGCAGATTCGGATCGTGCCCCACATGACGAAGAAAAGGCTTCGTCGAACGGCCTTGGCTCTCCGCGGCTGCCTCAAGAGGTGGAAAGAGCCAAGTCAGGGGCTTCTGCCCAACGCGTAAACAGATTGGCCCTGGGACTCGCGGCTGCCGCGCTGCCGCTCGCAATTCTCTCTTTACTATTCTCACTGCAATTAATTCGGATTCACCCCACCCGCGGGACCGTCTATCCGCGACAACCCGACGGTAGCGCGCCTGCCAACGTGAGCGGCACGTCGTCAGGCCCGAATGCGTCATGTCAACGTGATTCTGCTGGCCGCGCTGACTCTTCACGCGTACGCGGCAAAGGCGGGGCTTGCGGAGGCGCGGCCGGAACAGCCGGAAAGCCGCTTGGCCGAGGTAAATCGGTAGGCCACGCGGACTCATTGAGGGAACGGCAATCGCCCTAAAACAAACGACGCATCCAGCCCGCGGAGTTCGATAATGATAGTGGTGGTCGTTGAAGGGAATGGCAGGACCAGACTCACGCTTGAAGACTCACGGAATCTCGGCCGGGGAGCCTCGGGTACAGTTTATTCGGTCACTAACTCGGAGTACGGTTCGAGTGTGGCGAAGATCTATCATGATCCCGCCAAGTTCGACAGGCGGAAGATCGAGGCCATGATCTCCACGCCGCCGCGTCGACTGATGGTCCACATCGACGGCGAGATGTACCCGCAGTACGCTTGGCCCACGCACATTATCGAGAATCGCCCCGGCCACGGTATCGGTTATCTCATGCCAAAGGTTGAACCTTCCAGGGCATTAACACTCGAGCACTTCTACGATCGCACGTTGTTGAGGGATCGGGGGCTTACGACACTCGCATTGCCACAGAAGCTCGGGATTGCAAGGAATCTCTCCGCCGTGCTGGCCGAACTCCACCGTCAAGGAGACTTGGTCATCGATTTCAAGCCCCAGAACATTAAGGTTGTCCGAGAGACGCAGATCACGACGCTCTTGGATTGCGATGCATACAGCATCTCCGTGGCGGGAGCCCCGCCATTTCCAGCGACGAACTTCACAGCCGAGTACATCGCACCCGAAGCGCTTCAGCGTGGGCTAGCTCCTGCTGAACTAGATGAGAGTCAGGATCGGTTCGCGCTGGCCGTGCTGTTCTTCCAGTTGTTGAATAGTGGACATCACCCGTTCCAGGGTATTCTTATTAACAACACGGACCTGCCGACCACTGACGACAAGGTTCGCGAGGGGTTCTATCCTCATGGCCTCACTCCCCACCCCGGCATCCGTCCTCGATCGCGGAGTATTCACGACTGCTTCGACGATACAACTCGCGCGATGTTCGACCGAGCGTTCACACGTCCTCCTCAACAACGGCCGAGCGCCGGGGAGTGGCACGCCCATTGGACGAGTCTGTTGGACCGCGAACACGGCGCCTTACAACGATGTGCCTTCCGCCCGAACGACCTCTTCCATGTCCGTTTCTCCAGTAAGCCATGCGGCGAGTGTCGCGTGGAGGCCTTCGGCGCATCGCGGTTGGTAGCCCCGGCGCCCCGGTCGCCGCCGGTAGCACAAGCCAGACCATGGGGTCATCCTGCCCGCCGCTCCCTCCTTAACCTCGACATTCTCGAGGTAGTGGACCTGTTCCGACAGCAGATGAATCGCTCTGTCTCGCGCATCTACTGGGTGCTTCTCCTTGTGGCCGTTACTGCAGGTTTTTGGAGCGCCATTCCGGACACGGAAGGCCCGGCGCCGTTGCCCGCTTACCGGATACTGTGGTTTGGGAACAATGGCAGTCTGAGGCGGACCCCCGGTTCAACGTCCAGCATAATCGGCTACCCACGGCAATGTGACAGCGTAATCGCCCTCGAGAGAGAGTCGGGGGGTTGGGAGATGGTTCAGTGGGGACAGCAGGAGGGGTGGGTGAGGACCAGATTCCTCGATGCGAGTCCAGCGCCATCCTGTTTTCTGCGACCCTGACATAACAGGTGCGACCTAAAGGAGAGGGCGCCCATGACCTGCCATAGCAAACTACACGATTCCCATGACTGACGTAAAGTATTGCACAAGTTGTCGGCTCGAAGTTCTTCCGGGCATGCAACTGTGTCCTCGCTGTGGGCACCGCGCGTTCAGCTCCTCGCGTCCTGACATTCCGCCGAAGCGCCTGAAAGAGTGGACTCAGACTGCTCGCTGGAGCGCAATCGGAGCAGGTGTCATCTTGGCCGCGGTGGTCCTGTGGAGATTTATTGTGTTGGAAGATCGCCAAAGCTTAGAGCATCAAGCTCAGAACGCACTGGTTGCCGGCGATTTTGAACAAGCCATCCCGTTTCTCGAACGGCTGAACACACCCGAGGCCGAGTATGCGCTGGCTGGTCTGTACGAGAGCGGACTGGGTGTCCAAGCGGATCGCGACAGAGCCGTGTCCCTGCTTACACGCGCTGCAAACGCTGGTTTGCCGGTCGCGCAAACCACTCTCGGAGTGTGGTACGCGAACGGAGAGGGCGTCGATCGTGATCCCGCGACCGCCGTACTTTGGTACAAGGAGGCGGCGTCTCATGGGGACACTTGGGGAGCGGTGCTGCTGGGACTAGCCTACGGATCTGGAGATGGCGTCGGGCAGGATCTCGAAAAGGCGCTTACGTGGTTCACCGTCGCGAGTAGCCGGGGAGACGCCTACGCAACGTCCGAAAAAGATATTCTCGATTCAATCCTGGGACCAGAACAGCGGAGGGCGGCCGAAACAGAGGCCCAGGAGGAATTGACTCGTGAACCTGGAGGCGGTCGTGATTAAAACCTCCTCATCAACGAGTCGAGTCAGCTGGATCGTCGCTGCGATCCTAGTTGGTGGAGCTGCAGTACCAGGGCGGTTGAGCTCCCAGGACAACGCGTTTACTAACCGGGCGACCACTCTGTTGCAAACCTTTCAAGCGCGCATCAATGATATCACGGATGACGCGCTTAAGGTTCGACTCAAAGAGGAGATAACCTCGGTAACAGCAGAGGCCGGTAGGTTGGATCGCTTGGATGAAAGGATCCATGAACTCAAAAATGTTATTGACGATTTGGAAATGCAGTACAACAATGCTCGAGCTAACGCTGAGGCTCTGCAGAGCTCCTTCGCCAGCGATCGCGAGAACGCCAACACCAAGCTAAACTCGATTCTGAAAGAGGCGCAAACCATTTGTAGTAGTCTCGGGGGTGGGTGGGTTGACGAAACGAACTGCATGTTCAGTTGTCCGGCAGACAATCCCGGACCCTGTGAAGCGAAGATAGCTCAGTACAATCAACAGGCCGCTCCTCTTAATTCTACCATGAGAAAAATTCACGAGGATCTGAACTCCGAGCAAGAGCGGGCTGAGCACGCTGCTGCTGTCGCGAGCGAAAAACAGCACGATTGGGAGGAGAAGAAAAGTGAGCTTGCTGCACTTGAGAGGAATTTCGCGACAGAGAAAGCGGAGTTCGAAAGAATTGCAACGAACATCGACGATGATCTTCGGTCAGCCCATCTCGAACCGATTAGCATTCGGAAGGGACCCGCTTGGAACGATCTCCCGATCGTACATAACAGCCAAAAATGTTATGACACTGGTTGCGGCCCAGTCCCCGAGCTTGCTACATCTGCGATACCGGACGCTGTGGCAAACTCTCCAGTTTATCGAGATGCCGCCGAGCCATTAAAGAAGGCTTTGAGAAATGCTGTTGAGCACGCTCAATCAGTGCGTGCTCGGTTACGCGACGCGGAGCATAATCCTCACGTTAGCGCTCAAGAACTCCAGCGACGTTTTCAAGACGATGCACGAGCGCAACAAAAGGTCTGGGCTCTGACATCAAGCATCCGAATTCTCTTTCCAACAGACCTTCTCAGAGGCATCGCCCCAAAGCGAGCGCCGATCTCACCTTCGCCGGAACGGCCATGAAAACCGATAGATGGACGTTTGCAATGATCCTCATGTGCTTTGGGGCGCCACCGTTATCGGCCCAGATGCGACTGTTGCGTCCCGTTCCGAGTAACGTTGGTAGCGGAGACCGGATATCACTCGCTTCAATGCAGGCTCGGCTTTTGCGGAGAGCGGGTGCCCTATGTGCAACCTATTCCGTTATTAAGCGACGTTGCCAGGGTGGTCCGCCCGGGTCATCTGTCCCGTCGGACTGCGAAGCCTCTTATACAGAGACCAAGCAATCGCTCGGCGCGTACAACGCCATGGCGGACAGCTACAACGATCAAGTGGTTGCGGCGCTTCGGCAACATCTCGAAGAGCTGTCTGCGGTTATACGCGGCGATGAGCGGGCGATTAGGAATCTTGGTCTTCATCACGACGCAGCGGAGTTCGATTCATGGTCGACGTGGCTCGAGCAAATAGATTCAGAAAGACAGCAACAGATTGACGCCGCGTTTCGCGATGCAGCTACTGCTCTCGTGGCGGACCGCATTCAGGTGGCAATCCGTACGGGGGCGTACAGGGCTGCGGCCCTGGATCCCAAGACCGCGGACAGACTAATCAGGCGATTTCAGAGGCTAGGCATTGAAGATCCGCTTTTTCTCGCGGCTATTCGCCGATTTGCAGCTGCAAGGGACAAGAAACAAGCGGCCGACGCAGGCTTGGAACTCCTAGACGGGCTGGGGAAGGCCAGAGCGATATGGGATTTGCACGACCTCGGTACCGAGCGTGAAAGCGCCACCTGGCAGGCTGGCGCCGACTTGTTTGAGATCTTCATTCCTGACCAACAACTTCAACTGATTGGCAAGCTCACTCTGAGTGAGACGCGCGCTGCCTTCTATTCGGTCTACGAGGTTGGCATCGCGTTCCCAGCGTTCTCTGCCCAGGTCAATGGTTTGGAGAATCTGACGGAGCGACGACTGAAAGATCTGAGGGCACTCTCCACCCGGATTCAGGCAGACGTCGGCGCCAAGAACCGTGTCTCAGCCGAACTGGCAGCCATCGATGAGGTATCGGCTGACGGGGGATGTTGAGTCAAACGCCCAATACTATGGAGCCCAACTTCCGCTGGAAGTGCCGAAGGCCCGTTCGCATACCGGGACCACATACTTCAAGGAAATCGAATTGGTGCAGGTTTACCCGGGCTGATGAAGTATGAAAGAATGGCCACCAAAACAGCTACCGAAATCAGGATCGTGTTGGCCCTGGGGCGCTGGAGTAGGGGACGGCTGAGCCATAGACCCAGGGACAAGAAAACGAGCAGAATCAAACCATCAAAGATGGCGTAGATTATGTTCCTGGTGATGATATACGACCGAAGTGGGCCGTGATCAAAGTCTAGCCACCGGTAGACTATCACAAGATCCCGAACGACCCCGAGTTCTGTGAATCCGGCGATCAACAAGAATAGGATTCCAAAACTGACCCGAGCTTTTGCTTTCTTGCTCAACGGATGACTGATCGAATCGGTGACCACAACGGAGGTAGGCGCCGGCGGTTGGTCAGGGGTTAAGGGCCGGGGCGATTGACCGAACCTGCGATTTCCACAGCGTGGGCACAGCTGCATGCCCGACAGAACCTCGAGCCCACACTTCGAACAGAACTTGTTGGCAGCCATGGAATTTACCTGAAGGCTCTGTCTTCAGCCTTTCTGTCACCCTCGCCCAGCTTGACTGAGCTACGCACGAGGTTGGTCGATTGCCATCGTCATCGTTGATTAGGTCCCGCGAACGTGCCACATTCTGAAGACGCACTCAGAGTTTCTGGTCGGGTCAGAATGCCCGCCCGATTCGGATCAATCGGGCATACTGAAATTGGGAAGACCGATCCATGGAACTAGCGCGCGATTCGTTTCCGCAGTCCCTCGGCGACGCTCACCCCGATAAAGTACTGGTCGAAACTTATGGTTGGCAATTCGGGACATGGGGCGGCTTGTGTGCCCTTCTTGCCTGTTTTGTGCTCGCCTCAGAGTACATCGAGAAGGGACCTGGTGGGACTGAGTGGTTGGCTAGCGGCGTGGTTGCGGCGGCGGGGGTTGCGATGCTCGCCTATGAAGTGAGACGTCGCAGCAATCGTACTGCGCTCATCATCGACGGGGACAGGGTCGGGATCTATCGCCGCGGGAGGCTGGACGCCCAGGTCTCGCGCGGCGAGATCGGTTGCTACCGCTTCGAACCAATGAATACGGTCGAGATCCTAATCGCACTCGGGATGTTTGGTGTCCCGGCTGGGATTTTGAGTTTGGTGGCTCCCTTATCGATCAGGGATAGGGTTCTAGCGATTGCTGCGACGCTCGCGATCGCGTCCGCTATTGCGTCCTCAATACGGACGCGCCATTACTGTGACATCTATCTCCTGCCCCGCCGGAGGCGAGGCCTGGAGTGGTTCATGGCGTCTCGGAGTTTGCGACTCAACGTCCTAAGGTGATGGCTGGATCGATTTAAAGGACAGACTGGTTCAGCCTCCACTCCACAAGAGGCGTCTGGGGCTGCTCGCTCAGACAATTCGACCCAATGAGAATCGCGTTTGACGTTGACGGTGTGATTTCCGAGGCGCCAGAGTTCTTCGCGACGCTGACGCAAGCCCTATGCGCTGCAGGACACCAGGTTTACATCATCACCGATCATGATGCGTACTACCGTACCCAACGAGAGACCGAGCTTCGTCAGTGGGGCATCGCCTACGACAAGCTCGTGATCGCTGGCCAGAAAGAAGGCGTCTGCCACAGGCACGGGATTCACTTTGCGCTCGACGACGCCGCCCTGGAGTATTTCCCTAACTCACGGATCATCCAATTAGGACTCGTTGAGTTAGACGGTTCCGCCGAGCCGTCTACCGAGACTCCTGTACCCAGTTAGGCTTGGCCTGCCTCGGTCGGGTAACGACTTTCAGCTGGAGGATCCATGGTCCCCGCGCGACTGGAGGACGGACGAGCGCCTAGAGCTCCTGGCCAGGGAGTACGGCGAGCCAGTGCTACCGCTCTCGGCAGTGTGCCAAGCCGTCGGGACATGGGCTCGTTGCATCGGCGACAACAATGCCCCCCCTCTGCTGCGTGCAAACCATCATGAGCAGGGCTCTTCCTACCACGGCGCTCTGGGCCGGATCCTGAACGATATCCGGAAGTCGAACCTGCTCGGTCGCCTCTTGTACGCCAAGCAGCCGTTGCGGACCAAGCCCTGTCCCACGCACCACGGCCACATGGATTCGCAGGAACTGATCACTGGAGAAGGCGGCTGCCCGTGCCAAGGCACCGGCTGGCTACCGGAAGCGCCCGGCACGCAGCGGTACACGGGCAACGTCTTCCTCGCTACGATGGATCGGGCTCCCGACGGAAGCTCAGTGCTCAAGAACATCACGCCGAAAACCTGATGATCGGGACGCTAACGGTACCGAGGATCCGCCGAGGGGCACGGTGGATCGGGTGCCGTCGGCCCTTGGTGAACGCGGTGGTGACGGGGCGAGTAGCTCCTTGGGCAAACATTCAGGCAAAGCACGTACTAATCACAACATTCAGAGTCCCTTCGCGATGGGCCGCGGATGACCAATCCGCTGCACCCTTCTTGCCCCCCTCTGACGACAGCAAGGCCGTGCTCTTTCCGGGCCGCCTGCAGTGTGGCTATTAAGGCAGCCGCATGAACATCATTTTTTCATAGGCACACATGCAGCAATACGCGACGACGACAGTTTATGGCCACCGTGACATCGGTTGGTCTATCGGCGGGAGGCCATCGCCTTCATTCGAGAGAACCTCGCGGGGGTGCCAAGCGGTGTGGGTGTGGATGCGCCACTCTGGTGGTCTTCTGGGCTCTCGAGCGATCGCCACGCCGATCAATGGTTGAGGAAGCGCTATTCCCTAAGCGGCGGCCAGGTGCAAGCCGCCAACTCCCTGCGAGGCGCAGCCCTAGTTCAGGCAGCAATGTTCGTTCAATGCATTCGCGAGGTGTTCCCGGTTGTGCCAGTGACCGAGGTTCATCCAAAAGCGCTGCTAAAGGTGGTCGCGAACGGCAGTTGGAAAGCCTTCTCAAAGAGATACCGGGTCCGTGGCACGCCGGCGGCTGATCACACGCGTGATGCGATTATTGCGGCGATAGCGGCGCGAGAGGGCGTTTGCGGTCGATGGCCACATGACCTTGCCTCAACCAGGCTGCTGGGCGAACAGGATCCGCTCGCCTACTGGTTGGCACCAGTCCACTACTACTGGCCCGAGCTGTAATGCCAGCGGGGAACAGCCCGCCTGCACTGGTTTGCTCGTTGATCGTGACTAGCGAATGGAAAGCGCAGGCACACGCCCCTAGCTGATGATGGTCGAGCGGGTTCGCTCGCTCTCAGAATCTCGTCCATAGTTAGGGTGATTCGGAACTCCCTAACGAAATGCGCATTTTCCAACGGAGCCGCGCACCTGTGAGCAGTTGGATCACCAAGCACCAACTACGACGGGCCGTTCGCAGACGGCTTCTATCGTTAGGCTTTCGCAGAACCAGCGATGGCTATTCGCTGCCATCGGAGCTCACCAAGGACCAAGTCCGAGAGCTTCACCGCCCCAGCCGCCGTGCACTCCACGCCGCTCACCGCGGGTTCATTGGGGAGCGGACCTTCGCGCTACTCCGGCATTTCGCCGACGGGCGTGAGATCAACCCAAAAGGTGTGCGACCCGAACTCGTCGAGGTGGTGCCTGGAACCGAGGAGTCTGAGCTGTTCAGGCTAGCAACGCTCTTATGGTCGGTCCCCGTATCCGGAGGCTTCGGGCGTCGACTGCGCTTCTTGGTTAGAGACCGTCAGAATGGGAAGCTCATCGGTGTGTTCGCCCTGGGCGACCCCGTGTTCAACCTCGGAGCGCGGGATATGTGGGTCGGGTGGACGGCGGCCGATCGTGCGAAGCGACTGGTTCACACGATGGACGCATATGTTGTGGGAGCAGTGCCACCCTATGCCCAACTGATCGCGGGCAAGCTCGTTGCAGCGCTGATGACGAGTCAGCAGGTGCTGAAGGCCTATGAAAGGAAGTACTTGGGCAGCACTTCAGTCATCGAAGGAGTTGAACACCGGGCCAGGCTCGTCCTTTTGACCACAACGTCCGCCCTCGGTCGATCGTCCCTATACAATCGCCTTGCGATCCCAGACGGCCCCCAATTCATCAGGCTGGGCGCGACGAAGGGGTTCGGGCACTTCCATCTGTCAGGGAGTCTGTTCGAGCTGATGCGTGATTACTTAAGGCAAACGAAGCACCCCTACGCGTCGGGCAACCGGTTCGGCATGGGACCGAACTGGAAACTGCGCGTTGCGCGTGCCGCGCTCGAGGCGGTCGGCTTTGATTCAGCCGTCCTGCTCAGGCACGGCGTGGAAAGAGAAGTCTATGGGATTCCTCTAGCCCGCAACTGGCGAGAGATCCTGCAAGGTACACAGGAGCGGGTGTACTCTCAGAGTAAGCCCGCCAATGACATCGCTGAGTTTTGCAGGGAGCGATGGCTGGTGCCGCGCTCACTCAGAGACCCGACCTACCTAAGAGTGACAAGAGCATCGATTCGGCAGCTGTTGGTCAACGGCACACCGCTCGTAACTCTACCCGTACAGGAAGTTGAGGCGAGAATGCCGGTCCTAAACACGGCAGCGGCTCCCTAAGAGGACTTATGGCACTTGCGAATCTCGACGTCGAAGCACTCAAAGCCAAGGTCTTGGCCGCGTACAAGGTCAACGACCCACTGGTTACCAAGTTTCGAGAGTATGCGAGAAAGCTGAAGGACCAAGTCAAGCCTCTTCGCACGTACTCTGTGAACGCGGTTGCGTTTGTCTCCACAGACGGAGGAGACAACCGTCTCACGTTCAATCCGTCGGTCATTGAACTTGTTCGAGTGGTCGACTCGCGCGGTAACGAGTGCGCACTGGACGCCGTCGCCAACACTACTGCTTTATCCGAGTTGGAGAGCAGAGCCAAGGCGGGGACGCCCAGTACCGTCGTCCCGCTGCAGCGCCTCTGCAGTGACTTGAAGAAGGAGCTCCGGGAGCTGTCATACCTGATCCGCGCAGCTGGGACACCTGGGAAGAGCACTGGAGCTTTGCGTTGTTACCGCGACATAGTCGAATGGGCCGTCCTCTATGACCTGATCACCAACCCAAACCTCCAATGGGGATCGGACACAATCCTGGTACGAGATGGGCTCCTTAGGACGAAGTCCTTCCGTCGAGACGTATTCCCGGACATCGACAAGCGCCTTCGCGAGGGTGTTGAGGCACACCTTAAACGCAATGTCCGTCTTTCCCTCGTTGGTGTCGCGAAGCAAAGCGCGGTCCTTGGCCAGCTCGCGGTGGCGCTCGAGCTCGAAGGGACATTCCAGCGTGACTACCCCTGTTACGTGCAGGTTCCGGACGACATCGAGGCGGATTGCTACAACTTCGACCGTACCTGGCTCGACACCTATGAGACCTCCGACCCCGACGACGAGGGTCGCAAGCTCTATCAGTCTCTAGGGCGCATGTTCCTCGTAAAATTCGGGGACCGAGGCCTCGATCCGGTGTGGCCAGTTGATGTCGCCGAATGGCAGTTGGGGCAGGCCGACAAGGTACTCGGCCAGCTGACGGTTGACGCGCAGCAAGGCTTTCCGATTCCAGACTACCCCATGTGCATTCAACGAGCGCACGACTACGCGAAGCTCACCGGACTCGAAATCGAGATCATGCAGGACTTGCTGCTCAACGGAATGTGCGCAGGCCTCGCGGCCGAGCAGGCAGAGCGCCTGTTGAGGCTGAAGTACCTGGGGCGTTCCCTCGCAGCGCTGCGCTACAAGGAGGCGTGACAGTGCTCTTCGCGAATTCCGAGCTCATGGGGACCTTTAAAGGGTTCAACGAAAAGGGCCTCGAGTTTGCGGCTGAGATCATCGCCCCCTACGAAGGGTCCATGTTGGACCGGCCTCAGCTTGGCCAGTTCTTGCTGATTGAGCTTGGTTCGCAGGAGGAGGCGGCGCTTGGCCGCATCACGCGGTTCGTTCCTTCCGGGTTGCTGGCAACGCCGGAGGGAGAGGACTACGTCAACACGATGCAGCGCCGCAAACAGGATGTGCCCGAGGACCTCAAACAGCAGCGACTCAAGTACCGAGTGCAAGTGAAACTGCTGGGTGCGGTCAAAATCGTCGCAGGCAAGATCACCTATGTGCCGTCTCAGCGCCGGCTTCCGCATCTCGGGGCTCGCGTAGCTCTCCCAAGTGCCGAGGTCCTTCAAGAGATCTGCCGACTCAGCCAGGGGTCAACTGAACTAGGCGCCTTCGTCCTTGGAGAGTTTGTTTTCTGCGGCGCTGGAGTAGCCCAGAAAAGCCCAATCTTCAAGTCGATGGACCCCAAGCTCACCGTGACTTTCGATATCAAGGGGCTCGTGGCTCGGCGGTCTGTCATCTTCGCGCGAGCGGGCTATGGAAAGTCAAACCTGATGAAGTTCCTGATCTCGGAACTGTATCGCGATCAACCAAAAACCAATGCCGGAAGAAAAGTAGGGACGCTAATCTTCGACCCGAACGGCGAGTACTTCTGGCCGGACGTCGTTGACGGACGGCCGGGGCTGTGCGACGTGGCGCACTTGCGGGACAAGGTGGTGGTCTTCACCAACAAGGACGCGCCGAGTCCGCACTATGGAAGTTGGAAGGTCGGCCAGGTAAAGCTCGACATTCGAGAACTGAGGCCGCGCGACGTCATAGGCGTTGCGATATCTCCTGATCGGCAGTCCCATCAGAATGTGCTCAAGTTGAAGGCGCTCTCTGACAACAACTGGCGACAGCTTGTTGATCTGATCGAGGCTCAAGGTCTTCAGGTTTCTGATCAGCAGGTCGCCAACCTACTTGGGTACTCGGCGCAGCAGATTCAGCAGAGTCTTGGAGAGATCGCCGCAGCTCGTAGCAACATGTTCGGGGTTGTGCGCCTCCTTCACGACCCCCTCAGTCGCCTGCTGTCTGGGACGATTGATGCGCTGGCGCGAGGAGCCATCGTGGTTCTCGATCTGAGCCTCCTTAGTTCTGCGGCGGGCAACATTCTTGCCGGGCTACTCCTTCGAAGGCTGTTCTCGCACAACCAGGAGAACTTCACCGGCGGACAGTCGATAATCCCTGTTATCGCCGTCATTGAAGAGGCACAGAGCGTCCTCGGGCGCAATCTAGACGACTCGAGTCCCTACGTTGAATGGGTGAAAGAGGGGCGCAAGTACGAGCTCGGTGCAATTCTGATCACACAACAGCCAGGCTCCATGGCGCCTGAGATCATGAGTCAGGCAGACAACTGGTTTTCCTTTCACCTCTTGTCAGAGGGGGATGCCGGAACGCTGGGCAAGTACAACTCGCACTTTTCAGATGATGTTTTGGCACATCTGATCGGCGAACCAATCCCGGGCAACTGCTTCATGTGGAGTGCTCCGCACCAACCGTTCGTGCTCCCCGTTCGAGTGAGAAACTTCGAGGACCTATACAGAGGGAACGTGGTGCTTGATGCCGGAGCGAAGCAGGTTGAAGGCGGGTTGGCGAATCAAGTTCTTACAGCACTCTCTGGAGCCGGCGATCGCCTGAAGGATGCGCTCATCGCAAGACTCGGGCAGCCGAACGTGAAATGGGTTCGCGTTCCGGGAGCCCTGCCGGGTGGGGCCGAGGGCGTCGGTGTGTATTCTGGGCAGCTGTACTATTTGATCAAGGAGATCAAAACACCAGCTGACACGCAGTCCGAAGAGCAACTAAAAAAGGAGCTGCTAACGGCCATCCTTGGCGAAGGATTGCTTCAAATCAAGGAACTCAGAGACAAAGAGTATTACTGCGCAGCGCAGGCCCGATGGGAAGAAGTCCTTGGCAAGAAGCTCGCCGTTAGAGAGCCGTCGTAGGCGTGTAGCTGCGGAGGAAATCCGACCACCATGCCCCACCGCCTCTCCAAATCCCGCTTCACCGCCGGCCTCCAATGCCACAAGCTCCTCTGGTGGAAAGTCCACGAGCCGCTTGCCGTCGAGCTCCAACCCGACAAGGTGCTCCAGGACCGCTTCGACCAGGGCGCGCAAGTCGGGGCGCTCGCGCGCGGCCACTTCCCCGGCGGCGTGCTCATTGATCTGCCGCACAATGCGTACGCCGAGCGCGTCACGCTCACCCGCAAGCTGATCGACGAGGGCGCCCCGGCGATCTTCGAGGCCAGCTTCCTCGCCGACAACACATTCGTCGCCGTCGACGTCCTCACACCACAGGATGGCGGCTTTCATCTCACCGAGGTCAAGTCATCGTCCTCACAGAAAGAGGAGCACCTTCCCGACGCTGCCGTGCAGGTCCACGTCCTCCAGAAGAGCGGGATTCGCATCACGGGCGTGGACGTCATGCACCTCTGTAAGTCGTGTCATTTCCCCGATCTGTCGAATCTCTTCGAGCGCACCGATGTGACCGCAGCCGTTCAGCCACTGCTTGGCAAGATCGGCTGGGAGATTGACGCGCAGCTCGCGATGCTCGACGGCCCGTTGCCCGATGTGCCGATCGGATTGCAGTGCCACGAGCCGTACAGGTGTCCGTTTATGGAGCGCTGCTGGCCCAAAGACCGCGATCATATCATGCGGCTCTACAGCATTGGGCCCAAGAAGGGCTGCGACTTCATGCTGACCGGCGTGAACCGCATTTCGGATCTTGCGCCGAATCAGAAGCTCTCCGTGACGCAGCAACGCCAGATCCGCGCCATGAAGGAGGGCCGGATCGTGGTTGAGCCGGGCCTGAAGAAGGCATTAGAAGGATTTTCAGGGAGGCTCGGCTTTCTCGACTTCGAGACGATCCAGCGCGCCGTCCCCGTCTGGCCCGGCATGGCCCCCTGGGAGCAGGCGCCGGCGCAGTTCAGCTATCACGAATCCAACGGCGACGGGACCTACCGGCACGCCCAATACCTCGCCGAAGGCTCGCACGATGCACGGCCCGACCTGGCGCGGGCGATGGTCGACGCGACGCAAGGTGCCGAGCGTGTCGCGACGTACTCGCACTTCGAGAAGACGAAGATTCAGGGTCTGCAACGAGCGGTGCCGGAGCTGCGCCCCGAGCTCGAGGCGCTCGAGCACAAGTTGATCGACTTGCTGCCGGTCATTCGGGACAACGTCTACCATCCCGACTTCCTCGGCAGCTTCAGCCTCAAATACGTGCTGACGCCGCTCGTGCCCGAGCTGACGTACGACGACCTCGTGATCGTCGATGGCCTCGTCGCGAGCGTCGAGATCGCGCGGCTGCTGTTCGTGGCACAGAAGATCTCGCCGGAAGAGCGCGATCGGGTCAGGAAGGATCTGCTCGATTACTGCGAGCGGGATACGTGGGCGATGGTGAAGGTGCTGGAGAAGCTACGCCAGTTGGTGAGCACACCGTTGTAAGGAGACGCACAGACGCAGCAGACGCAGCAGTGGTTTTCAGTGCCGAGCGGACAGCTACTTCTGAAACCGACTGCGTCTGGCATCTTTCCGCCTCCTCAGATCGTGGTGGAGACCAACACTGCCGCGGGTGCCGGCCCGGCGTCGACGAGCTGCTTCGTGACGGGTTCGACGCGGAAGTTGAGGCCTTCCAGAGTGCGGGAGCCCAGCAGGGTAAGGTCGCCCGGCTCGCCGAAGACGACATCGTCCCCCGTCCGCTTTCCCGCCACGGTGATCACGACGATGCCGGTCCAGCGCTCGAGCACCGTCCCGTTCGCCTGGCGGAATCGCCACTGATTGTTGCGCTCGACCCCCAACGATTCGAGCACCTCGGCGGGCACCCAACTCAGCTCCGCACCGGTGTCCACCAGCACAGAGCTGAGCATGCGCTTGACACCCGGCTTGGCCGGATTCTCCAACTCGATGTCAACGCGAAACGTCCCCATATCGTTTGGCATCGTAGCTCCTGAAGGCACGCCGAGTAGTACCATACGCGTGCGGGCCGTGTCAATAGTTCTGATGTAATGTCCCAGGCTTCTCTCGTGGCGGGCAAGATTCCGCAGGAGGAGCATGATCGGGTGCGGCAGGATCTGCTCAACTATTGCGAGCGGGACACGTGGGCGATGGTGAAAGTTCTTGAGAAGCTGAGAGAATTGTCCGTCGGCTGAAGCCGCGGCTCGGCGACTACACGAGCCCTTAAGGGCTGCCGCCTTCGCCGAGCCGGCCCTTCAGGGCACGGAACAAGAAAGCCGGTGAGCTTTCGCTCTCCGGCTTTCTCACGTAGCGAAACCGGCTACGCGGTGACCCCACAAGTATTTGAAAAATCGGCCAAGCGCGTGGCCGAGTCAATAGGTTAGCGAGGGTGCTGGTTGCGGGATTCGAACCCGCAAGAGCTTTCGCTCAGAGATTTGTGGGGTCTCCGCGTTTACCGATTTCGCCACACCAGCACCTCATGGCTGCGAACCTCGGCAATCCCGAAGGCCAAGACGCGAGACCCCACACGCGCTGCCGCTCGCGACAGCACGATGCGAGGAGAATTTGAGTTGGAGGTATCAAACGAACGCGGAAAGAATCACTTGGACGCGAGACTCACCCGTCGGCGAGACCTAGTGCGTCACCACACCATCGGGCTCGGAAGCGCCATGCGGGAGCGTGAACACGGTCCGACGACGCCACCCGAGGTTCAGCTCCAGGACGACATGCGTCCGATCGCGAGCCATGCGCCAGGATCGTTTCCCCGAGGGGGCGGTCGCGAGCAGGGCCGCGACCACTTCCTCCGGCGGCTCGGCCGTCTCGAGCCGCGCGCACGTGGCGCAACGGCCGGACTGCCGCTCGAGATCCGCCGTACAGACCTGGCGGCCGCAATAGCCGCACGCGGCCTGATGCCGAGCACAGGCGGTCTTGCCGCACACGGGACAGGCGCTCACCTCGTCCGCTGCGAAGACCGCCTCCGGCTCCGCCACGCACGCCGCGCGGTG
>Ga0209761_1001098_pt1 | contig 17359 bp, 17 predicted proteins | sample GraSoi013_1_40cm_4_FD_185818 | JGI IMG/M metagenome (GOLD analysis project Ga0209761, IMG submission 185818) | Grasslands soil microbial communities from the Angelo Coastal Reserve, California, USA - Sample 09_25_2013_1_40cm (SPAdes) (version 2) | ecosystem: Environmental > Terrestrial > Soil >...
CTGAGCCCGCCGCTCGTCGCCGTGATCGTGGCGTATCCTGGCTGGCGACCAGTGACCGTCGCCGTATCGCTCACGCCGACCACCTGCGCAATCGAGCTGTCGCTGCTGGTCCACGTCACCGATGGGTCCGGGATCGGGTTGCCGTTCGCGTCGCCCACGGCTGCGTACAGCGTGATGGTACCGCCGATGCCCACGGACGACGGGCCGGAGACCCGCACGTACGGACCGGTGGGCTGGGGGAGCACGACGGATAGCGGCGTGGTGGCGCCCGCCGTCACCTGCACGTTGGGCGTGATCACCGACTGCAGGAACGGATGATCCGGGTCGATGCGGACTGTGTACGAGCCGGCATTCAAGAAGGCCACTCTGTAATATCCCGTGTCGTCGCTTCGGCCGGTCGCCACTATAGCTTGGTCGCACGAAGCGAAGTCGCCGCTGAAGCATACCGTGATGGCCGCGTTCTTGATGGGTCCCGGCGACGCAGTGTCGCCGCTCGTCACCTTCCCCGCGATCGCTCCGGCTGCCGCCGAGTTGATCGCACGGAGGCTCGGCATGAAGGTGAAGTCTTGGTTCCCGTAGAAGGCGTACAGGAAGCTCCGGCCGACGTCGAAATCGATCACGATGTCGGCGCCTTCCGGAGGCACGTCGAAGGGATGCTCCACGAAGGCGTACAGCTGCATCTCGCTCGATCCCGAATGGTTCTGCCAATTCACGAGGGCCGTGTTGCAACAGCCCCACCCGACGGACGACAGGCTCGTATCGATCGTCATCCGGATCGCCTGATACTGGCCGGCAGGCAGCTCCCCTTCGCCCACGAAGGCCGTGGCGCCCTGTTGCAGCCCGAGCAGATCGAAGGTCTTTCTCGGCTCGGTGATGAGTACCCAGTTGCCGCCGCCGCTCGTGTCCAGCTGCGTGCTCGCTTCGATGCGGACGACATATATGTTCACGCTCGTGACAGAGTCATACGGGAACGGCGCGTCCGTCAGCGAGACGCGGACGAGCGGCCGGCCGCGGGCTACGCCGGAGAAGTCGTCTTGGTAGCAGCTACCCACGATGATCAGAGCCACCGCTGCCAGGACGCGCTGAATGAGGCGGTTCGACATGTGGACTCCTCCCGCGACCGGGTGCAACAGCCTCCACCCCGAGATACCCCGGTGGAACCAGCGGGCGTCACAACATCGCGAGCCGTGGGGTATTGTGACGCCGGAGCTTCCTCCATGGGTATAGACAACGTGGGGACGAGCGATGCCGAGCTGGTGCGCCGCGTGCTCGGCGGCGACACCGGCGCCTACGCGGCGCTCGTCGCGCGGTACCGCGACCGCCTGGGGCGCTACGCCGTGCACATGCTTGGGAATCGGGAGGACGCCGAAGAGGCGCTGCAAGACGCCTTCGTCCGCGGCTATCGCTCGCTTGCGCGCTGCGACGATCCCGAGCGGTTCGGCGCGTGGCTGTACGGCATCCTGGTCAACCGATGCCGCACGACAGGCGCCCGCGCGGCGCGACGCGGGCAGGTGTTCGTGCGCGACGAGGCGGCGCTCAACGGCGCCCCGCTCCCCAGTTCCGTCGAGCGGACGGAGTTCGATGACGTGGTTCGCCGGGCGCTGGCGCGCCTCGCCCCCGAGTACCGGGAGGCGTTCCTGCTCAAGCACATGGACGACCTAGAGTACGAAGAGATGGCACGGCTCACGGGTGCGGGCGTTTCGGCGCTGAAGATGCGAGTGAAGCGCGCGCGTGAGCAGCTACAGGCGATTCTCGGAGAGGTGGAGCGTGTTTGAGGGCGGGCGGGACGTCGTCGATCAGATAATCGCGCGGCTGCGCCGCCCGGTGCGGATCGACCCCTCGCTCGACGCGCGGGTAATGGAGCGAATCGCCGCGCTTCCGACCCCCAGACGCGCCGGCGCGGTCACGGCCGCCTGGCGCTGGCTCACCGAGCCGCGACACGTCGCGCTGTCGCCCTTGAGCGGGCTGGCCGTCGCCGCCGGGCTCGTCGCGCTGGCGCTCCTCCTCCCCACCATCGCTCGGCGCCCGGCCCCAACCATCCATGAACTTCAATTCGTCCTCGTCGCGCCGCACGCGACCGCCGTGTCGCTGATCGGCGATTTCAACGACTGGGACGCCGCGCGGACGCCGATGCGGCTCGCACACGGGGCCGGCGCAGTGTGGACCGCCGTAGTGCCGCTCTCACCCGGCCGTTATCGCTACGGGTTTCTGGTGAACGGGTCGCTCTGGCTCGCCGACCCCGCGGCTCCCGCTGCGCTCGACAACGACTATGGCGGTCCGAGTTCTGTCGTGACGGTGGCTGGATCGTGATACCACGGCTTCTGCTCGCCGCCCTCGCCGTCGGGCTGACAGGGACGGTGCTCGCCCGCCCGGCCGCGGCGCAGGACCCTCGACTCGAGCGGCTCGAACCCAGCACCCGGCCGCTCGTCGCCGCGCTGATCGATTCGGCGCGCGCCTTCGGCCTGCCCGCCGAGCCGCTCGTGCAGCGCGCCCTCGAGGGCACGATCAAGGGCGCGCCAGGTGACCGCATCGTCGCCGCCGTGCGCCGCCTCGCCGCAGACCTGGGTCGCGCGCGCGAGGTCCTCGGCGCAGCAGCCTCACTGCCGGAACTCGAGGCCGGCGCAGCGGCGCTCCGTGCCGGTGCAGCGCCGGCGGTGTTAGCCGAGCTGCGCCGCGCGCGCCGCCAACCGCTGACGGTTCCTCTTGCCGTGCTCGCTGACTTGGTGGCGAGCGGTGTCCCCGCGGATTCCGCCGCGGCGGCGGTGCTCGCCTTGGCCGCTACTGCGCGGGATGCCGACCTCGTCGAGTTCCGGCGGGCGGTGGAGCGCGACATCGCGCTCGGCGCGCCTCCGGCCGCTGCTGCGTCCGTGCGCGTCAACGCAGCCGCCCGTGAGGCCCGCCCGGGCCCACCATAGCTGGTCACGCACCCGGTGACCCCGGGGAAGCCCGCGTGGGTCGTGCTCGCCGGAGCAGCGTGCTCCCTGGTCTCGGCGCGAGCACCCGCCGCCCAGACCACCGGCACGGTTGATCTCGGCGTCTCGACCGTCCGCTACGACGGGTTTCTCGCCTCCGGCGCGGCATCGCTCACGCCCGCCGTGCGCTGGGAGAGCCCGCGGGGCCTGGTGAGCGCACGCGGCACGTATCTCCGCTTCGAGAGCGGCCACCGCAGTCTGCAGGGACTGGTGATCGGATCCATCTTCACCCCAGCGACGAGCCACTGGCGCGGTGAGCTGACGGCTTCGACGGGCGCGAGCAGCTACGCCGACTTCGCGAGCTTCTGGCACGCGATCGCAGAAGCGCGCGTTCACCTCCTCGGCGAGGATCGCGGAGCCTGGATCGGCGGCACTGCCGGGCGCACGTCGTACGGCGGTCCCGCGCGTCCTATTGCGGCCGCCGCGGTCGGCGCGTGGGCCCGGCGTGGTGAGCTCACCCTCCTCGGGTCCGCCAACCGCACGTTCGTCGGGGACACGGCGTATACCGATCTCGCCTCTACCGTCCGCTGGCGTCGCGGGCCGCTCGAGCTCGAGGCGGACATCGGTGCGCGGGTGTGGAGCGACGGGGGCGGCCGCGGAGTCTACGGCGAGGCCAACGCGACCGTCACACTCGGGGAACGCACGGCGCTCGTCGTGGCCGGGGGGCGCTACCCCACGGACCCGATCCGCGGAAGCATCGCGGGTCGCTATCTGGGCGTCGCGTTCCGGATCCGCAGAGCGCCGCTCCGATCGCTGGCGACACGCGATCCACGCGCACCGCTCGTAGATGGGCGCGCGAGCGGCGGCAGCGCGTCGAGCGCGGCGCAGCTCGAGATCAAACCCGACACCGGCGGCGTCACGCGTCTCATCGTGCACGCGCCTGGCGCAACGCTCGTGGAGCTCGCGGGCGACTTCACCGACTGGCAGCCCATCGCGCTGAGCCGCGCCCCAGACGGATCGTGGGAGGCGGCGCTCCGCATCGCGAGTGGCGTGCATCGCATGGACGTGCGAATCGACGGTGCGGGCTGGATCGTCCCCACCGGGACGACTCGTGTCGTCGACGACTTCGACGGCGAAGTAGGGATCTTCGCGATCCCCTAGCCCTGGCCGCCAGCGAGCCGTTGCGCCTCCGGCCGCCGCCGCAGCGCCAACATCGCGCCCACCCCGCCCGCAGGGCCGAGCGCCAGCAGGCTCATGCTCCACTGCCACCCGACGCGGGCGGCGAACCACGGCAAGAGATAGATCGTGAAACAGGTGAGCAGGAACCCGAGGCTCGTCTGGACTGTGAGCGCGGTGCCCACGAAGTCTCGGGGGGCGAGCTCGCTCACCGCGGCGGAGAACTGCGCGGAATCCGCGACGACCGCGACGCCCCACACCAGCAGCAGGGGACCGAGCAGCACCAGCGACCGCCCGAACAGGGCCCCGACCGAAAGCGCGCACGATCCCGAGATCGCCATCGCCACACTCGTGACGAGCGTGCGACCCCAGCGATCCGCGTACCTGCCGCCGAGCCAGCAGCCGACCGCGCCGCTCCCGATCACCGCAAACGTCACCAGCGCCGGCACGCCGCTCGACACCGGGTCGCCGCCCCTGCGCACCTGCTCGCTCGCGGCGACGAACGCCGCCATCCACGTCCACATCGCGTACAGCTCCCACATGTGTCCCAGGTAGCCCAGGTTCGCGAGCGACACAGCCCGGTCTCCGAGGATCCGGGGCGCGGCGCGCCAGCTGAAGCGCGGGGCCGGCGCCGCGAACGGGCCGTCGTGCGGAACGAGCAGCACGAGCGCGCCCCCCGCGAGCGCCGCGGCGGCAGCGACCGCGAGCACCGGACGCCACTGCGCCGCGGGGACGGCCCAGCGCACGAGATGCGGAAACGCCGAGCCGAGTGTGAGCGCGCCGACCAGCGTCCCGATCGCGAGCCCACGTCCTTCCCGGAACCAGCCGGCCGCGATCTTCATTCCCGGCGGGTACACGCCGGCGAGCGCGGCCCCGGTCAGCATGCGCAGCGCGATGCCGCCCGCCGGGCCGGGCGCGAAGGCGACCCCGAGCGTCGCCGCCGCCGCGATCGCGGCCGACGCCGCGAATAGCCGGCGCGCCGACCAGCGGTCGGAGAGCGTGAGCAGCGCCGAGACGAGAGCGCCGGCGACAAAGCCGAGCTGTACGGAAATGGTGAGCCACGCGGCGTCCGCCGCCCCGAGCCGCCACAGCCGCGCCAGCGTGGGCGCGACCGCCGAAGCGCTGAACCAGGGGGCCATGCCGCACAGCTCCGCCGCGGCGAGCACAGCGAGGACGCGCCGCGGGCTCACAGACCGGTGGGGTGGTGCAGAAACGTCCAGGGCAGCCCGAACTGCGCCGCGAGATGCGCGGCGAGCGCCTTCACGCCCACCGTCTCGGTCGCGTAGTGCCCCGCGTAGAAGACGTTGAGGCCCAGCTCTTCGGCGTCGAAGAACGTGTGGTGCGCGCCTTCACCCGTCACGTAGGTGTCGAGCCCAGCGGCCGCGGCCTGGGCGATCATCGAGCCCGCGCCTCCCGTGACGACGCCGACGCGCCGCACGCGCTCCGGTCCGAACGGCATCACCCGCGCCTGGACTCCGAGCACCGTCCGGAGCGCTTGCTCAAGCGCGGCGCGCGGCGCGTCCAGCTCGCCCCACACGCCGATCCGCACTCCGTATTCCTCGCCGAACCCGCCGCACACCGTGACACCCAGCTGCCGCGCGAGCACGACGTTGTTGCCGACCTCCGGGTGGAGGTCCAGGGGGAGGTGCGCGCTGTACAGCGCGATGTTCGCCGCGAACAACCCGGCGACGCGGCGATGTGCCGGGCCGGTGAGGGGCTTCGGCCCACCCCAGAACAGTCCGTGATGAACCAACAACAGGTCCGCGCGCTCGGCTGTGGCGAGGCGGACGCTCGCTTCACACAGGTCCACCGCGGCGGCGACGCGCGTGACCGTCCCGGAGTTTGCTACCTGGAGGCCGTTCAGGGCCTCGGGCGCGTCCGGGACTTCCTTGACCCGGAGAAAGCGGTCGAGGTAGGCGACGAGCTCGGTGAGTTCGATCGGGATTCTACCTCCGCCAGTATGACGACATTATCTCGTCAGAATACCGACAGTGACGTGAGATTCCCACATGGCGTATCGACGTAACGAATTGGTCTCACGAGAGATAAGAAATCCACACGCCGAAACCCGAGGCGTGTGGATATCTGCGACCGGTATCAGTACGCGCGCTCTGCCCCGCCCCCCCCCTTCGGAACCACCTCGGCCTCCAGCGCGCCCTCCCCCATCCGCACCACCCCGTTGATTTCCCCGCCCTCCTGCACCAGCAGCCGCTTCGCGGCGATGTCGCCGTGCACCACGCTGGTGGACTGGATCTCCACACGCTCATCGGCGCGGATGCTGCCGCGCACCTCGCCGCCGATGATCGCCTCACGCGAGATCACGTCGCCTTCCACTTCCCCGCCCTTCCCGACGAGCACCTGGCGGCCGGCCCGCACTGTGCCCACCACCGCGCCTTCGATCTTCACGACGCCCTCGGCGGTGATGTCGCCGACGACCCGCATGCCGGTCCCGATGATGGACAGCCCCGCTTCGGTCTCGGGCACGCCCTGCCCCTTCTCGGTGAAGATCGCCATGTCAATTCTCCTGTTTCACGACGGTGAGGGGATCGAGCGACTTGCCCTCGCGACGGATTTCGAAGTGGAGGTGCGGCGCCGTGGACCGTCCCGAGCTGCCCGAGAGGGCGATCACCTGTCTCGCCGGCACCGCGTCGCCTTCCTGCACGAGCAGGCGGGACGCATGCCCGTACATCGTCTTATACCCTCCGCTGTGCCGCAAGAGCACGAACAGGCCGTACGCCGAATCGGTGCCCACCGCCTCGACCACCCCGCCGCCGGCGGCGCGCACCGGTGTGCCGACGGGGACCGCGATGTCGATGCCGGGATGCGACTCGGCCGGGTCGCCGGGGCGCACCTGGCCGCGGGTGACGAAGCCGGGGACGTCGAGCGGCCAGTGCGCGGGCACGGACGGCCCCGTTTCGGACCGCAGCGGCCCGGCCGGCGCGCGCGCCCGCACCGCCGTGGCGCGCGGCAGGTCCGCGGTCGGGGCGAGCTTCTCCGGCGGCGCCTTGACGCCGAGCAGCTGGCGCAGCTCCTGATAGTTCGCTTCGGCCCGGTTCAGGGCGGCCGCGAGCTGCTGCACCCGGCTGTTCTCGTCCTCCAAGCGTGTGACTTCGCGCTCGAGCCCCGGCACCCGCGCGGCGGCGCGGGAGATCGGACCGGCGAAGGCGAAGAAGAGGACGACGAGCAGCGCGATCACGAGCGCCCCCCACTTCCCGGCCGCGAACGCCCACAGCGGCACGCGATACTCCCGCGAGTCGAGCTCGCCGTCGGTGTGGACGACGATCGTAACGGCCCGGTCCCGGCTTTTCTTCTTCCTCATCCGTCGAACGGCGCGCCCAGGATCAGCTCTAGGAGCCGCGCGAGATCATCGTTCGAATAGAAGTTGACGTGGATCTGCCCCTTGCCCTTGGCGCGCAGCGTGACGCGAACGTCGGTGCCGAGCCGCCGGCGCAGGGCGTCTTCGATCCGCCGCACCTCGGGCGCCTGTCCCAGTCCCTTCTTCAAGCGCGGGCGCCGCACGGGCGCGCGGCCGCCGCGCACCCGATCCTCCACGTCGCGCACCGACAGCCCGAGGTCCACCGCCTCCTTCGCCAGGGCCGTCGCCACGCGCGCGTCGTCGAGCGCGAGCAGCGCGCGCGCGTGGCCGACCGACAGGCCGCCGTCGTGCAACAGCGCGAGCACCGCCGCCGGCAGCTTCAGGAGGCGCAGGGCGTTCGCCACGGTGGAGCGATCGCGGCCCACCGCGTCGGCCACGTCCTGTTGGGTGAGGTTGAACTCCGCGATGAGCCGCTCGTAGCCGCGCGCCTCGTCCACCGGCGAGAGATCGTCGCGCTGCAGGTTCTCGACCAGCGCGAGCGTGAGCACGGTGCGGTCGTCCACCTCGCGCTTCACGGCCGGGATCTTCTCCCAGCCGAGCGCCTGGCAGGCGCGCAGCCGGCGCTCGCCGGCGATCAGCTCGAAGCCGCCGTTGTTGCCTGGGGCCTGGCGCACCACGACCGGCTGGAGCAGCCCCGCTTTGCGGATCGACGCGGTGAGCTCCTCGAGCGCCGCCGGATCGACGTCGCGGCGCGGCTGGTAGGGATTGGGCCGGATGTCGGCGATCGCCAGCTCGACGAGGCTCCCCTCGCGCTCGGCCTCCTCGCGGGTGGGTCCCAGCAGGGCTTCGAGCCCTCGGCCAAGACGACGGCGACCTGCGATGGTTTCCGTCATGCGGGCACCTCCGGGAGGGGTTCAGCGGCGGGTGGGGCAGGGGAGGGGGAGAGCGGCGCCACGGCGCCGCGCTCGACGCGGCGGATCAACTCCTGGGCCACCGCGAGGTAGCTCTTCGCGCCCACCGACTGCACATCGTACAAGAGGATCGGCTTTCCGAAGCTCGGCGCCTCGGCGAGCCGCACGTTGCGCGGGATCGTGATGCTGAACATCTGCGACCCGAAATATTCCTTCGCCTCGTCGGCGACCTGCTTCGACAGGTTGAGCCGCGCGTCGTACATCGTCAGCAGCACGCCGTCGATCGCGAGCGCGGGATTGAAGTTCCGCTGCACCAGTTTCACGGTGTTCAAGAGCTGCGAGAGGCCCTCGAGGGCGTAGTACTCGCACTGGATCGGAATGAGGACGCTGTCGGCGGCGGTGAGCATGTTGAGGGTCAAGAGGCCGAGCGACGGCGGACAGTCGATGACGATGTACTGGTACTGGTCGCGCACGTCGCGCAGCGCGCGCCGCATCATCGTCTCGCGCGCCTGCCGGTTGACGAGCTCCACTTCCGCGCCGACCAGGTCCTGAGTCGCGGGGACGACGTCGAGATGCGGGAAATGCACGTGCGCGAAGCGGGTGTCCGCGAGCGCGCGGCCGTCGAGCAGGGCGTCGTACAGGGAGTAGCGGATGCGATCGCGCTCGATGCCGACGCCGCTGGTCGAGTTCGCCTGCGGATCGGCGTCGACGAGCAACGTCTTCCGCTCCGCGGTGGCGAGCGACGCGGCGAGATTGACGGCTGTCGTCGTCTTACCGACACCGCCCTTCTGGTTGGCAATAGCGATTACGCGGGGCATCTTACAAGTTATTGTATACCAATAGCTTATATTGCTGGTGCGCTACGAGGGGCAAATATACGTACTGGTACACCGGCGGTAAAGAGCGAGTTTCACGTGAAACGACGAGCCGAAGTTTCACGTGAAACACAGCTTGCCTGGGGAAGTTGTTCCTGGACTGGCGCGCCTTACGCGACGCGCCGCCGCCAGCGCGCTGTCTCGATCACCAGGTTGTGCAGATCGCTGGGCGACACGCCGGGAATGCGCGCCGCTTGAGCCAGTGACGTCGGTCGCACCCGTTCGAGCTTCTGGCGCGCTTCGGTCGCGAGGCTCCTGAGCTCTGAGTAGGGCAATTCGGCCGGCAGCGCGAATGCGGCGAGCTCCGCAAGCCGCGCCGCTGCCTCGCGCTCGCGCGCGAGATAGCCGTCATACTTGAGCTCGATCTCCGCGCTCGCGAGAGCCTCGTCCCGGCCGGTGACCGGCACGCCCGCCGCCTCGAGCAGCGCCCGCAACGACACCCCGGGGCGGCGCGCCACGCTCGCCACTCGCTCGGGCTCCGCGAGGCCCGAGCCCGTCGCGGCGAGCACCGGCCCGGCGGCGGCCGGGCTGATCGTCGTGGCGCGGGCCTGGGCCAGGATCTCCTCCTCCCCGCGCAAGCGCTGCTCCGCCGCTCGCAGCTCCGCCGGCGAGAGCAGACCGAGCCGCTCGGCGAGTGGCAAGAGCCGACGGAGCGCATTGTCTTGTCGCAGCAGCAGCCGGAACTCCGAGCGCGAAGTGAACAGGCGATACGGCTCGTCCACCCCGCGCGTCACCAGGTCGTCTACCAGCACCCCGACGTACGCGTCGTCCCGGCCGAGGATGACCGGCTCGGAGCCGCGGATACGACGTACCGCGTTGATCCCCGCCACCACTCCCTGCGCCGCCGCCTCCTCGTAGCCGGTAGTCCCGTTGATCTGACCCGCGAAGAACAGATGCTCGACCGGCTTCGTCTCAAGCCACGGCGTGAGCTGCGTCGGCGGATAGAAGTCGTACTCGATGGCGTACCCCGGGCGAGTCATCGCCGCGCGCTCGAGGCCGGGCACGGCGCGCAGAAATTCGAGCTGCACTCGGACGGGCAGGGAAGTGGAGAGCCCGTTCACGTACAGCTCGTGCGTGTCGAGCCCCTCGGGCTCGAGAAACACCTGGTGGCGCGCCGCGTCGGGGAACTTGACCACCTTGTCCTCGACCGAGGGACAGTAGCGCGGCCCGCGGCCGCTGATCGCGCCGCCGTACAGCGCCGACTCGTGGAGGTGGCGGCGGATGATGTCCTTCACGGCCTCGCCCGCCCAGGTGATCCAGCACGGCACCTGGCGCGGCAGGTCGGTGCGCTCGTAGAACGAGAAGCGGTAGTCCGTACTGTCGCCGTCCTGGCGCGCGACCTTGGACCAATCGACGGTCCGCCCGTCGACGCGCGGCGGCGTACCAGTCTTGAAGCGCGACACCGTAAGTCCAAGTGCCTCAATGTGTTGCGCAATAGCAACGGCCGGCTGATCACCGGCGCGACCGGCCGGAATCTGCGTGTCGGTCCCGACGTGGATCCGCCCACGCAGGAAGGTGCCCGCGGTGATGACGACGGCGAGCGCCGTGTAGCGGCGGCCGTCGGTGGTCTCGACGCCCTGGGCGCGCGAGCCCTCGAGCAGCAGCCGGCTCACCATCCCCTGCGCCAGCTCGAGGCTTGCGAAGCCCTCCAACAGGTGCCGCACGGCGCGGCGGTACAGCGTGCGATCGCATTGCGCGCGCGGCGCCCAGACGGCGGGGCCCTTGGAGCGATTGAGCATGCGGAACTGGATGGTGGCGCGATCGGTGGCGCGGCCCATGATGCCGCCCAGCACGTCGACCTCACGCACCACGGTACCCTTGGCGATCCCGCCGATGGCGGGATTACAGCTCATGTGGCCGATGGTGTCGAGGTTGGAGGTGAGGAGCAGCGTGCGCGCGCCGAGGCGAGCAGACATGACCGCGGCCTCGGAGCCGGCGTGGCCGGCGCCGACGATGATCACGTCGTAGTCAACTGGCATGGAGAAAACCTAGTTCGGCAGGACGGGCAAAAGCTAGACGCACAGACGCGCGGCGGGGAACAGTCAACGGAGTTTGGGACGGTCGGACGCCTGGCTGATCTTCCGGAGCAGGCCGAACAGCGTCTTGCTGGTTTCGGTGGCGAGTGCCTCGAGTCGCCCGAACTCAACCGGCTGCAGATAGCCCACATCCCGCGCGATGGCGAGCGCCGACTGAACCTCCGCCAGCGACCCCCACGCGGTGTCCAGGAATTTCCGGTAGTCGCGCGTGCCTCTTCGGGTCGTGCCCTCCGCGATGTTCAAGGGAATGCTGTAACAGGCCCGTCGTAACTGGTCGGCGAGCGCGCCCTGCTCGAAGTCGGGGAACTTGTTGGCGGCCTTGGCGCACTCGACGGCAAGCCGCTGCGCGTGCTGCCAGGCCTTCAGCGTGTGGTGCATAGGCATCGTACTGGAACATGAGCGGAAGGAACGTGGGGTACGGCACCATTCTCTTGCGTGCCGTACCCCATCTACTCGCAGTCCCTGTTCACCGCGGTGCGTCTGTGCGTCTAGCCTTTGCCAGTCCTAGGAAGTTCTGACCCAGCGCACGAGCTCCCTCACACTCGGTCGCTTCCCCGTCATCAGCATGCCCACTCGATAGATCCTCGCCGCCACCCACGTGACACCGACGATCGCCAGCGCGAGCACGACGAGCGACAGTGCGACTTCGGACGTCGGCAGGGTGCCGGCCGCCCACCGCACCGGCATCGCAATCGGCGCGCTGAACGGGATGAGGGACAGGGTCACCGCGAAGGGCGAGCCGGGATCATTCAGCATGGCGAACATGCTGACGAACGACAGGACGAGCAGCCAAGTCACCGGCTGCTGCGCTTGCCGCGCCTCCTGCTCGGTCGAGGACATGGCGCCCACGGCGGCGAACATGGCGGAGTACAGCAGGAATCCGCCGACGAAGTAGGTGATGAAGAGCGCCGCGGTTGCAGTGCTGACATGCGGCAGGTCGAAGACCTGCCGGGCCTCGTTCAGGTCGCCGGTGCTCATGAAGCGCCCGCGCTGGGCGAGGAGCAACCGCACGGACACACCCCAGATCAGGAACTGGAAGATCGAGACCGCCCCGACCCCGAGCACTTTGCCCAGCATCAGCTGAAAGGGACGCAGCGAAGAAACCAGCACTTCCACGATGCGGGTCGTCTTCTCCTCGAGCACGGAGCTCATCACGTTGATCCCGTAGATCAGGATGGCCGTGTAGAGGATGATGGCCATGAAGTAGGCGAGCGAGAATGACTGCGCGGCGCTCTCCCCGGTGGTCCTGCCGCCCGCGATCTTCTGCGTCACGAGGTGCACTCGGATCCGCGCCCGCGCCACCACCTGCGGATCCACGCCCGCGTGCTCCAGCCGCACCGCGTCGACGACCTCGCCGATGGTGCGCTCGAGCGCCGCGATGGCGCCAAAGGCGGACACGTTGGAGCCGCGGTACTCCGCGGTCCCCGAGTCGACGGCGGCGTCCGTCAACAGCAGGAAGCCGTCCAGGCGCTTCGCTCCCACAGCCGTCGTGAGAGAATCGACGATGTGGGCCGTCGCCGGAACGCGCACCGCGTGGAACACCCCGCTCTGATCGAGCAGCTCCGTGAGGCGGGCCCCGACCGGACCGGTGGTGCCGTCCACGACGACGATGCGCTTGATGCCGGCCCGGCCGGCGAGCAGGGCCGGGAGCAGGAACACGACGCCGAAGAACACCGGGCCCAGCAGCGCCATGACCCAGAACCACTTGCTGCGAATCCGCTCGACGAACTCGCGCCGTACCACCGCCCAGACCTTATGCATCCGGCCGCGCCTCGGCCCGCGCCGCATCCGGCCCGACCAGGTCGATGAAGATCTTATTGAGTGACGGCTCCTGGAGCTCGAACCGGGACAGCCGGGCGCCCGAGGCGACCAGCCGCTGGAGGATCTGCTGCGGGTCCGCCTCCGCCGCGAGCTCCACTTCGGCATACTGGCCGTAGTCGTCGACCTTGCGGACCAGTCCCCGGTCGGCGAACACCTGCGCGGCGGCCCCGGCGCTTCCGTCGAACCCGATGATGAGATGGTGTCCGCTTCGTGTCCGCTTGATGTCGCTCAACGCGCCTTCCACGAGCTTGCGCCCCCGCGCGATGATGCACAGCTCGTCGCACAGCTTTTCGGCCTGCTCCATGATGTGGGTCGAGAAGAGGATCGTGACGCCGTGGCGCGTGAGCTCGAGCACCGCGTCCTTCACGACCTGGGTGTTGACGGGATCGAGCCCGGCGAACGGCTCGTCCAGGATCACCAGCTCCGGCTCGTGCAGGATCGTCGAGATGAACTGCACCTTCTGCTGCATCCCCTTCGACAGCTCGTCGATGCGGCGCAGCCGCCAGGCAGCGAGGCCCAGCCGCTCGAGCCACGCGGTCGCCTTGGCCCGGGCCGCGCGGCGCTCGACGCCCTTCACCTCGGCGAGGAACACGAGCACGTCGAGCACGCGCATCTTGCGGTACAGCCCGCGCTCCTCGGGCAGGTAGCCGATCCGGGCGGTGTGCGTCCGGCCGCCGCTGGGCTCGCCGAACAGCCGCACCGACCCCGCGTCCGGCTCGATGATGTCGAGGATCATCCGGATCGTGGTCGTCTTGCCGGCGCCGTTCGGCCCGAGCAGCCCGTAGATCGCGCCGGTCGGGACCGACAGCGATAGGCCGTCCACGGCGGTATGGCCCGCGAAGCGCTTGGTCACCTGGTCGAGGACCAGGATCGGGACAGGGGTCGTCATGTGGCGAGGCTAATCTAGCCTCGTCAGGAGGATTTCACCGCGTCCGTCAGCGCGTTCCAGGGCAATAACGCGCATTTGATGCGTACGGGGAACTTGGAGACGCCGGCGAGCGCCCGCAGATCCCCGAGCGACTTGTCGCGAGCCGCCGCCTCGTCGCCGTGCATCATCGCGGTCATGCGCTCGGCGAGCGCCAGCGCCTGGGGCACGGGCTTGTCCTTCAAGAGCTGCGTCATCATCGACGCCGACGCCTGGCTGATCGAGCACCCCCGGCCGATGAAGCGCGCTTCGCGGATGACGTCCCCGTCCACGCGCAGCTGCAAGTCGATCTCGTCCCCGCAAAGGGGGTTGGTGAGCGACACGGCGTGCGTCGGGCCCTCGAGCGACCCCTTGTTGCGGGGCCGGCGATAGTGATCGAGGATCAGCTCCTGGTAGAGGGTGCTGAGCTTGGGCTCAGGCAGGGACGTATCCAAACAGGGCTCCCGCCTTGACGAGCGACCCGGCCAGCGCGTCGACGTCGTCGCGCCCGTTATAGAGGTAGAACGACGCCCGCGCCGTCGCGGGGACGTTGAGTCGGCGCATCAGCGGCTGAGCGCAATGGTGCCCGGCGCGGATGCACACGCCGTCCTGGTCGAGGATGGTCGCGATGTCGTGCGGATGGATGTCCCCGTAGGTGAACGACACGACGCCCGCCCGGTGGTCGCGCGGGCCGTACACGGTGACGCCGTCGATTTGCGTCAGCTTGTCGATCGCCACCTGGGCGAGCGCCTGCTCGTGCTCGGCGATCCGCTCCAGGCCGATGGCCTCGAGGTAGTCGACCGCGGCGGCGAGCCCCACGGCGCCCTCCACGTTCGGCGTCCCCGCCTCGAACTTGTGAGGGATCTTGTTGTAGGTCGCATGGTCGTCCCATACGCGCGAGATCATCTCACCGCCGCCGTGGTAGGGCGGCATCGCCTCGAGCAGGGCTGGCTTCGCGACCAGCGCGCCGGAGCCCATGGGGGCGAGCATCTTGTGACCCGAGAGCGCGTAGAAGTCGCAGTCGAGCAGCTGCACGTCGACTTTGAGGTGCGGCGTGGACTGCGCGCCGTCCACCACGACGGCGGCGCCCACGGCGTGCGCCAGCCGGGAGAGCTGCGCCGCCGGGTTCACGGTGCCGAGCGCGTTCGAGACGAAGGGGAAGGCCACGATCTTGGGGCGCCGCTCCAGGGCCCGGCCGAAATCCGACAGATCGATCCGCCCGTCGTCCGTGAGCTCGACCATCCGCAACGTGGCACCCTTCTCCTGACACAAGATCTGCCACGGCACGAGGTTCGAGTGGTGGTCCATCGCCGTCACCACCACGGTGTCGCCCGCGCGCACGTTGGCGCGGCCGTAGGAGCCCGCGACCAGGTTCAAGGCCTCGGTCGTGCCGCGCGTGAATACGACGCCCTCGGGCGCCCAGGCGTTCACGAACCCCGCGACCTTCGCACGCGCGGCCTCGTAGGCCTCCGTGGCGCGGATCGCGAGACTGTACGCCCCCCGATGCACGTTGGCGTTGGTGGTGCGGTAGTAGTCGGCGACGGCGGCGAGCACCGCCTCGGGCTTCTGCGTCGTCGCTGCGTTGTCGAGGTAGACGAGCCGGTGGCCGTTCTCCTGCTGCTCGAGCAGCGGGAAGTCGGCGCGGATCCGGGCGGCGTCGAGCATCACGCTGCCCGGCGCCGCTCGGCGCCCCCGCCGGCCAACCAGGTGCGCACGAGATAGTCGAGCTGCGACCGCACCTCCCCCACCGGCATGCGGCCCAGGATCTCGGTGCCGAAGCCGTAGGTGAGGAGGCCGCGCGCCGTTTCCTGCGAGAGGCCGCGGCTCCGGAGGTAGAACAGCTGCTGCTGGTCGATGGGACCGACCGTGGAGCCGTGCGTGCACTTCACGTCGTCCGCGTGGATCTCGAGCTGCGGCTGGCTGTCGGCGCGCGCCTCGGTCGACAGCAGCAGGTTGTTGTTGGTCTGCTTCGAGTCGGTTCGCTGGGCACCCGGTCGGACGATGATGCGTCCGTTGAACACGCCGTGGGCCCGGTGGTCGAGCACGCCGTTGAAGTACTCGTGGCTCTCGCAATGGGGCTGCGCGTGGTCGATCACCGTGTGGTGGTCGGCGTGCTGCCCGCCGCCGAGCAGGTACAGGCCGTTCAGCGTGAGGTGCCCGCCCGGCCCCGCGAGGACGGTGTGCACGTCATGGCGGGACAGCGCGCCCCCCAACGCGACGGGGTGGCAGCCCAGCACGCTGTCGCGCGCCTGGTGCGTGTGGGTCGCGGCGACGTGAAACGCGTCGCGACTCTCGCGCTGCACGCGGCAATACTCCACGCGCGCGCCCTCGCCGACCGCGAGCTCCGTCACCGCGTTCGTCCAGTACACGCCATCCGCGAGGGCGACGTAGCTCTCCACCACCGCGGCGCGCGCCCCGCGCTCCACGACCACCACGTTGCGCGGGTGGGAGACGAGCGGCTCGGGCGGAGGGATCGTGACGAACACCAAGTGCAACGGCTCGTCCATTTCTACTCCGGTCGCCACGTGCACGAACGCGCCATCGTCCAGAAAGGCCGTGTTGAGCGCCGTGAAGGCGTTGGAGGAGGGCGTCCCGGTATAGCGCCCGAGGTGCCGCCGGACCAGGTCCCCGTGATGCCGGCAGGCTTCCGCGAGTCCCAACGCGGTCACGCCGGCGGGGAGCCCGTCCGACGCCGACAGGGCGGGGACGTGCCGACCGTTGACGAAGACCAACCGGCGCCGGCCCGCGGCCCGCGGCACGAAGCGGTCGATGTCCCGCGGCGCGGGCGTAAGCGTCGCCTCCGGCCGCGCCAGGGCGAACCGCGTCTCCGCGATCGGCGCCACGCTCGTGAAGCGCCACTCCTCCTGCTTCATCGTCGGGAAGCCGAGCTCGGTGAAGCGCGCGATCGCCCCCTCGCGGATCTCGTGGAGCCACGGCGGCGCCGCGCCGGCCCCGTTGCCGGCAAACGCCTTGAACGCGGCGACGTAACGCTCCTTCACGTCGGGCGCTTGGGTCATGCCACCGCCGCCGCTTCGCGCAGCCAGTCGTACCCCTTCTCTTCAAGCTCCAGCGCAAGCTCCTTCCCGCCCGACTTGACGATCCGGCCGTTCGAGAGGACGTGGACGACGTCCGGCTGAATGTGCGTCAGGATCCGGTAGTAGTGGGTCACGAGGACCGTGGCATTGTCGGGCCGGCGCAGCTTGTCCACCGTGTGCGCCACGGTCTTGACCGCGTCGATGTCGAGCCCGGAGTCCGTCTCGTCGAGGATGGCCAGCTTCGGATCGAGCACGGCGAGCTGCAGGATCTCGTTGCGCTTCTTCTCGCCCCCGGAGAAGCCCTCGTTCACGGGCCGGCTCAGGTAGCTGTCGTCCCACCCGATGGCCTGGAGCTTCTCGGCGAGCGCGTCCA
>Ga0209761_1001106_pt1 | contig 17318 bp, 16 predicted proteins | sample GraSoi013_1_40cm_4_FD_185818 | JGI IMG/M metagenome (GOLD analysis project Ga0209761, IMG submission 185818) | Grasslands soil microbial communities from the Angelo Coastal Reserve, California, USA - Sample 09_25_2013_1_40cm (SPAdes) (version 2) | ecosystem: Environmental > Terrestrial > Soil >...
GATCTCGACACCCTCGGGGGTGATGCCGAGCAGCAGGCACCCGAGGTAGCCGCGGCCGGCCAGCTGCTGGCCCAACAGGGCGCCGGCGGCTGAGCGCGTCGGGTACAGGGTGGCGGGCTTCGCGGTAGCTTGGGCCATGAGTAGCGCAGAAGATAACGTCATCCGTCCTTCCCCGTCTCCCCCCGTCCATCCGGAGTTATCTTTCGCGAGCCATTTCCCAGGACGATTCGCGTGTCGAAGAGCACCCTGTCCGTCACCGACAACCGGACCGGCAAGACGTACGAACTGCCGATCCAGGACGGCACGATCCGAGCGGTCGACCTGCGCCAGATCAAGGTCGCGGACAACGACGCGGGGCTGGCGACGTACGACCCCGGGTTCCTGAACACGGCCGCGTGCCGCAGCGCGATCAGCTACATCGACGGCGACAAGGGGATCCTGCGCTACCGCGGTTATCCGATCGAGCAGCTGGCCGAGCGGAGCACGTTCCTGGAAACGGCGTACCTGCTGCTCCACGGCGAGCTGCCGTCCGCGGCGGAGCTCGATTCGTGGGTCTACAGCATCACCCACCACACGATCGTCCACGAGAGCATCAAGAAGTTCATCGACGGGTTCCATCACGACGCCCATCCCATGGGGATGTTCGTGAGCACCGTCGCGGCGCTCTCGACGTTTTATCCCGAAGCGAAGCAGATCACGAACGAGACGTCGCGCTGGAACCAGATCTTCCGGCTCATCGCCAAGGCGCCCACCCTCGCCGCCTTCGCCTACCGCCACTCGGTAGGCATGCCGTACGCGTACCCGGACAACGACCTGTCGTATCCGGGCAACTTTCTCAACATGATGTTCAAGGCGACGGAGGTGAAATACACGCCGAACAAGACGCTCGAGCACGCGCTGGACGTCCTATTCATCCTCCACGCGGATCACGAGCAGAACTGCTCGACCAGCGCCATGCGGGGCGTCGGCTCGTCTCACGCCGATCCCTATTCGGCCATGGCGGCCGCCGCCGCGGCCCTGTACGGCCCGCTGCACGGCGGCGCCAACGAAGAAGTGCTGAAGATGCTACGAGAGATCCGCTCGAAGGAGAACATCCCGGCGTACCTCGAGCGCGTGAAGCGCGGCGAGTTCCGCCTGTTCGGCTTCGGCCACCGGATCTACAAGAACTACGATCCGCGCGCCAAGCTCATCAAGCGGGTCGCCGAAGAGGTGTTCGACGTCACGGGCAGGAACCCGCTCATCGACATCGCCGTCGAGCTCGAGCGGATCGCGCTGCAGGAGGACTACTTCGTCACGCGCAAGCTGTACCCCAACGTGGATTTCTACTCGGGGATCATCTACGAGGCGATGAAGTTCCCGATGGACATGTTTCCGGTGCTGTTCGCGATCGGGCGGACGCCGGGGTGGCTGGCGCAGTGGCAGGAGATGCTGCTCGACAAGGAGCAGAAAATCGCGCGCCCGCATCAGATCTACACGGGAGCCGACAAGCGGGATTACGTGCCAATCGAGCAGAGAGGCTAACGCCGCCGTCTGCCCCCGCTGCGAGCGCGCACCGATCGACCTTGCTTGGGCTGCTCCGCCTGGAGCGGCTTGGGCTGCAGTGGCTTGACCGACGGTTCGAAACCGGGGATCACTTCCCGGGGGAAGATCTGGCCCACCAGCTTCTCGATGTCCCCCATGAGGAGCCACTCGTCGGGCGAGAGCAGCGTGAGCGCGAGCCCCCGCGCGCCGGCCCGCGCCGTGCGGCCCACGCGATGCACGTAGACCTCCGCTTCGTGCGGCACGTCGAAGTTCACCACCATCCGGATGCCGTCCACGTCGATGCCCCGCGCCGCGATGTCGGTCGCGACCAGCACATCCGCCTCGCCGGAGCGGAACGCGTCCAGCGTGCGGGTGCGGTGGCTTTGGGCCTTGTCGCCGTGGATGGCGTGCGCCGGAATCCCCTCACGCCGCAGGAACGTCACCAGCTTGTCCGCGCCGTACTTGGTGCGCGTGAACACCAGGGTCTGGCCCGCCGGCTTGGCCTGCAAGATGCGCGCGAGCACGCCGCGCTTCTGCAGCTTGTCGGTCGCGACGATCACGTGCTCGATTCCTTCCGCGGGCTTCGCCCGCCGCCCGATTTCGACGGAGGCGTGGCTGTCGAGCGCCCTGCGGGCGAGTGCGTCCACCTCGAGCGACACCGTCGCCGAGAAGAGCATCGTCTGACGCTTTGAGGGGAGCGCCCGCAGGATGCGGCGCACGTCCGGCGCGAATCCCATGTCCAGCATGCGGTCGGCCTCGTCGAGCACCAGCACCTCGAGCCGCGAGAAATCCACGTGGCCCCGCTCCATGTGGTCGAGCAGGCGGCCCGGGGTCGCGACCACGATGTCGGTCCCGCGCGCCAGCGCGCGGGTCTGCGGCTCCATCCCGACGCCGCCGTAGATGGCCGCGGCGCTGACCTCCAAATGGCGCCCGTACGTCCGCGCGCTCTGCAGCACCTGCTCGGCCAGCTCGCGCGTGGGCACCAGCACAAGGGCGCGCAGCACGTGCTTCACGCCGTTCTGCGACAGGCGTTGCAGGATCGGCAGCATGAACGCCGCCGTCTTGCCGGTGCCGGTCTGGGCGGACCCGATGAGATCGCGTCCGGCGAGCGCGAGCGGAATCGCTTCCTGTTGAATGGGGGTGGGGTGCTCGTAGCCTTCATCGGCCACGGCACGCACCAGCTCGGGCGCGAGCCCGAGAGAGGTAAATGGCATTACTGATTGCTTCCTTTCGCAATACACACACACGCACGCTGCCGGTGGCTGATGCCACCGCGCTGCAGCGTCACTCTCGTTGTGAACCTGGGGAATGAGACCGGGCGTGTGTACAGCGCCGGAACCCGCTCCTGAGCGGGACCGTCCTTCGGAAGGATGCCAGCTCTTGGTTCGGAGGGAAGGCTAACTACGTCACGCAGATACGTCAAGTACAGACGTAACACAAAGGCGTAGCACGAGAGCGCCGCCTCCGCGCGACGTCTTTGTGTTACGTCTTTGTGCTACGTCCTTGTGCTACGCCTTCACTTGACGTTTTTCGGCTCCTGGTCCCACCACCACATCGGAGGGAGTGGTTTGTTTCGCGGCCACACCTCGTTCAGCGTCTCGCCCTCGTATAGCCGCCCGTTCTTCATCACGTAGCGGATCTTCTCCGTGTTGTGGACGTCCTCGAGCGGATTGGCGTCGAGCACGACCAGGTCCGCCAGCTTGCCGGGCTCGAGCGAGCCCAGGTCCTTGTCCATGCCGATGCCGTAGGCCCCGTCGGTGGTGGCGACCCGCAGCACCTCACGTGGCGTCATGCCGCCGGCGGCCATGGCCCACAACTCCCAGTGACAGCCCAGTCCGTCCAGTTGTCCGTGACACCCCATCCCGACGTTGCCACCGGCGCGGAGCACGGCCGCCGCGGACGCCGCGATGCGCGGGAACACGTACTGATTCTCACGGAACCAGGGGCGCCGCTCGGCCCGCTGGTCGATCTCCTCGTGCGGGAGGAAGCGCCGCATCTTGGGGTTCTCGTGGATATCGTAGCGTTCATAAAAATAGTTTTCGCTGAACGGGCCGCCGTACGATACCAGCAGCGTGGGCGTGTACGTGATTCCCGACTTCGCCGCGAGCTGCACGGCGTCGGTGTAGAGCGGCATGATCGGGAAGCTGTGCTCCGATCCAGGGTAGCCGTCGAGCTGGACGGTCTGGTTCATCTTGAAGTCCAGCCCGCCTTCGATGGTGGGCATCAGGCCGAGCTCCTGCGCCGCCATGATCACCCACTGGCGCTGCTTCCGGTTCCCCGCCATGTACTGCTTGATCGTGTTCGTGTGGTAGAACTCACTGTAGCGCTTCAGCGTGTTGCGGACGTCGTCCAGGCTGGTCCAGTTCTCTTCGAGGAACGCGCCGAAGACGCCCGGGCCCGTGTGATAGATCCGGGGGCCGATCAGATCGCCCGTCTCGACCTGGTCGGCGTAGGTGAGCACGTCGGTGGTGGAGGTCTGCGGATCGCGCGTCGTGGTGACGCCCCACGCCAGGTTCGCGAGATACTTCCACACTGCGGTCTCGTGGATGCCCCACGTGGGCCACGGATGCGCGTGGATGTCGATCAGTCCGGGGATGATCGTCTTGCCCGCCACGTCGATGACGCGGGCCCCACCAGGTGCCGTGCACGTCGCGGCCACGCACGCGATGCGGTTGTCGGTCACGACCAGGTCACCCTTCTCGATCAGCTCGTTGCCCTTCATCGAGACGATACGCGCGCCGCGCAACACGACCGACCCCCGCGGCACGTCGCGCGGCACCCGCACCGTCACGTCGACGCGCTCGCCCTCGTACGCCGGCCGCTTGGCGAGCGAGTCTACGCGGGCCTTGGCCACGGAGTCGGGCTTCTCCTTGGTCGCTTGCTTGAGTGAGTCGGCGCGGATCGAGTCGGTGTGCGCCTTGGCCTTGGCGAGCGAGTCGCCCAGGGAGGGGCTGTAGCGGAAAAAGCTGCGTCCCACAGACCAATGCACGGTCTTCCCGTCGGGCGCCCAGCCGATGAAGTCACCGCCGACGCGGGTGAGCCGATGGACGGGAAACGAAGCGGTCGCCGTGTCCGCCACGTTGATCGCCGGCGGCGTGGCACCCACCAGCGGCAGCGTGACCAGGTACACGTAGTTGCTCGAAGTCGCGAGCACCCGGCCCGAATCCGGAGCGATCAGGATCTCGTCCGCGGGGAACGGCTCGGGGTTGGGCACGAAGTTGGGCGTGAAGCCCGTGACCTTGATGTGCACGCGCCGGTCGGTGCCGTCGTAGCGCATCGAGACCAGGCCTTCACTGGCCTCGTAGACGTAGACGCGGTTCGGGTCGCGGCTGAAGTGGGGACGGCCGCCGCCCGAAATCGGCGTGATGCGGGTGGGCGCGCCACCCGCGGCGGGCAGCCAGTCGAGCTCGTAGCCCGGCCCGGAGTGCTCCGCCACGCGGGGGCCGCGCGGCCCCTTGATCGCCACGATGCGCTGCCCGTCCGGCGACCACACGGGGTGATCATAGAAGGCGGGCTCGGGCGTGAGGCGCTGTCCTTTGCCGCGGCCGTCCGCGCGGATCTTCTGGACATAACCCCCCTGATCCGACCACGTGACGTAAGCGATCCACTGGCCGTCGGGCGACCAGGCCGGCACCTGCTCGCGCGCGCTGTCGGTGGTGAGACGGCGAGGCGTGCCCCGCGGCAGGTCCATCACATACAGCTTGTCGAGGGCGCTGAACGCCAGGCGCCCTCCGTCGGGCGAGGGACTGGCGTCCCGGATCTGCTTCACGAGCACGTCGCCCGTATCCACCCGCGTGTCGAACCGGACCAGGGGTCCCAAGTCCTGATGCACCTTCGCCGTGAACGGGATGGCCGTCGCCTGACCGGATGGCACCTCGACGCGCCAGATCTTGCCGCCGTACGACACGACGAGGGCCTTCGAATCGGGGGTGAAGGACGATCCCGGCATGAGGTCGCGCGTGAAGCGCGACTCCTGGTCGTCGCGTTGCACCGGGTAGACCAGCCACTGCTCGTCGCCCGACGAGAGGTTGCGCAGCCGCAGGCCCGTTTCCGCGTCGTAGCGCGTCGCATAGACGAGCCACTTGCCGTCGGGTGAGAGCACGGGACGCATCGCGCTGCCGTACAGATCGGTCTGGTTGAACACCTTGCCGGTCTGGCGATCGTAGATCGCGAGCTCCCACTCCGGCAGATCCAGGTTGTACCCGAATCCGCCCCGATGGCGGGCGTACCACATATACCGCCCGTCGGGCCCGAACGCCGCGCCGAGTGCGTTGTTCAGAGGACCCCGCCCCGGCGGCCCAGGCGCCGGTCCCTTGTCGTCCTTCGTCAGGCTCACACCGCTGCCGCCGTCTTTGTGGTACAACCAGATCTCGTACGTGCTGCCGATCGGCATCGACGTCTTGGACGCGACGACGTACTGCCCGTCGGGCGTCCAATCGGGCGACGCGTAGAGATTCCGGTCGCCCTTGGTGAGCGCGCGGGGGTGCGAGCCGTCGGCATCGCACAACCACACGTTCTCGGAGCCCGAGCGATCGGAGAGGAACACGATGGTCTTGCCGTCGGGGGAATAGCGCGGCTGCGAGTCGAACGCGGGTCCCGAAGTGATCCGCTTCGCCTCCCCCCCCGCGAGCGGGAGCGTGTACAGGTCGCCCAGCAGCTCGAACACGATCGTCTGTCCGTCGGGCGACACATCGAGCGATATCCAGGTCCCTTCGGACGTGGTGAAGTCGACGGCGCGCGTCGGCTTCAAGGGCAGCGAGTCCGGACCCTGGGCGGAAAGGGGCAGCAACGGGATAACGGCGGCGAGGAGCGTCGCGGTGAAAAGCCTTCGCATCACTGGACTCCGGGGTGGAAAGCGACGGCGTGCCGGGAACGGAGGCGTAAACCTGGAGGCCCTGAGCACACGCGTCAAGCAAGGGTGTTGACAAATCAGGGCCCCACGGCGATCATCCACCCCGAGCGATAACGATCCAGAGACTGTTTCACTAGGACCTGGGCTACCGCCCAGGTCGTTTCGTTTCTGGGGCCACTGAAGGAGATACCGCGTGGAAGTGACCGTAGGCGACGGCGACCGGTTGGAATACGTGTTGAAGAAGTTCCGCCGCCAGATCACCAAAGCCGGACTGTTTCAGGACATGAAGCGGAAACGCTTTTATGAGAGCCCTGGCGCTCTACGGCGACGGAAAGACAAGGCCGCGGCACGCCGCAAGGTGAAGTCCGCACGACGTCGCGAACAACATTAAGTCAGGAGTACAGCAAGATGGCACGCATCACCGGTATCGTGAAGTGGTTCAACGACGCGAAGGGCTTTGGTTTCATCACGCCCGAGAACGGCGAGAAGGACTGCTTCGTGCACCACACCGCGATCCAGGCACAGGGGTTCAAGTCGCTCGCCGAGGGTGAGCGGGTCGAGTTCGACGTCGTGCAGGGACAGAAGGGTCCAGCGGCGCAGAACGTCGTGAAGCTCTAAGCAAGCCGCACGACCGACAGCAAAAACAAACGGCGCCGTCCCGAGGGACGGCGCCGTTTGCATTATTTGAGGACGATTCGCATCGCGTGCGTATCCAGATCGATGTCCCACGTCGTGATGCGCGGCCGCAGGAACTCGTCACAGTCGCGCGGCGTGAGCGATGCGGCATCGGCATCGAGGAACTCGAGTAGGCGCATCCGGGCCTGGAGGTAGGTGCACCCCTCCCGCACCGCGGCCATCCGCAACCCCACTTCGTCTTCGAGCTTGCGGTTCACGAAGCCTTGCGCCACCAGCAGCAACCGGCCCACGATCACCCGCTCGAGCTCGGCACCCTCCGGCCGCGCGAATCTCCGCTGCAACAGCCGCTGACGCTCGGGGGCGCACAGCTCCAGCACCTGGCGGCACACCTCGGGGTCGGGCCGCCCCGCAGCCTCCGCCGCCGCGCGCTCGGCGCGAGCGCAGGTCGGCAGGTCGTTGCGGTGCAGCCGCAGGAACTTGGTCATGGGAGCGTACAGGTCGCTCCGGCCTGGAGCCGGGGGGCGGCGCCGGCCGGCCACCAGATCCGCCATATAGTCTTCCGTAACCTGAACCGCCTCAGCGAGCTCACGCGGCGTGCGCTTGAGCTCCCGCAGGCGACGCCGGAGCAGTTGACCCACCTTCACAGGATCCTTGAGCGGGAGAGCTGCAGGCATCTCGAGCGAACTCCTTTCGAACGGCACAAGAAAAGGCCCACGGGTGCACAAAGCGGCCTATCAGCACACCGCGGGTCGAATGTCGCTAAATATAGCTAGGACAGGGCGTTAATGGTACCCCGTCCCGTCCCAGAACGCTCCAATTCAGCCTCGGCGGCCCGTTTCCGGGCTAGCGCCAGCGACCCGACCACGCTGATAAGCGCGAAACTGAACCACTGAATGGCATAGGAGAGGTGGGGACCGTCGGAGACCTCGGGGCTGGGCCAGCGGATAAGACCGGGCGGGAGGGAGCGGGAAACGGGGGTAGCGGGCGGCAGCTGCTGGATGACGAAGGGCAAGAGCCGGTACGGAACCGAGTCGCGGAGCGCCGCCGGGTCTACGTCCCCTCGGGTTCGGGGGGCGAGCATACCGAGCCCGAGGACAACCGCACTGTCCGCTTCCCGGTACGCCGCCTGGTCCAAATGATACGCGTCCGGCGACGGCGCCCAGCCCCGATCCACCAACACCGCCGAGCCGTCCGCGAGCCGGAGCGGCGTCACCAGGTCCACTCCGGGCACCCCTTCAAAGCTCCGGGCGCGCCACAGCCGTTCGTGCTCGTAGTCGTAGACCCCCCGCGCCTGTAAGCGACGGTCGCGGGCCGAGTCGCCTGAGACCGATCCGGTGACCTCGAGCGGCGGACGCGCGCGGGCAGCGAGGAGCGTGGCGTTGCGCTCGCGCCGTTGGTGCAGGCGATCGAGCTGCCACACGCCGAGCCGAACACAGACGGCCGCGACGAGGAACGCGACGACCAAACCGACCCGATCGCGCCGGTCCAGTCTCATTGCCTGTCCCGCGCCAGGGCGAGCTTCCCGGCGCGCGTCAGCCGCCGAACCGCGGCCTCACGCCGCAAGGCCGCCGATCGGTCCGGCTGGCGCTCCTGAAATACCAATCGCAGGGGCCGGCGCGCGCGGGTGTATGCGCTCGCCGTCCCGGCGTTATGCCGCGCCAGGCGCTTCGGGAGGTCGTTGGTGATGCCCGTGTAGAGAGAGCCATCCCGACAGCGCAGCATGTATACCGTCCACACGCGCTATTCGAGCTTCGCCTCGAGCGTGATCTGCGGGATGCCGGCGAGGGCTTTCGACACCGGGCACCCGCGCTTGGCCTCCTCGGCGGCCTTCTGGAATCCGGACTGGTCGAGGCCCGGTACCCGTCCGCGCACTTTCAACTCCATCTTGGTGATCTTGGGCGCCCCGTCCACCATTTCCAGCGTGCAGGCGGCGCTGGTCTCCACCCGGGTGACCGGCTTCCCGGCCTTCTCGAGGCCGGCCGATAAGGCCATGCTGAAACAGGCGGCGTGCGCCGCGGCAATGAGCTCTTCGGGGTTCGTTCCCTTCTTCCCCTCGAACCGGGTTGCGAACGAGTACGGGCCGTTGAACGAGCTGCTGCCGGCCTTGAAGGTCCCGTTCCCATCTTTGAGTTTCCCCTCCCAGACCGCCATCGCTTGACTCGTGGGCATCGTGCCGACTCCGCTGAAGGTGAGAGTCGGAAATCTGGCGGAACCGCCGAGGGGACGCTACGCTTGGGGCTCGCGTCGCCCGCGACAGAGAGGAAACCCGACGATGGCCACGCAGAAGAAGAAAAAGAAGGCTCCGCGTCCCGCCCGGAAACGCCCGGCGCCTCGGCCCCAACGCCAGCAGCCCGAGTCGCTGCGGCTCCGCTCCATGGCCGCGTCGTTCACCGTGAACGACCTGGACAAGAGCGTCGCCTGGTACCGCGATGTCCTGGGGTTCGTCGTGGGCGAGCACTGGGAAGAAGGGGGCACCGTCCGCGGCATCCAGATGAAGGCCGGCGCCTGCGACATCATGCTGGGCCAGGACGACTTCGCGAAAGGGCGGGATCGCAAGAAGGGCGACGGCTTCCGGCTGTGGGTGGCCACGGCCCAAGACATCACGGCGGTGGCGGCCCGGATCAAGGCAAACGGCTGGGCGCTCGACCGCGAGCCGTCCGAGACGCCGTGGGGTGACTGGGTGTTCGCCGTGACCGACCCGGACGGGTTCAAGATAACGGTCGTCCAGGAGTAACCGATGCTGCCATTCGCCGCCGTCCTCCTGGCGCTGCAAGGGCCGGTCGTGAGCGACACCTCCCCATTCCGAGCGCTCCCGCTGCCCGCTCCGAACCGGGTGCGCGGACCGTCGGGCGCCCCCGGCCCCGACTACTGGCAGCAGCGCGCGGACTATGTGATCCGCGCGGCGCTCGACACGGCGGGCTCCCTCCTCCACGGCACCGAGCGGATCCACTACGAAAACCATTCTCCCGACACGCTGCGGTTCGTGTGGGTGCAGATCGAGCAGAACATTTTCTCCAAGAACAGCGTGACCTACGCCCTGAACCAGCCGCCGCTGCACTTCGCCGGCGGCGCGGTGTTCGACTTCACCGGCAAGGGCTTCGTCGGCGGGATCACGATCGAGCAGTTTCGGTCGGCGGGCCGGGAGCTCGACCGAACGGAGTATGGAACGATGATGCGGGCGGAGCTGCCGCGCCCGCTCGCCCCCAAGGGGACGATCGCCTTCGACGTCGCGTGGCACTTCCCGGTGCCGCCGTACGGCGGCGGCCGCATGGGACGGATCGGCACGCGCCTGTACGAGATGGGTCAGTGGTACCCGCGCATGGTGGTGTACGACGACGTACACGGTTGGAATCCCCTACCCTACATCGGCGCCGGAGAGTTTTACCTGGAGTATGGTGACTTCGATGTAACGCTCACACTGCCCGCGGGCTTCGTAGTGGCAGCCACGGGCACGGTGCAGAACCCGCTCGCCGTGTGGGCGCCGGCCACCCGGGCGCGCCTCGCCCGGGCAAGGAGATCGGCCGAGCGGGTACAGATCATCACCAAAGACGAGGCCGTGACGAGCGGCGCGGCGCGGCGGCCCGGCACCAAGACCTGGCACTTCGCGGCCAGGCGCGTGCGCGATTTCGCTTGGGCCGCTTCCCCCGATTACCGCTGGGACGCGTCCGCCTGGAACGGCGTCCTGATCGAAACGTTCTACCGGCCGAGCGCCGCGCCGTGGGAAGAGGCGAACCGGATGGCGTGGTTCACCATCAAGCACTTCAGCGAGACGTGGGGGATGTACCCGTGGCCGCACGCCACCACGGTCGAAGGGCTCGTTGAGGGGATGGAGTATCCCATGCTGACGTTCGTGCCCGCCATCGAAAAGCGCGAGGATCAGTACTGGGTACTGACGCACGAATTTGGCCACGAGTGGTTTCCGATGATGGTCGGCTCGGACGAGCGCCGCTATCCCTGGATGGACGAGGGGTTCAACAGCTTCATCGATTACGGCTCGGCCGAGGGCTACTTCAAGGGCACGGCGTACGGCGACACGGTGCGGCGGGAGCTGCTCACCGCATACGGGGTCTCGGCCGTCCCCGGAAACGAGCAGCCCCTGATCACAAACCCGGTCGAGTCGCGCGATCTGGCTTGGACCGCGTACCAGAAGCCCGCGCTGATGCTCACGGTGCTGCGGGACGCGGTCCTCGGGAAGGAGACATTCGAGCGCGCGCTGCGCGAGTACGTGCGGCGCTGGACGTTCAAGCATCCGCAGCCCGCGGACTTCTTCCGCACCATCGAGAATGTGTCGGGACGAAACCTCGACTGGTTCTGGCGCGCCTGGGTGTACACCACGGCCCGTCTCGACCAAGCGGTCGACTCCGTCGGCACCGCGGGCGACACGACGTTCGTGTTCCTGTCGAATCGCGGGCAGATGGTCTTGCCGGTGACGCTCGAGCTGCGCTACGCCGATGGGTCGAACGAGCGCCGAGAGCTCCCGATCGAGATGTGGAATCTGGGCAGCCGGTTCACGTCGCGGATCCGAACGGGCGGGAAAGCCATCGCCGGCGTCGTGCTGGACCCGCAGGCGATTTACCCCGACGTGGATCGCGCGAACAACCGGTGGCCGCGCTAGCCACCCGCCCCCGCCCCCTGCGCATTGCCCTCTTGACCTCGAGCCGCTTCTGGCGGGGCTCGAGCACGGTCTTCGCCGTCCTCGGGCGTGGCCTCGCCGAGCGCGGTCATGGCACGACGGCACTCGTAGCCTATGAGCCGCTCGCGACCGGCTTCGTGGCCCGCGGCCTCACGGTGCAGACGCTGCCGGTCGGCCACACCACCCTCTCGGGCGCCAGGGCGCTTCGACACGCGCTCGGTCGTGAGGGACTCACCGCCGACATGGTGCTGGTGGACCGGGCCCGCGACATCCGACTAGCGGCGTACGCCTCGCTCGGCACAGCGCTCGTGATCGTGTACTGCATCAGCACGCCCCGGCCGCCGCGCGATCTGCTGACCCGCCTCGCCTTCAGTCGCGTGACATTCACCGTGTTCCTCACGCAGCAGCTCGAGCAGCGCGCGCTCGCCGAGGCGCCGTTCATGGGGCGGGCCGGACATCGTGCGATCTCAAACGGGGTGGACTGCGAGCTGTTCCACCCGGACGCGGCCGCGGGGCTCGCGTTTCGGCGGCGCCACAGGCTGGGCGACGGCCCGGTCCTGCTGGGCGTGGGGGCCCTGGAGATCGAAAAGCGCTGGGACCTGCTGCTCGAAAGCGTGGCGCTGCTCGCGTCTCCCGCGCCGCCGCTCGTGCTGTGCGGTACGGGCGCGCTCCAGGCGTCCCTGCGGGAGCGCGCCGAGCGCCTCGGCCTGGAGGTAAGATTCGTGGGTCAGCTCGATCCCGGAGAGCTGGTGGGCGCCTACAATGCGGCGACGTGCGTCGTGCACACGCGCCCCGATGAGGTGTTCGCGCTGGCGCTGATCGAGGCCCTGGCGTGCGGGCGGCCGGTGCTCGCGTCGGGCGGCGGGGGAACGCCCGAGCTGGTGGGCGAGGCCGGCGCGCTGGCACCCGCCGAAGATCCGGCCGGGTTCGCCCGGCTCTTGCAAGACTTGCTCGCCGACGAGGGGCGCCGCGCGGCCCTTGGGGTCGCGGCGCGGCGCCGCGCCGTTGCCCGCTATTCGACCGAGCGCATGGTGCGGGACTACGCGGAAGTGCTGGAATCTCTCGTTTAGGGGAGGGACGTGGACATCGTGATGGGAGGCATGCGGGCGAAGTGAACAGACCCCGGGAAGCCCATCCCGGGGTCTGCTCACCTTCATTCACTCATTCACTCACTCATTCACTCATTCACTTCCCGTCGCTCGTCGACGGCCGGTTCTCGTCGTCGATCGGATCGACGTCGGGGGGTGTCTTCCCCCCGCCGGGGCCGAACCCGGTCCTGCCGGGGCGGCTCACGGGGAGCGTGATGGGCGCCTCCGCCACGTTGTTGGCGTAGTTGCTCTCGAAGAAGTTGTGGCACATCCCCTGCGGATCCACCGGTCGGTTGTGGTCTCGGTCGAACTTGGTGCAGGGGAACGGCGGGTTGACGTGGATGCGGATGATGTAGTTGCCGGGCGGTACCGGCGCCTGCCCATCGCCGCCGTCCAGCACGAAGTACTGCCCGCCGAGCCACTTGTAGTACTGATCGGCGCGACCGGTGCTGATCCCCTGGTTGCCCACGATCGCCGGACCGAGGGCGCCGGCGGGCCGCCCGCACACGTGGTATACCCAGGAACCGGGCGACTGAATGCCGCCGTTCCAGGGCACCACGTCGATCATGCAGAAGCCGCGCTTCGCCGCCTGCCAGACTTTCCCGGTGGCCGGGTCCACCAGCTCATAGGTGGCGTAATGCTGGAAGTGCCAGTGCTGATGGCACGTGGACAACTGGTACAGGCCATCTCCCGCCGCGACGTGGACCGCCGGGTCGCCCAGCGCGATGTCGGCGTCCCCGATGTTGGGCGTGTTCACGGTGAACCGGACCACCCGGTGCGAGACGGTGGGATCGATCACGCCGCCTTCTTCCAGCGTGCACGTTCCTTCCTTGAGGATCTGATCGTACACCACCCATGACCCCTCCAGCGCCTTACCGTCGACGATGAGATCCGGCGCACCGGTGAAGTCCGCATCGTGCGCGGCGGCGATCCGCGGTGCCGCAACGCGGCCCGAGTCGTTGGGGGTACAGGTGGAGAAGGCGACGATCACCACCAGGGCGGCGAGGGGGGTGAACCGCATTGGGTACCGGCTCCGGCCAGGGGGAGCCCGAACGTGCAGCACGACGCCGCGCGCGTCAAGCGCGCCTAGTGCAGGCCGCTGCCCCCCGCGAGCTGCTTGACCAGGTCGCCGATGACCGCCTTCGCGTCACCGAACAGCATCCACGTGTTGTCCTGAACGTACAGCTCGTTGTCGATGCCGGCGAAACCCGGATTCTTGCTGCGCTTGATCGCGAGGACGGTCTTGGCCTTGTCGGCGTCGATGATCGGCATGCCGTAGATGGGACTGCCCTTGGCGTAGCGGGCGGCGGGGTTCACGACGTCGTTCGCCCCGATCACGAGCGCCACGTCGCACTGCGGCATGTCGGGATTGATCTCTTCCATCTCGACGAGCGCGGTGTACGGGATGTTCGCTTCCGCGAGCAGCACGTTCATGTGGCCCGGCATCCGGCCGGCCACCGGGTGAATGGCGAACTTGACCGTGATGCCCCGCTTGGTCAGCTGGTCGTACAGCTCGCGCACCTTGTGCTGGGCCTGGGCGACGGCCATGCCGTACCCGGGGATGACCACCACGAGGCTCGCCTGCTCGAGCAGCTGGGCCGCGCCCTCGACCGTCTCCTGTTTCCAGGCTTTTTGCTCTCCGATGACAGCCGTCTTCTGGACCGTCCCGAACGCCCCGAACAGCACGTTGGTGAACGAGCGGTTCATCGCGCGGCACATGATGATCGACAGAATCAAGCCGCTCGAGCCGTCCAGCGCGCCCGCGGTGACGAGCAGCTTGTTGTCGAGCACGAAGCCCATGGCGACGGCCGAGAGCCCGGCGTAGGAGTTCAGAATGGAAATCACCGTCGGCATGTCCGCGCCGCCGATCGGGATGATGAGCAACACGCCGAACAGCACGGCGAGCCCCACGATGCCGTAGAACACCTGTGCCGACCACGCCGCCGTGGGGTGCATCACGACGACCACGCCCAACGCCGCGGCGACCACCAGGACGCCGATGTTGACGACGTTTTGGCCGGGATACGTAACGGGACGCTGCGGAATCCATTTGACTTCCTGCAGCTTGCCGGCGGCCATGAGGCTGCCCGTGAACGTCAGGAATCCGAGGATCACCTCCGCTACGATGGCGCTCATCCGGAAGGCCGTGAGCTGCGCCGGATGCTCGCTCACCCCGAGCAGGTACTCCGCGGTCCCGACCAGCCCGGCGGCAAGCCCGCCGAACGCGTGGGACAGGGCGGTCCGCTGCGGCACAGCGGTGAGCGGGACGAGGGAGAGCGGCACGCCCACGACGAATCCGGCCACGATCGCCAGCACGATCCAGCCGTGGTGCACGATCTCGGGCTGGAACCAGGTGGCCAGCACGGCCACCACCATCCCCGTGACGCCCGCCACCACGGCGTGGCGCGCGGTCTTCGGGTCGTTCATCCAATACAGCGAAAAGATGAACAGTGCCGTCGCGAGGATGGCGGCGGCTTGGGCGACGGCGTACGTCATTGCTTCTTGAACATCTTGAGCATCCGGTCCGTGATGAGAAATCCGCTCACGATGTTCGTCATGGAGGCGAACAGGGCGATCCCCCCGAGGAGGCGGATGAGCTTCGGGTATTCGGCGCCCGTGACCGCGATGGACCCGACCACGGCGATCGCGGAGATCGCGTTGGTGAGCGACATGAGCGGCGTGTAGAGCAAACGGGACACTCGGCGGATCACGCCCAGGCCGATGAACGTGGCGAGGACGAACACGAACAGCATGGACCAGTAGTCGGGCGGCGCGGCCTGAGCCGTTACGGGGTCGATCACGTCTTGCGCACCTCCCCAGCGTGGGTCACGCAGGTTTCACGAATGATCTCGTCGTCGAAATCCACGACCAGCTTGCCGTCGCGGGTAACGTGCAGCAGGAAACTCGAGGCGTTCCTCGCATACATCTGACTCGCGTGCAGCGGCACCGTGCTGGGCAGGTTGAGGGGCCCGAGCACCAGGGCGTTGCCCTCCCGCACCTCGGTCCCGGGCTTCGTCACCTCGCAGTTGCCGCCGGTCTCCGCGGCCAGATCCACGATCACCGCGCCCGGTTTCATGCCCCGCACGGCCTCGGCGGTGATCAGGACCGGCGCGCGCTTGCCCGGAATGGCCGCGGTCGTGATCACCACGTCCGCGTCCCGCACGTGTTCCGCGATGAACGCCAGCTCGCGGCGGTGGGTCTCCTCGGACAGTTGCTTCGCGTAGCCGCCCGCCGCCTCCGCCTGCTCGCCGAGCTGCATCTCCAGAAACTTCGCGCCCAGGCTCTCGACCTGTTCTTTCACTGCGGCGCGCACGTCGAAGGCCGAGACGACGGCGCCGAGACGGCGCGCGGTGGCGATGGCCTGGAGTCCGGCCACCCCCGCGCCCAGCACGAGGACGCGGGCCGGCGCCAGAGTGCCGGCCGCCGTCACGAGCATCGGGAAGAACCGGCTGGTGGCCGCGGCGGCGAGGAGGACGGCCTTGTATCCCGCGACAGTGGCCTGGGACGACAGCACGTCCATCGGCTGCGCCCGGGTGATCCGGGGGAGCAACGCCAGGCTAAACGCGGTCACCTTGCGAGCCGCGAGCTGCGACACGGTCTCCCGTTCAGCCGACGGCTGGAACAGCGCTACCAGGGCACCCCCTTCGCGGCTCAAGCGCGCTTCCTGAGCCGAGGGCGGTTGCACCTTGAGGACGACGTCACTCTGCCCGAACGCGTCGGCCGCGGTGCCGACCAGCCTGACCCCGGCGGCGCCGTACGCCTCGTCGCCGAACGACGCGGCCTCCCCCGCCCCGCGCTCGACGAGCACCGAGAACCCGGACTTCACGAGCTTCCCGGCGACGTCCGGTGTGACCGCTACACGACGCTCGTTGGCGGCGGTCTCCTTCGGGACCCCGATATTCATCCCTGCTCCCTGACGTTTTCGGTAAGGGGCCTGTTATGCCTTCGGTAAGCTTCCCCGCTCGCGCGCCTGCGCAAGCAGCCGCTCCGCGAAGTCGAGCCGCTCCGCAAGCTCGCCGACCTGCGACTCGAGCCCGAGCAAGCGGTCTTCGAGGTCCGACACACGACGCTGCGACGCACTGGGTCCGGTCACGGCATCTCTCACGGCGTCGGAGACTTCCCACCGCGCCACGCGCCGCCCATCGCCGTCACGGAAATCGCCCGCGGCCACCACGATGATGTCGCACACATACCAGATCCCCATCCCGCCGAAAGTGACGCACATCCAGATGCCGCTCTGGATGCGCCCGGCGTAGAACCGGTGCACCCCGAACAGGCCGCCCACGATCGCCAGCCCGAGCGCTACGCCGCGCGAGCGCTCAGACACCTCCGTCCGCGCGCCGCGCGGCTCGGGGGGTTCCACTGGTTCGTAGCGCGACAGTGAGCCGGAGGTCACGTGCCGGGCGCCGAGAGTCCCGCGAGGACTTCGAGCCGCTGGCGCGGAATCACGCCCGTCTGCCGGCCCACTTCCTGGCCCTGCCGGAACACGAGCAGCGTCGGAATCGCGCGGATGCCGAGGCGATGTGTGGTCAGGGGGTTGCGGTCGGTGTCGAGCTTCAGGACGAGTACCTCACCTTGGCGGTCGCGC
>Ga0209761_1001107_pt1 | contig 17312 bp, 18 predicted proteins | sample GraSoi013_1_40cm_4_FD_185818 | JGI IMG/M metagenome (GOLD analysis project Ga0209761, IMG submission 185818) | Grasslands soil microbial communities from the Angelo Coastal Reserve, California, USA - Sample 09_25_2013_1_40cm (SPAdes) (version 2) | ecosystem: Environmental > Terrestrial > Soil >...
GAACATCACCACAGCTGTCGGGCCTTCCGGCCTCCCGATCCTGATGGATACGTTCGTCCGTCTCACCAAGTCCCCGGTGGTCAGCATCGCGAAGATCCGAGGCTGCGTCCGGGGCGTAAGCAGCGAGTTCGTCCTCGCCTGCGACATGCGCTTCGCGTCGCGCGAGAACACGCTACTGGGCCAACCCGAAGTCGGGGTGGGGGTGAATCCCGGCGGCGGCGGTACGGAACGCCTCCCACTGCTGGTCGGCCGCGGCCGCGCGCTCGAAATCGTTCTCGGCGCGAACGACTTCGACGGCGACACCGCGGAACGATACGGATACGTCAACCGGGCACTTCCGGACGCGCAGCTGGACGGCTTCGTCGACGTGCTCGCGCGCCGGATCGCCTCCTTCGATCGGCGGCCCATCGCGGCGGCGAAGAATCTCATCAACCAAGTCTCGTTGCCAGACGCCGACCGGCTCCTCGACGCCCTCAACGCCTTTCAGACCGCGCTGACGTGGCCTGAAACGCAGCGGCGAATCCAAGCTCTGTTAAAGCTCGGACTCCAACGGGAAGGCGACTTCGAGAATCGGTGGCCCGCGCTTCTCGGCACGCTCCTCGAGACGTAGTCACCGAGCGGATGCCTGACGCGGCCGGGGTCAATACCGGAACGTCCACACGCTTCGAGCTCGACGCACGCCGCCTGTCGCTGCGTCAATCAAGCTGTCGTCCCTTCAGGAGTTGTGCGATCCAGCCCATGACGGCGCGCAAGCTGAGCGACGACGATCTGCGCTCGGTGTTCGCCTACCTGCGCACGATCCCGGCGGTGAAGAACGACGTGCCGGACACGACCGTGCCGCTTGAGGTGCAGACCGCGATCGCGCGAGCGAACGAGCGTATCGTTTCCGGCAAATAGAGGGCGTCGAAGCTGGATCGTCCAGTTGGGGCTCGGACGGCGGGACGTATGCGTTGAGCCACAATGTTCGGTTGCAGTCTCGATTCGACTTCCTGAACGCCGTCAATCCCGCAGCGAGGCCTTGCGATTAGCGCGCTGCTCTGTTTCATGCCTCTTGGCGTCGCTCTCGCTCGATGACGCCACAGAACCCATCGCCTTCGGGCCGGCTCGACTTTCGCGCCAAAGCACGCCCACCACGCCGCTCGGAGCAAGGTGCAATTTGCGCGTCGGTACTGTACGCGAAATGCTCTGGTTTGGTCCGCCCGTGGTCCGGAACGAAGATCGCGAAGCTGGACCCGACTCAGAATTCCCGAGGCAGGTCCAGCTCTTGTTTGGTTGCGGGGGCAGGATTTGAACCTGCGACCTTCGGGTTATGAGCGCGATTTCACCACACCGGCAGACGGGCGTCGCCGCTCATGTTTTCAGTCGTTCCCAGCCGTTAGGCGAAAACGGAAGTCCACAGAAGCGCACGACTGGGTCCACGAGTCCCCTCTGGTTTGGACAAGATCTGGTCAAAGTCTTGGCCGCAGAACGCTGACGATCGGGCGACGCGATGCTACAGTCAACGCATGAAAGCGTCGCCTGCCAGGAGGCATTCGGGACGCCGTGGCCATCCCGCACGGCAACCTCCCGCGTCGAAGAAGATCTCTCGGGGCACGGCGCCTCGGCTCAAGAAGAAGTTACCGCTGGTCCGTCTTGGGGCTCCCTTGACCACGTCTGAGAAACGCATGAACGCCGCGCTCGACCGTCTCATGTCGTTGGGACCCGAGCACTGGGATTGGACGGATTGAGTCTCGCTCGGTTCGTCTTCGATACCAACGTCGTTCGCTATGGCTTCTTTGACGAAGAGTATCGCACCCGTCTGAGCCATCGCTTCAGCCATCGGGCCATGTCTTCCGTGGTGCTGTCTGAACTCCGTCGGGCCGCCCGCACGGCCGAGGCGCTGGCGGAGATCGCGCGGCTCGAAAGGCTGAGGCCGCCGCACGTCTTTGCGCCGACCCGCTCCGATTGGATGGAAACAGCCCGGTTCCTCGCCACGCTGCTGCCCGCCCTGCCCCGACCAATTACCAGGGACGTGCGCGCCGAGATTGCGGTTGCCCAGAACGACGCGCTCATCGCCATGTCCTCCTGGTCGCTCGGTTACACGGTAGTGACGACCGACGCCGGCTTCCAGCGGCTGGTGGAGTTTCTCCCGCAGTCCGCGAGCCGGCTCATCATCGAGAGGGTGCCAACCGCGTAGGTAAGTCGAACTCATCGATCTGCGGCACGGTCATTGCTTCGCGTGGCCGCCGTGCGGCTCCGGTTCAATCGCGGGACCTTGCTGCTCCTCGATCCGCCGCATGGCCTCGAGGTGGTCGCGCTTCCGGGCGTCCTCTGGGATGGGAGAGTCCAGGCACATCGAGCGCCGGCCTGCGAGCATGCGGCGATCCGATCCGACTTGGAACGCGCGGGGGTACCATTCTCGGACCAGGTCCCAGAACGAGACCCCCATCCGGCACAGTGGCCGCGTATCGAGCTGCGGCCCTACCAGGACGCGGCGCTCTGCGCCTGGGAGCTGGCCGGCCGCCGCGGCATCGTCGTGCTACCCACAGGAAGCGGAAAGACGCGGGTCGCGCTCGCGGCCATGGCGCGGACCCGTATGCGCACGTTGTGCCTGGTCCCCACGCGGGTCCTCCTCGACCAGTGGCTCCGTGAGATCGGAAAACTTTATCCCGGCGCCGTAGGCTGTCTTGGCGACGGCGTTCATGCGGTCTCGGCGGTCACGGTCGCAACGTTTGAGAGCGGCCTGCGCCACATGGACCGGCTGGGCAACCGGTTCGACCTGCTCATCATCGACGAGGCACATCACTTTGGCCGGGGCCAGCGCGACGAGGCGCTGGAGATGTCGATCGCCTCCGCCCGCCTCGGCCTGACCGCCACCCCGGTCCGGCCCGACCATCCCTCGGCGGCGAGTATCGCCCGGCTGATCGGGCCGACGGTGTTCGAGCTGGCCGTCGCCGACCTCGCCGGGCGCTTCCTGGCCAGTTTCGATCTGATCGCGCTCCACCTCGACCTGAGCGAGGCGGAGCGCACCGCCTACGAGGAAAGAGTCTTCGTCTATCGCGAAGCGATTGCCCAGTTCCGGCGGCAGGCCCCCGAGGCCTCCTGGGAAGACTTCGCCCGGATTGCGGCCCGGACAGACCAGGGCCGTCGTGCATTGCTCGCCTTCCGGCAGGCCCGCGCGTTGCTCGGGTTCACGGAGGCGAAGCGCGCAGTGCTCCGCTCGATTCTCGCTCGACACGCGGATGCGCGGCTTCTCGTCTTCACCGCCGACAACCAGACCGCCTACGCCATCTCTCGGGAGCACTTGATCATGCCGCTCACCTGCGACATCGGCCGGCCGGAGCGGGAAGAGGCGTTGGCCCATTTTCGTGACGGCTCCTTGCGCGCCCTCGTCTCGGCCCGCGTGCTCAACGAGGGAATGGACGTGCCGGAGGCCAGCGTGGCGGTGGTGGTGGGAGGCTCGCAGGGCGAGCGCGAGCACGTGCAGCGCGTCGGCCGGATTCTGCGGCCTGGTCCTGGAAAGCGGGCAGTCGTCTACGAGCTCATCACGCGCGGGACCCTGGAGGTCCGGCAAGCGCGCAGGAGGCGCGAGGCCCTTGCTCCCAGAATCTCTCCTTGCCTGTAGCATCGCCGGCGACAATCTCTTGCCGCGCTTCCTGCGCGAGAGCGACCACCTGTGGCTGCGCGCTCTCCTCGACGAATGCGCCCGCTGCACCGGACGGCCCCAGCGGGAGTTGGTGGAGCGGCTGCGCCAGCCGCTCGCGTCGCCGGCGCCGGAAGAAAAGAAACGAATGGCGGCCCACGTGCTGTCGCGGCTGTGGTCGCCGAAGAGCACCGCCGGCAGCCTCGCCCGGCGCGTCCGCGCTGCGGTGTTCCTCGAGTCGGCGAAGGGAAGAGCGCCACCCGCCGACGTACTCGCTGCGGTCTCCGGCAGTCTTGGGCTGTCGCCCGAGAATCTTTCGCGGGCGCTCTTCGCCGATCTCCCCGGAGAGCGTCCGGCCGAGCCGCCAAGGCGGGCCTGTTCGCCCGGCGAGTTGGCGCTGCGCGTGAACCTGGCGCTGGCGCAGGGGCTTCTCTTCCGCGCCACATCGGTACGCATCGAGGTTGTGGGAAACGCCCGTGCCCTGGTTCGACAAGCGAAGCTACGGGGCCTTCTCTGCGCTGTTGCCACGGGGCCGGGTGACGAAAGCGTGCTCGAGGTCTCCGGCCCGTTGGCGCTCTTCCGCCGGACACTTCTGTACGGGCGCGCGCTCGCGAGCTTGGTGCCGATCCTCGTCAATTGCCCTCGCTTCGAGCTGCGGGCGGAGTGCGTCTTGCGTGGCCGCTCGCGCGGTCTCCTGCTCGCCTCCGGCGACCCAATCTTCCCGGCTCCCGAGGGTCGCCTCCACGACAGCAAGCTCGAGGAGCGCTTCGCCGCGGACTTCCGGCGCACCGCTCCCGACTGGGACATCGTCCGCGAACCGCAAGCGGTGGCCTCAGGGGCCTCGCTGCTCTTCCCTGATTTTCTCCTCCAACACCGCCTCGATCCGTCGCGCCGCTGGCTGCTCGAGATCGTGGGGTTCTGGACGCCCGAATATCTCGCGCGCAAGCTGGCCGGATACCGCGCTGCCCGGGTAGCGAACCTGATCCTCTGCATCGACGAGAGGCGAAGCTGCGCCCCCGGCGACCTGCCAGCGGAGGCGCGAGTCGTACGCTTCCACCGACGCATCCCGACCGACGACGTGCTGGCTGTGCTGGAGAAAGGCGGGACGGAAGACACCAGGAACGACGAGCGAAGAAGCGACGCTCAGGCGTCGATTTGAACCATCTGCCCGAGACGAGCGGGATGACGCAACGCTCGCAGAAAGTCATCGAGACTCATTGCAGCGCGCAGCGCGCTCCCTTCCGGCTCGTTCACGCCGAGAAGCCGCCGTCGATCGTCAGGCTCGCGCCGTTGATGTACGTCGACTCCGGCTGCGCGAGGTAGGCGACGAACCGCGCGATCTCGTCAGGGTCGGCGAAGCGCTTCTTGCGGATTGGCGTTTCGAACCCAGTCGACATACGCGCCTCAACCCACGAGCTTCCGGATGACTTCCGGGAGGCTCACCTTGCCCTTGACCACGGCTGCGCGGCTGCCCTCGAAGCTGATCCAGCCCTCGTTGAATCCGTCGAGCATCTCGATGCGCGGACTCGGATCGCGCATCCCCTGGGCGCGAAAGATCGCGTCCCAATTCTCGCGCGGAACGGCCTCCGCACGAACCGGACGATGCAGCGCCTTCGAGAGCTCCGCCGCGATTCCGTCCTGGCTCACCCGCTCCGGACCCTCGAGCTCGACGACGCGGTTGCCGGTCCAGTCCTGCAGCAACAGTTCGGCTGCGACGCGGCCGACGTCAGCGGTGGCGACCATCGGCATGGCCTTGTCGAGGGGCTGCAGAAAGCAGGAGAGGACGTCCTGTTCCCGGGCCTGGGCAATGTCCCAAGCCAGGTTTTCCATGAACCAGGCGGGCCGCAGGAACGTGACGGGGAACGCCAGCGTCGAGAGCGCGTCTTCCATCAGCGTGCGTTGGGTCAGCAGATTCCACTGCTCGGCTTGGGCGCCGATGGTCGAGAGACAGACCACCTTGGCCGGACGAGTCGCATCGAGCGCTTGACGCACCGCGGAGATGACGGCCCTGGCCTCCGGGAACCCAGGTTCAGGATCGAAGTTCGAAGGCGGCAGGATGAAGACGCCCGTGACGTCCGTGAATGCACGGGTGAGCGCCTCGGCATCCCCCATTTCGGCAATTGCGACTTCGCAGCCGAGATCGGACCAGTACCTGCCCTTGTCCGGATCGCGGACGACCGCGCCGACTCCTTGGCCCGCGGACAGCAAGGCGCGCGCGCCGGCACCGCCGACCTTGCCCGTGATTCCAGTGATTGCGTACATGAGATCTCTCCTTTTCTTGACGCGGCCGACGATGGCAGCAGCGGCTCATTGATCGAGTGCGCAGGGCTCAGGCGCTCGCGAGGCGGATGTACGAGCCACGCTCGAATTTGACGCGGATCAGTTCGGCTTGCTCTCGGCGACCCAGCGCAGAGTTGCGAGCCATAGGTCGTGACCTCTGTGCATCAGCCCCTCGTCGGTCTGACGCCGCCAATTCGCAGCATCACGTCCATTGCCAACTTCATCCGTGGCGACCAGGCAGCCGTTGCCACGGGGGGTGAGGTACCACGTGTGATAGAAAGTCGGATCCTTGCCGGGTGCGTAGCCGTACCAGCCAATCCGCGAAAACGGGACGAACTCGCGGATCCTGCTCTCCAGCGGCAAGCCGAACGTGGTCCAGCGGAAGACGGTACCGTCCCTGAGCATTGAGCTCGAGTCGCTCACGATGCGGACGTCCTTGGAGTTCGGATACCACTGCGGCCACTTCAGCGCCTCGATGACGTGCCTCCATATCCGCTCGCATGAGGCGTTGATCAACAGCTCGTTGTGCGAGAAGAGATCGGCCTTCAGAGGGTCAAATCCCGGGGGCCAATGAATGTCGGGTGACCGGTTCGCGAGATTGTCTTTCATGGTCATGATGCTTGCCCTTTCCTGGTTAGCTGGCTGATGAAGTGGAATGAAGGGTAGGAATGGGGTTGACGCTGTACGAGTCCTCGCAGGGCGTGTTCAACCTGCAGGGCATAGGTCTGGTCGAGCTTGACGGGGGCGCTCGCGAAAGCGCCCTCGGGATGTCCGCGCTCGCTTTGTACGCGCTTGGCCGGGCCGTACTGGGTCATCACCACCGGAGGCTCGTCGTCGGCCTTGAGCTCGGTGTCAACGTTCGGCTTCAGCTTTTCGTAGCTGACGCGAACCGCGTCGGCAGCGGCCTTGGCGTTTTCGAACGTGTCGGCAACAGCCAGCGCGACGAATTGGCCGTAGTAGCGAACGACATCGTCCTCGAATGGCGGGCGCCGCTCGTCGGTGATGCCTGCGAACCCAGGCCCCAGAGTCGAGCTGAAGATCTTGCCGATGTTCCCGCGATGAAAGATCGCCCGCACGCCTGGCATCTTCTCGGCCGCGGCCGTGTCGAGCTTGACCACGCGCCCGTTGTCGATGGTCGCCTCGACCGGAACGGCATAGAGCTGTCCGGGAAACTTGAAGTCCGACGTGTACTGGGCCCGCCCGCTCACTTTGAGCGGTCCATCCACGCGCGGCGTGCTGCGGCCAATCGGAGAAGTGGTCGGGATCTTTTGTGTTGCTGGCATGTTCGCTCCTTCAATGCACTCACGCCGCCGCTGTGTGCGAGGCGGCAGGTCGACTCAAAGCTCGACGCGGGTATCGAGGTCACCCACCAGCATCAGAATTCGTTTCGCGGGCATCGTTGTGCTCCTCTGAATCGGCAGGGAACCGCCTATGCAGTAGCCGCCGTTTGGAGGGCGTGCGCGAGGCACCGCTTCGCGAGCTCGATCTTGAACGCGTTCTCGCTCTGCGGCTTTGCGCCGCGCAGCACCGCCTCCGCCGCCCGTCGGAAATTCGCTGGATTGGCGAGCTGCCCGACCAGCGCGCCTTCGGCCTCGGGGGATCGCCAAGGTTTGGTGCCGACGCCACCGAGCGCGACCCGTGCCCGGGCGACGTTCCCTCCACGAATCGAGATCACCACGGCCGCCGAGGCCAGGGCAAACTTCGTATGACGCTCTTTCACCCAGCTTCAAATATACCTGCTTGCTTCCGGCCACGGGCGGTGGAAGCGTCAGGTGCGTGATCAGAGCGCCCGGCTCGAGCACGGTTTCACGATGCGGCGTGGCGCCCGGCAACAGGTGGAACTCCCCGATCGGAATCGCGCGCGAGCCCTTGGGCCCCTGCACGTGGATCGTCGCTTCCAGCGCCGCCAGGGCCACGCACATGTCCGACGGGTTGGTTGCGATGCAATGCTCGCTCGTGCCGAGGACGGCGAGCGTGCGGTTGCTGCCAGTGATGGCCGAGCAGCCGCTTCCCGGCTCTCGCTTGTTGCAGGGCATGGCGGTATCGCGGAAGTACGCGCAGCGCGTGCGCTGCAGCAGGTTGCCGGCGGTCGTGGCCATGTTGCGAAGCTGTGCCGATGCGCCGGAAAGGAGGGCCTGCGACAGCACGGCATACTCACGCTTCACGACCGGATGATTGGCGAGATCCGAGTTGCGAACGGTGGCGCCGATCTTCAGCCCGCCATCGGGCATCGCTTTGATCGTGTCGAGCGGCAAGCGGTTGATGTCGATGACCCGCGCGGGCGTTTCGACGTTCAGCTTCATCAGGCCGATCAGCGTCGTCCCGCCGGCGAGGAAGCGCACGTCTGCGCCCTGCTGCGCGGTCTTCGCCTGCGCCGCCGTCGCCACTGCCGCCGCGGAATCCGCGGGCCGAATGAACTCAAAGGTTTTCATGGAATGGACTCCTATTTGTGGCTGCTTGCCTTGCGAACCTGCTGGATCGCGGCGACGATGTTGGGATAGGCCCCGCAGCGGCAGATGTTGCCGCTCATCAGTTCCTTCACGGCCGCGTCGTCGGGACCGCATGGCTCCTTGAGCAACGCGACCGCCGACATGATCTGGCCCGACGTGCAATATCCGCACTGGTATCCGTCGTGCTCAACGAATGCCGCCTGCATGGGGTGCAGCGCGCCGCGCGTGCCGAGTCCCTCGATGGTTGTGATCTCGTCGCCGTCATGCATCAACGCCAGCCTCAGGCAGGAGTTCACGCGCCGGCCGTTCACATGCACCGTGCATGCGCCGCATTGGCCGTGGTCGCAGCCCTTCTTGGTTCCGGTGAGCGCGATGGTCTCGCGCAGGCAATCGAGCAGCGTCGTGCGCGGGTCGATGCGAAGCCGGTGATTCTTCCCGTTGATGCGCAGTGCGACGGGCACCGCGCCGTCGCGTCCGCTCATCTCAGGGGGATCGGCGGACGGCTGCTGCGCCATGAGGTCGCGCGCATCGAGCGCGGCGACGACTCCGGCCGTCCCTGCAGTCGTCAGAAAGGACCGACGGCTCAGAATTGAGCGCGCCGGTACGGTGTTCTCGCGGTTCCTTGGAGCTCTTTTCCGACATGGTGCCTCCGTCACTGATCGCCGCGGATTGCAATCCAGGGGCCACGATGCCGCGGGCCCCGCTACTTTGCTCGCGCACCTCATCGGCGGATCAGGTCTGGCCCTCGGCGATGACCCGACGCCCGACACGATCTGTCCTGGAGTGCAGTAGCCGCCCTGATCGGAGTCGTGACTCCGCATTCTGTTCTGATCGTCAGCATTTTCCGACGACCTCGTCCCGAGGTAGCGGACGAGGCTCACATCTTTGATCTCGTCCCAGCTCCGGCAGCACTCTCGCTCGCGCGTTGGCGCGGCGCCTGCATCGCGATTGGGGATGCGAGAGCCACGCGCAATCGTGGAGGCATTTCATCAGGCCCAGGTAAACGGCAACGCCACCGCTCTAGCGACCGTCGTCGCCGTCAAGGGGTCGGCGTATCGCCGCCCCGGGGCTCGGATGCTGATTACTGAAGCAGGTCGGACGACCGGAACCATCAGTGGAGGTTGTCTCGAGCGCGACGTGATCCTTCGAGCGCAGCGGGTCATCGAGCGCCGTGAAACGAGCCTGGTGGCCTACGACTCGACCGACGAGGACGACATCGATTTCGGAGTCGGCCTGGGCTGTGGTGGAGTGATCCGGATCCTCATCGAGCCACTTCCGCGCCCGAACGAGCCAAGCCATCTTGCGCCGCTGGACGGGCTGCTCCGCCGGCGCGAGGCGGGCGTGCTGGCGACGGTGTGGCAGGTGAGCAGTCCAGAGCTCGCCAAGCCCGGCTCCCGCCTTCTGCTCGGCGGGGATGGTGGGCTCTGGAATGACATCGCGAATCCGCAGCTTGCGGCACGCATCGGAGAAGATGCTCGAGGACTGCTCCGGACGCGTCGGTCCGCGGCGCGGACCTGTGAGCTGCCGGCGGGCCATGCGGAGGTGTTGCTCGAAGTACTGGAACCGCCGCTTCCGTTCGTCGTTTTCGGCGGCGGTCACGATGCCGTTTCACTCGTGCAGCTCGCGTTCTCGCTGGGGTGGCACGTAACCGTGGTGGACGGAAGGCCTGCTGCCGCGAGCCGCACCCGGTTTCCTCGGGCCGATGCGGTCGTACTCTGTCGCCCCGAGCAAGCGCGCGATCTGGTGCGGCTATCCAGTGACACGGTCGCGGTAGTCATGACTCACAATTACCGCAACGATCTGCGGCTTCTGGAACTGCTGCTGCCGTCGCCAGTCCGCTACCTCGGCCTGCTCGGACCGAAGGCGCGGTCCGAGCGCCTGCTGCAGGATCTCGAGGACGCCGGCCTCAATGTCACACTGGCACAGCGCAGCAGATTGCACGCGCCGATCGGGTTGGACGTCGGCGCCGACAACTCCGAGGAAATCGCGGTCGCCATGGTGGCTGAGATCATGGCGGCACTTGCTGGACGTACTGGCGCTCCGCTCAAGGAACGACGAACACCCATTCACGACCACGCGCGATCGGACCAGATTCCGCCAGCGCAAACGCTCGCGGTGGCGGAATGCGGTTTGTCATGACGATCGACGTGTCGGCCCGCGCGGTGTCGATTAGGCTTGAAGTGGAAGCATGGATGCCGGCCGCACAATCATCGACGCGATCCCGACGCTTGCATGGCGCGCCCGCCCCGGCGGATCGACCGAATTCCTGAATCGGCGGTGGCAGGACTACACCGGTCTGTCCCCCGAGGAAGGACTCGGCTGGGGATGGAAGAAGGCGGTGCATCCCGACGACCTCGGCCGGTTGACGGTGGAATGGGAGTCGATCCTCGCCACGGGCGAGCCCGGAGAGACCGCGGCACGGTTGCTGCGCGCCGACGGTGTCTATCGCTGGTTCCTCCTCCGGGTCGAACCGTTCCTCGACGGTGCGCGGCAAGCCCTCGAGTGGTACGGGACGGCGACCGACATCGAGGGGCTAAAGCGGGCGGAGTCGCTGCGCGCCGCGGAGAAGCGAACGCTGGAGATGATCGCCGACGGCGCGAGCCTCGAGGACACGTTGAACGACGTCTGCCGTGCCATCGACGCCCAGAGCTCCCCCGCCTTCTCGACAATCCTGTTGATGGATCCTGACGGAAAACGGCTGTGGCACGCCGCGGGTCCCCGGGTTCCAAGCGGGTGGCTCCCGGTGATCAGCCCCAGGCCGATCGGGCCGCGCGAAGGCTGCTGCGGTGCAGCGGCGTATTTCAAGAAGCGGATCATCGTCGCCGACGTCTCAACCGAGCCTCTCTGGTCGGACCGGGGTCGAGACCTCGCGATCCAGAACGGGATCCACGCCGCGTGGTCCGAGCCGATCCTCACCAAGGACGGCCAGGTGCTCGGCACCTTCGCGCTCTACTCTCCCGAGCCGCGGATGCCGACCGAGGCCGAGATCGAACTGATCGACGCCGCGGGGAAGATCGCGCTGATCGCGATCGGCCGCCACCGATCTCTGGAGGCGCTGAGGAAATCGGAAGTGGAGCTGCGCCGGATCACGGACGCCATCGCCCAATCGGTCGCGGTGCTCAGCGTCGATGGCCAGATGCTGTACGCGAATCGGGTACTCGTCGACTATACCGGTTACCCTCTCGAGGATTTGAGGTCTCTCGGCTTTCGCCTGAGGGTCGTCCATCCTGACGACGTCGAGCGCCTGAACGATGAGCGGCAGCACGGTCTGTCCGGAGACGTTCCCTTCGAGTTCGAGGTACGGTTGCGCCGGCACGACGGCGAGTATCGTTGGTTCCTCGTCCGCTACAATCCTCTCCGCGACGAGGGGGGCAGCGTCATCCGCTGGTATGCAACCAGCACCGACATCGACGAGCGCAAGCAGGCGGAGGACCGCATTCGCAAGGAGAACCTGGCTCTCCGCGAGGAGATCACGGGGTCGTCGATGTTCGAGGAGATCGTGGGATCGTCCGGCGCCCTGCGAAAAGTGTTGTCGCAAATTGCCAAGGTGGCGCCGACCGATTCGACGGTCCTCATCACCGGCGAGACCGGCACCGGGAAGGAGTTGGTCGCTCGCGCCATTCACACCAAGTCGAAGCGGGCGGCGCGGGCGTTCGTCCGTGTGAATTGCGCGGCGATCCCGCAGGCCCTCATTGCCTCTGAATTGTTCGGGCACGAGAGAGGCGCGTTCACCGGCGCGCTCCAGCGGCGGATCGGACGGTTCGAATCGGCCGACGGCGGCACGCTGTTCCTCGACGAAGTGGGCGATCTGCCCGCCGAGACACAGATCGCGCTCTTGCGGGTGCTCCAGGAGCGGGAGTTCGAAAGAGTGGGCAGCAACCGGCCGATCCAGGTGGACGTTCGAGTGCTGACCGCCACCCACCGCGATCTCAAGGCTGCGGTCGCGGCTGGCCAATTCCGCGAGGATCTCTTCTACCGGCTGAACGTGTTTCCCATCGCCGTTCCGTCGTTGCGTGACCGAGCGGGCGACATTCCGCTGTTGGTGGAATACCTGGTGGAACGCTCGGCGAGAAGGGCCTGCAAGAAGATCAGCCACATCGAGAAGACGACGCTCGACCTGTTCAAGGCCTACGGTTGGCCGGGCAATGTCCGCGAGCTGCAGAACGTCGTCGAGAGAGCGGTCATCCTGTGCGAGGGCGATACGCTCTCGGTCGATCCGACCTGGTTCTCCGCCGGCGCCTCCCTGCACCGGAAGAGCGAGACGATCGTCCCCGCGCTGCGGGAGCGCGAGAAGATCGAAGCCGCACTGAGGGAATCGAAGGGCCGCGTCGCTGGCCCTTTCGGGGCGGCAAACAAGTTGGGAATTCCGAGGCAGACGCTCGATTCGAAGATCGCCGCGTTCGGGATCAACAAGCACCAATTCAGGCAGTGATCGGCGTTCTTTTCTGATCGTGAGAATTTGCTGACGGCTTGCCTCCTCCGCCCGCTCGGAACTGCTTGGCGCCCTCCTTGCAGAAGCGCTCGACCGGAGGCGGCGACGGATGACGTTGAAGCTCGAGCGGGGCTCGGATGGGAATCGGTCCACGCTCCGGCTGATCGGGTACGTGCGGTCCGAGGATCTCGAAGAGATCGCGGATGAGCTGGAGATGTGCGGTTCCGGCGCCGCCTTGGACCTTGAGGAAGTCACCGTGGTCGGCGTCGAGGTCATCCGCTTCCTGGACGAACGCGAGAGGCAAGGCACCGAGCTGCTGCGTTGCCCGACGTATGTCCGCGAATGGATCTCGCGCGAAGGGGACCCGCATGAATGAGCCACCGGAGGCAAGGCGATGATCGCCCTGAAAATCAACGGCAAGTCGCACAAGGTCGACGCGGAACCGGACATCCCCCTGCTGTGGGTCTTGCGCGACCTGCTCGGCATGAACGGAACCAAGTTCGGCTGCGGCGTCGCGCTCTGCGGCGCCTGCACCGTCCACCTGGACGGCATTCCCAGGCGATCCTGTGTCACGCCGGTGAGCGCCGCGGTCGGGCACGCGATCACCACCATCGAAGCCATCGGCACCACGGACGCCGGGAAGAGGGTGCAGAAGGCCTGGCTCGATCTCGACGTCGTGCAGTGCGGCTACTGTCAATCGGGTCAGATCATGGCGGCCGCCGCGCTGCTCGCGAAGATCCCTGCGCCGACCGATACCGACATCGACCAGGCGATGGCCGGGAACATCTGCCGCTGCGGCACGTATCCGCGCATCCGCGAGGCCATCAAGCTGGCGGCCCGGAAAACGACGACGGCCGGGAAGGGAGGCTGACCATGGGCCCTGTGTCCCGTCGCCAGCTCCTCTTCGCGGGTGCGGCTACCGGTGGTGGCTTCCTCATCGGATGGCGCCGCGAGGCCGGGCCGCGGGTTCTTGCAGCCGCCGACAAAGCAATGCCGGCTGCCTTCGCTCCGAACGCGTTCATTCGCATCGGCAGGGATGGCCGGGTCACCCTGATCATCTGTCAGGTCGAAATGGGGCAGGGCACGTACACGTCGATGTCGATGCTCCTGGCCGAGGAGCTGGAGGTCGGACTGGATCAGGTCCAGGTCGAGCACGCGCCGCCCAACGACAACCTCTACGCGAACAAATTCCTCGGCGATCAGGAGACGGGCGCCTCGTCGTCCGTGCGCGCGTTCGACGAGCCGCTGCGCCGCGCCGGCGCGACCGCGCGGACGATGCTCGTGACCGCGGCAGCCCAGACGTGGAAGGTCGATCAGGCTTCGTGCCAGGCGCGGAGAGGAGTCGTCACGCACACGCCCACCGGCCGCAAGCTCACCTACGGCGTACTGGCGGACAGGGCCGCGAAGCTGCCGGTCCCAACGCAAGTCACGCTCAGGGACCCGAAGGACTTCAAGCTGATCGGCACGCCGGCCAAGCGCCTCGATACCGCCGGGAAGGTGAATGGGTCCACGCAGTTCGGCATCGACGTCCAGTTGCCGGGAATGAAGATCGCCACCGTCGCCGCGAGTCCCGTGGTCGGTGGCAAGTTGGTCAGCGTCGACGACAGCAAGGCGAAGGCGATCAAAGGGGTCCGCCAGATCGTCGTCCTCGACGACGCGGTCGCGGTGGTGGCCGATCACATGTGGGCGGCGAAACAGGGACTCCAGGCGCTCGACATCCGTTGGGACGACGGACCGAACGGAACGATCAGCACCGCCGACGTCGTCCAAGGGCTCGCGGCGGCTGCGCAGACGCCGGGCGTGGTGGTGCGGAACGAGGGCGATGCGGCCGCGGCCGTCGGGGGCGCGCCGCGGAAGATCGAGTCCGTGTACGAGGTGCCGTTCCTCGCGCACGCGGCGATGGAACCGATCAACTGCACGGTGCACGTCCGCCCGGACCATTGCGAGGTCTGGACCGGGACACAGGTCCTGACGCGCGCGCACCGGGGAGCCGCCAAGGCCGCCGGTCTCCCGGTGGAGAAGGTGACGATCCACAACCATTACCTGGGCGGCGGATTCGGCCGGCGACTGGAGTTCGACTACGTCACCCAGGCCGTGCTCATCGGCCAGAAGGTCGACGGGCCGGTCAAGGTGATCTGGAGCCGGGAGGAGGACATCCGGCACGACGTCTATCGGCCCTACTACTACGACCGCATGTCGGCCGGCTTGAATGCTGAAGGTCAGCCGACTGCATGGACACATCGCATCGTCGGCCCGGCGATCCTCGCCCGCTACGCGCCGCCCGCGTTCAAGGACGGGATCGACCCCGACGGAGTGGACGGGGCGGCGCAGCTGCTCTACGAGATCCCTGCCATCCGGATCGAGTTCGTCCGCCACGAGGAGCCGGTGCTCAACACCGGGTTCTGGCGCGGCGTCGGCGTCACCCACAACAACTTCGTCATCGAGAGCTTCATCGACGAGCTCGCCGCGGCTGCGAAGCAGGATCCCGTCGCCTACCGCCGCGCGCTGCTGGGCAAGTCGCCGCGGGCGCAGGCAGTCCTGGACGTCGCGGCGAAGGCCGCCGGCTGGGGACGGCCTCTTCCCGCAGGGTGGGGTCGCGGCGTCTCGGTCCTCTACAGCTTCTGGAACAGCTACCTGGCCCAGGTCGCCGAGGTCGAGGTCTCCAAGGCAGGTGAGATCCGCGTGCACCGGATCGTCTGCGCGGTCGACTGCGGCACGGTGGTGAACCCGGACACGGTGAAAGCGCAGGTCGAGGGCGGGATCATCTTCGGGATCAGCGGCGCCCTCTGGGGCGAGGTGACCCTCGAGAAGGGCCGGGTGCAGCAGTCCAACTTCAAGGACGTTCGCGTGCTGCGGATCAACGAGACGCCGGCCATCGAAGTGCACCTGGTGCGGAACCTGGAAGCGCCCGGCGGGATGGGCGAACCACCCACGGCGGTCACCGCAGCTTCGCTCGCCAACGCCGTCTTCGCGGCGACCGGCAAGCGCATCCGGAGGCTGCCCCTGGAGCGGCAGCTCCGCCCGGTTTGAGGAGGAACACCATGCGCGTCCTCGCCCCGTTCGTCTTCATCCTCGCGCTCGCCTCCTGCCGCCGCAGCGAAGCGGCCCCGGCTGCTCCCGCGGCGGATCCGGCGCTCTTCGATCCCATCGCCAGCGTCGTGACGCATCCGAGATGCTTGAACTGCCATCAGGACGAGTCACCCCGGCAGACGGACGCCGCTTATCTCCACCGGCCGCTGGTCGTCCGGGGAAAGGACGGTCACGGCGCGCCCACCCAGCCGTGCCAGACGTGCCATCAGGCGACGAACACGGCCGACGGCTTCGTGCCGGGCGTCGCCACCTGGCAACTCGCGCCTCTCTCGATGTTGTGGGAAGGCAAGACGAAGGCGCAGATCTGCGAGCAGATGAAGGATCCCGAGCGGAACGGCGGCCGCCGCAGCGGTGAAGAGGTGATCGAGCACATGAAGTCGGATCCGCTCGTCCTCTGGGCCTGGAATCCAGGGGCTGGACGGACGACCCCGCCACTTTCGAACGAGCAGCTCGTGAAAGCGCTGGAAGCCTGGGTCAGCGCGGGGATGCCGTGTCCGAAAGATGGATGAGGCCGTTCACGTCGGCTCTCCGCTTGAGCTGAGGCGTTCAAGGAAGGCAAGCCACGGAGCTATGTTCTTGGTTCTCGGGATGCTAAATCGAGCTGGGAGAGAAGATGAAAGCGTGGCAGCCAAAGCAGTTCGGACTCGAGAACTTGCGACTCGAAGATAGCGCGACGCCGAAACCTCAGCCACACGAGCTGCTGGTCAAGGTCGGTGCCGTTTCGTTGAACTTCCGCGACAAGGCGATTGTCGATGGGATCTACGAGCCGCACACCATTCCGAACCCGCTTATTCCGGTCTCCGACGCGGCCGGCAGAGTGGTCGACGTCGGGGAAGGCGTCACTCGCTTCAAGGTTGGCGACCGGGTCAACTCGCACCCGTATTCGCGGTGGATCGACGGGCCCGCGAAGCCCAACGAACCTGCCTACCAGCTCGGCGGCCCGCTGCCCGGCGCCTTGGCCGAATACATGATCTGCACGAAGCCGTCCCGGTACCCGACGCGCTGAGCGAGGTCGAAGCATCTACGCTTCCGATCGCGGCTCTGGCGGCCTGGTTTGCGCTCGTCGAAGTAGGTTCTCTGAAGCCGGACCAAGTCATACTCACGCAAGGCACCGGCGGTGTGTCCATTTTCGCGGCGCAGATTGCCCAGGCTTTTGGAGCCAAAGTCGTGGCCACTTCGAGCAGCGACGCAAAACTCGAGCGCATGATCGCGTCGGGAGTCTGGCGTACGATCAACTACGCGAGCCATCCCGACTGGGATCAGGTTGCGGTGCGCCTCACCGAGGGCATCGGGGTCGATCACGTGTTGGACGTCGTCGGTGGCCGTGGGATGAATCAGTCGATCACCGCAGCCAAAGTTGCCGGCCGCGTTTCAGCGATCGGCTTTCTTGGGGGGCAACTGCCGATATCGACCTCATGCAGCTCTTGTTCCGGCAGAC
>Ga0209761_1001109_pt1 | contig 17298 bp, 14 predicted proteins | sample GraSoi013_1_40cm_4_FD_185818 | JGI IMG/M metagenome (GOLD analysis project Ga0209761, IMG submission 185818) | Grasslands soil microbial communities from the Angelo Coastal Reserve, California, USA - Sample 09_25_2013_1_40cm (SPAdes) (version 2) | ecosystem: Environmental > Terrestrial > Soil >...
GCGGGCAACAAATAAAAGCCCGCCAAACCAAACCCCAACGCCAGTCCGCCCGCGCCGCGCCACAAAGGCCGCAATGATTTTTTCTCGAACACTGCCCACCCAAAAATAAGCGCCACGCTGTAGCTTGCCAGCACGCCCGCTGGCGCGTTCGATAGCCATACCGCTGCGAACACGACTGCAAACAGCGCCATCGCTCGCGGCAGGGAACGCCGGCGATTCTCGGCCATCCCGCAAAGCTGCAGCGCCGTCAGCACCACCAACGGCATCACCGCGCACGCGAGTTGCTCCGCAAAATCGCTGCGCATATAAACGATCACCAGCGCATACGGATTCGCCGTATAACAAGCCGCGCCAAAAAGCGCCGCGTTTGCCGGCAAAAATCGCCGCACCAGCGCAAACGCGCAAATTCCCGCCATCGTCTGGACGATGACAATGAAAACTCCCGGCACGGCATTCCACGGAACCACGAAGCCCAGTGTTGCTCCCAGCATCCACGACAGCGGCGGATAAAAAATGAATCGCGGCTCGCCAAAGCCGTGGTTCGCCCACTCCGTCCACCGCGGGAAAAAGATGCCCTCTCTCCACTGTCCCGCAACGTCCAGCCACGAGGCCGCATGAAATCCAAAGTCGTGCCCCGAAGCATTCCCCATCCAAAAAAATGGCGCAATCACCAGCAGCGCCGTGCCCAGAGAAACGCCCAGCGCGAGCCACCGCGCGCGAATTTCTGCGGTTCCGTCTATTCTGTTTGAATGTTCGACAGGAGATGTCATGCCGTATTCATGCCGTTGGTGCTGCCAAAGAAACGAGCTGCCGTGCTTCAAGCTGGAAACGCAGTCGGCTCGAAGGATTGCATTCGCTAATCTGTATCTAAGGATTGGCCGTGGCAGTTGATTTCTTTTCCTCGGCTTTCGGTTCGGGCGCCTTGGGTTCCTCCGGCTTTTCGCCCCAGATGTATTGCGCGAACCATTTTTCGTTTTCTTCCATCACCGCGCGCTGCTGTTTAGGTTTTGTAATGCCGTGCCCAAACCCTTTGTAAACCACCATCTTTACGGGCACGCCGCGGTCTTCCAGGGCCTGCCGCAATTCAAACGCGTTAGGGATCGGCACGCGGCGGTCATTCTCGCCGTGCTGGATCAGCGTCGGCGTTTTGGCTTTCGCGATGTAGCTGATGGGCGAAGTCTTCTTGTAAATTTCCGGATCGTCCCACGGCGTGGCATGCAAATATTGCGGCGTGAACGGCGTGATGTCCGTATTCGTGTAGTAGGTCATCCAGTCGGAAATTCCCGCGCCGACGGAGACGGCCTTGAAGCGGTCGCTCGATGTCGTGATGAACGCCGAAATGTACCCGCCCTGGCTCCAGCCCATCGACCCCACGCGCTCCTTGTCCACCCAGCCCTTGGCGATCAGCGAGTCTACCCCGGAAATCACGTCGGCATAATCGCCGACGCCAAGATTGCGCACATTCAAGGCGCGGAATTTTTCGCCGTAACCCGCTGAGCCGCGGTAGTTGGGCCGCAGCACCAGCGCCCCCTTGGCCACAAATCGTTCCACGGGATAATAACGGTCCGCGTTCACGACCGGTTGATCAACTCCGGTCGGCCCGCCATGAATCACCACCAGCAAGGGATATTTTTTCTTCAAACTGAAATCGGGCGGGGTGTAAAGCACGCCTTCGATCGCCGTGCCGTCAGCCGACTTCCACGAAATCACTTCACGATGAGCCAGTGTAAATCCCTTGAGCTGGTCGCCCATGGCGGTCAACTTCTTGCCCACCCAAGGAGCGACATTGGACGAGTAGATTTCCGCGTATTGATTTTCGAGTGCGGCCCGGTAAGCCACTTGCTTGTAGTCCTGCGAGAACGAAAAAGAAAAGGACGCCATGTGATCCGGCGCGCTCAGTTTTTCGACGGCTTTCGTGGCGGGATTCAGACGGAAGAGATGCGCGTAGGTCTTCTGCTCGGCGGCGAAATAGATGCCATCCGGTCCCCAGCCGATGAGCCCCGGGTCTTCATCGAAGGATTCAGTCAAAATTTGCGGGGTTCCGCCCTCCGCGGCCACCACGGCGATCCTTACGTTCGTGTAGTAATAATATTTCGCTCCAGCGGCTGTTTCGAAAGCAATCTTCTTTCCATCGGGTGACCACTTCGGATTGGTGTCCGGTCCCGGCGTGCTCACGATCTTCTTCACCGCGCCGTCGCTCACCATCACAAAGTATAAATCAGCGGTCGCCGACGAAATCAGGTCGGGGTCTTTCTGCGCGCTGAAGGCGATGCGCGTGCCATCCGGCGACCACGAAAAGTCTCCGACGCTGAATTTATCGCCTTCGGTCAAGCGTTTCGGTTCCGAAGCCGGCGCGCTTCCGCCCGGAATTTCGATGGTCCAGAGATGCGCCATCTGGTAATCGGAATGAACCACGGAGTACTCGCCGTATTTTTCCTTGCGGTCTTTCAGCGCCTTGGGGTCCGGGTCGGCCGTCGAAAAAGCAATGCGCTTCGAATCGGGCGCCCATTCGAAAGCATTTACGTCATTTTCAATTTTCGTGAGCTGCTGCGCCTCTCCGCCATCGGTTGAAATCACATATAACTGTTTTTTGCCTTCAGGGGTGTCCTTGATTTGCCCGGGCCGGTCGGAAAGAAAGGCGATCCACTTTCCGTCCGGAGACCACGCCGCATTGGTGCTCGATTTCTTTGCGGATGTCAGCGGATGCGATTCGCCCGTTGCAACGTCCACAATCCACAAGTTTCTGTCGAAGGCGTTATCTTCCCAATTGGCCTTCTGCACTTCGTAGACGATGCGCTTGCCATCCGGCGAAATCTTTGGATTGAACGCGCTCTTCCATTCCAGTGATTGGTCGATCGTCGGCGTAGTGGAAGCCGCTGCTGGCACGGTCTTTCCCGCCTCCTGTGCCACGGCAGAAGCCACAAGCAACCAGCACGCAGCCAACGCAACAGGAAGCAAAGATACCTTGCGCATCGCTCCATACCCCCATCTATTGCGAGAGACGTGAATTCAATGTTCGCGGTTCCAGAGGATGAACCCAATGAAAAGACCTATTCCCACGATGGCGAACCCCAGATAGACGTGCCATCCGTGCAGCATCCTTGCAGACACGATCGCGCCCAAGGCGGACAGAATCAGCAACAGGGCAGCCCTGCCCTTCGTGAGTTTCTTCTGTTCGACCACTCGCGTTTCAGTTCTCGCCGTCGCGAAACCCACTCTGCTTCGCACCAGCGTTTTTTCCTGGCCTTAAGTTCTCGCCAACTCGCGGCTCAGGTACACAATCTGACCTACATGATGATACGCATGCCCGGCACAACGCACGAAAATCTGGAAGCAATCTGCGGCCTCCGGCTCGCGCTCGGCAGTGTACGCTTTTCCCCAGTCCTCCGTCTTCTGCTTTCGAATCGTGGTCACCACCATGGCGATAGTACGGTCAAATGCCCGCAGCGCTTCCTCCTTAGGAGGCGGCTGGTGGTCCGTAAACTCACGGTCGCGATCGCGAATGTAACCCGTTTCGGCGACGCGTGTTCCGATGTAATAGTTCAAATTGCCCGTCAAATGCAAGACCAGGTGTCCAACACTGTTTCCGTAAGGATAGGGTTTGCGCCAGAATTGTTCATTCGAAAGCGGGTCGACCCACTTGTGCAACTGCGCGGCAACAAATTCGTAATACGCCGCCAGGCCGACAGCCACCGTTTCGCTAACTTCTGACATGAAAGGAAACTCCTTTGCACCGATGCCGCAGGTTACCTGGAAGAACTCCAGCGTCATCGGGTTTATTCCTATCCCAGAACGCCGACAATAGCTCGACTCGTGGAAAAGTCAAGGATTCGCTTCGCCGCTTTGCACCCTGCCACTCTTTCCGTGCATTCACACTGAGCAATCCGAAGTTCTGCGTCACACCCTGTTGATCATCTCCCTCCCTTTTCCACAGTTTCTCGTAGGGGGTCCTTCCGTACTATTGACCCTGTTACTAGTGGTTTCAGAAACTTAGTACAGGATGGCTCGCTACTCCGCATTTCTGGGGCGTCGCGTGGAGGTGCAATATCGCGCCGGCGAGATTCTTTTGCCCGCCTCCGGCACTTTCGTGGCTGATTCCGGCCGGTCCATCTTTCTCGAACAGAATTTCGAGCAGCGGGGGCAGCACAAGCACTTTCGCTGGGAAATCCCTTATCAATATTTGGTGCGCATCGAGGAAAAACCGGACGCTGGCGCCTCTGCGAACGGAGTTTCCGTTGGCGTCACCTCCAAAACCGCTCCCGAAACTTCTGTCGCGGCGCGACCTGACGACGAACCGCGCAGCGCCGCGGCCGCCGCTTCTGCTGGCGGAGCTCCGGGCATCCTTCCACTATCCAATCGTCCTAAGACCGCCTGAGCGATTCTCAGGTAGGCATCTATCTGTATCCCGGTCTTAATTCGGCTACAATCGTCTCCTCATTTGAGCAGAATACATGCTCGTTTCGTGTCCGCCACCCTTGAGGAGGCTCCTTGAAACCTGCCATAGGCTTGATCGGTCTCGGACTCATGGGACGGCCCATGGGAATGAATCTCTTGAAAGCTGGTTACTCTCTAACCGTCTGGAACCGTACCGCTTCGCGCGCTGATGAACTCGTCGCCGCCGGCGCGAAGCTTGCAAAATCACCGCAGGAACTTGCCGCTAACTCCGAGTTTCTCCTCACCATGGTGAGCGATCCTCCCGCCCTCGAAGAAGTTCTGTGGGGCCCCAGCGGCGCCATGCAGGCGATTAAGAGCGGCAGCATTTATGTGGACTCCAGCACCATTTCGCCGGCGCTCGCCCGCAAGATTGCCGCGGCCTGCACGGAACGCGGCGTGCGTTTTCTGGACGCACCGGTCACTGGCGGCGATTGGGGCGCCAAGAAGGGTGAGCTACTTTTCATGATTGGTGGCGACGCCGCCACGCTGAAAGATGCCGAGCCCGTTCTCGGGGTGATGGGCAAGAAATGGTTTCATCTCGGGCCGAACGGCGCTGGTCAAACGATCAAGCTCGCGATGAATCTCATCCTCGCTTTACAAGTGGACGCCCTCGCCGAAGCCCTTGCACTTACAACGCGCGCCGGCATCGAGGGCGAAAAACTCGTCGAAGTCATGCAATCCAGCATGGCTCGCTCCGGCGTGCTCGACGTCAAAGCCCCCAATCTGCTCAAGGGCGAATACGTTCCGAGTTTCCCGCTGCGCCTCATGCACAAGGATCTCGGGTTGGCACTCGACCTTGCCAATCAGCTTGGTGTCGCTCTGCCCGCCACTGCCGCCGCTCGCGAAACGTATAACTTCGTTAAGGGCGCCGCCAAGGAAGACCTCGACTACTCCGCCGTTATGAAATTCTGGAAGCGCTGACTCGCGCGCGTTTAGCCAAGTTCGAATCGAACGGTCCGGACGCGCCGTCTTGAGTGGTCTACTCGGCGTGAAATCTCACCGTCAAGGTCAGGTGTATCGCCACGGGCCGCCCATTTAACCGGGCCGGATCATATTTCCATTGCCGTACGGCATCCATGGCGGCTTGCTGTAAGATTGTCGGCCCGGATACTGCTTTCAAATCAGTGACATTGCCGTTTGCATCGATGAGCGCGTCCAATGCGACATCCCCGCCAACATGGCTCGATCGGGCGATCGGCGGATAATCGGGACGCACCGACTTCAGCAGACGCGCCACTTGAACCTGGCCACCCACGGGTACCGACCTTGAAATAGGACTCGGTATCGCAGGACTGCTGAGAATGTCTGTGATCGGCGCCTCCAATGGAGGCTGCAGTTCATCGCGAACCACCGGAGCAACAAGGGATGGAGAACTCGTAGCCGAACTATTTGCTCGAGGCCGGCTTGCTTTGGGGGCGATCAGGGTGAACTTGTGAGGCGGCGAAGGCTTCGGCGAGGCAGCGGGCTGTTTAGGGCGGCTGGTGCCTCTTAAGGAGGGAGTCGAAAAAGGCAGCGAAGATCTGTAAGCGGCTTGGGTGGGGGCATTTTTGGAGTTACTGTCATCAAACCACAAGAGCCACGGCCGGTTGTTCACGTCCAATACCTCTACGAGGAATGGTCGCTGGCTTCCGGCGGCCGAGCCATACTCGGCCCTGACAGATTCGCCCTGGCTGGCAGTCGGACTCGAGATACGCCCGGCGGCGGGCGCTCTGTGGGCAAGCCGTGGCAGAATCATTCCAATGCTGCCAATGACCAACACAACCGCCAGGCCAACTGTTACGCTCATCACCTGGGTTCGGCTCATCTGCGGAACTGTGCCAGAGGTCCCCGCATGCTTTTTTTCTTCTTCCGCCATGACCCCGGAGTGGTCCTGGAAAGCAGGCGCTTCCAGGATTTCCTCTACGAGCGGGGAGTGTGCATCTACGAGCGGCTCCGCGCCGGATTCGACACGCTCTACGTCCAGCTGCGACTCGTTTTCGTAGATTGTGGGCAATGTTTTGGAGGCAGCCGGCAGAGGTTCGGGCGGCTCCCGTAGTGGGACCGGTGCTTGTGGTTCGGTTTTGGTATTCGCTGAGGCGATAACGGTGGAGGCCTCAAAAGAAAGCCATTTCCGAATCTGTTCGCGGCTCTCCTCGGGTAGAGTGACGAACTGAACTCCGGCGGTCCTTTCAAAATCGCGCGTCCATCGGACGTCGCCCGCCGCCTGGAATGAATCGCTGATTATTTCCCCGCCAAACGAAGCCGGCAAGCGGCCCATCGCTTCAAACGCAAAGTTAATCCGCTCCCGGTCAGAGGGGGGTTGAGCAAATTCAAAACGCATACCGCTTTCGCTCAAATCAACCAGCTTGCCCCAATTGTCCTGGCCGAAATACACAAGCACCACCCATTTGAGCGGTTCTCTCGATCCGGATCGCCGTTCGCTGTTCAGGCTTTCGTTTTTATAAATTGTTGGTGAGCTGGACATAATTTAGTTTCCTGTCATAGCAATCTCAAACGCTCTCGGGCGACCCAGTCCGAGTTCTCCTCGGGTGAGCTTTCGCCCAGCGTCCCGCAGCTCTCGAGCGTGACGCTGAGCATCAGTAACTCGCTCGCGCCGCTTCCTGAAGTTCCTGCCACGCCCCCGGCAGCCTGACTTCAGCGCGGCTGGCCTGATCGAATAAAGCGAATTCTCCAACGCTCGCAAGTCTCTGCTTGACGAATTCCCTGAGCTTCTCAACATACGCGGGGTCCTCTTCGATGGGCCAGGCAAAGGGCTGCGTCATTTCAATGGAAAGACGTGCATGCTGCTTCGCTGGCAGAAATACCGGATAACTCAGCCGGAGCGGTTCCTGCTGGCTCAGGCTGCCGTCGGCCTTCAGTCTGCTCAAGATCACAACTCCGGGGCCGGCGTCCAAGTGATAATCGGAATCCGTGTTGTTCTCCAGATCGTAGGAAAGAGTCAACGTGGAATGAGCCTTATCCGTTTCTTTGAGCTGAGTTGTCACGTACGTCGCCTTGATCGCTTCCTGGTTCCATGATTTGGATGTCTCGCTGCGGCGGCCTTTGAAGGCCGCCGCACCCGTTATGAAAATGGTCAGCAAGACAAGCCCCGCGCCCGCCAAGCTGGCGATAACAAAGAAGTTCCTTTTGGACACCGTAACTCCGTGCCGCCTTTTAGAATCGAAACTCCTGGCGGTCCTCGCAAGATACCTGATTCGGAAAGAATCCGTAACATTTCCACGCTAGGGTGGCAATGAAGGGAAACCTGTAACTTGTATTCAGGTATTTCCCCTAGCCTTCCCGCCTGGCAAGCGGCTTGGTGCCCATCCAACCAGCTACTCTGCCCGCCACCGGTTGGGGAGGCGGACGCTTCTCGCTTTGGCCAAGTGTGTCTCTCTGCCGCATTCAACTTCACTTCGCCTTCGCTCGTCGCCCCAGCGCCCTTGCCCTGGCCGTCGTCCTCCTTTCTCGCGTCCCGCCCGCCCACACTTGATCGCCCCAAGAGTACGCCCAAGTGGTCCAGTGATCGGACTCAATTACGTGTTGCAACTGCAAAATCGTTGGTGCGCTATGTTATCGGATTATGTATGCGTTACCGGCCTTTGCTTGACTAGGGTAAGGGGTAACGGCATCATCGGCAGAGGTGTCCCGTACCTGCCTGCATCTTTTCGGCGAGTACACAGGTGGCCGGATAACCCTGGACGACAAGGTTTGTTCTGGCTCCAAGAGTCGGCGGTCGTCATACAGGCGAGGTACACGGAGGCCTTCGCTGCTTAGGATCTCTCGGGAGGTCCATGCGGAGCTACACCAGCCATCCACGCATTGCGGGGACGGAGCAGCTGCTCTTGGAAGGTGAGCCGAGCCCACTTCCGTTTGGGCGCGCGGACTTCTTTGTAATTGCCCTGCTTCTCTTATTCGGAATCCGGCAGTTTTTTCTCTACGAACATACTAACGATTTTGTCCACGAGGATGTCGGCTACTACGAGAACGCGCGTTCTCTCGTGGAACATCACACCTATGGTTTCAATCACACGTCTGAAAGAGTTCAGCCGCCGGGGCTTCCCCTGATCATTGGAGTATTGTGCCTCACGACTGGGTGCAGCCATGCCGCCGTTCTCCGGAACATGCCTGTGTTTTTGACTCTTGGCCTCATTGTGGCCTACGTTCTGCTGCGGCAAGAAAGAGGGCGGCTGGTCGCCGCCAGCTCCTGTCTGCTCGTTGCGTCGGCGCCGGAGATCTTTGTTCTCGTCACCAGATGGATCTTTCCTGCTTTCCCGTATCTACTCACCAGCATGCTGGCCCTCTGGGTGACCACCAAACTGGAACATGCGGATACGCGCCGCGCCCGGTTCTGGCTCTCACTCTTACTGAGCGTCCTACTGGCAGCCTCGGTCTTGATTCAATCTTCCGGCATGGCTTTGCTGATCGGCTTGGTCGCTTGGATGGCTGTCGCATTCTTCGCGGACCCCGGCATCGCCCGATCGCGGCTGAAGACGTTCCTGCCGGTTTTGATTCTGCCCCTTATAGTGCTCGCGTTTTGGATGCCGCGGGGCGGCAACTCCAAGGAATGGCCACTCTCGGGATACCCAGGGAGCTACCTCACCCAACTACGGCTGAAGAGCGGCAACTACCCCGAACTCGGACAGGCTTCCTTCCTGGATATTCCTCGGCGAGTCTCAGAAAATGCACGGAGCCACGCTTCCTTTTTGTCGGAGGTGTTGTCCCCCATCTGGATCGATACGTCCTGGTCTTCGTTGGGAATTTCTGGCGTGATCCTCTTAACGTTTGCCGGCCTCTGCTATTCCATTTCGCAGCGCGGTGGACGCCCGCACGACTGGTATTTCCTCGCATACGAGTCCATTTATCTGTTGTGGCCTTGGACGACGGAAGGGCGTTTTTTTCTGCCTGCATTTCCTCTTGCGGCCTTCTACTTCTTCTCTGGACTCCCTGCATCGTGGCGCTTGCTGCGCAGCTGCGCCCGCGCCGTTTCCGTGGTCGCGTTGCCGCTCTCCTTGCTCTTCGGGTTCTATTCATTTGATCGGGCTGCGCGCGTTCCTCCCGGCCACGGTCTCCAGCTCAAAGTTTCTTTCTGCTTTTGGGTTCTGACGGGACTGGGCGCTCTCTGGACAATATGGAGAGGATCCCCCCCGTTTTGGCGAAGGCTCTCGGCTGTCTCGTGGAGCCGTTTCCAATACATCAGGCTGGCAGGCAAATCCTTACCACTTCCGCAAATGGGAGGCTCGCTGTTCCTGGCGATTTTAATTCTCTTGACGATTCCTCACCTAATTAAATTTGGCCGGCAAAACCTGCATCCGAACCTGAAGGGGAATACTCTCGCAGCCGATATGGAGGCGGCCTCCTGGATCCGCAGCCACACTGAGGCATCTGCGATCATCATGGCTCGCCACGTTCCCATCTCCTTTCATTACAGCCAAAGACGCGTGGTGTGGTTTCCACCCATCTCCAATCCTCAAGTCCTCATGGAAGGAATCCGCCGAAACGGAGTGCAATTCGTCATCGTCGTAAACCGAGTCTACAGCTACTACCTGCCCCCCGACGAAGAGTGCTTCAACCCGGTGTTGCAAGTGTATCCCGGCTCTCTTCGTTTGGTGGCACAGGGCTCCCGATTCCGGATTTATCACGTTGTGCCGCCTCTCGGCGGCGTCCTGCCTTCCCGTGTCACGCTGCCAAAGAGCTGATCATCAAAGAAAAGCCATGTCCCGCATAGCTCATCCATGGGGCGCGCCGCCCTGGACCATTGATTTCCGCCCCGCTCCACGCCCTCTTCCGGATCGTGTGGATTTCGCCATTGTTGGCGGTGGCTTCTCTGGGCTTTCGGCTGCGGCGTGGTTGCGCAGGCTTGCTCCCGGGCGGTCCGTCCTGGTGCTCGAGTCTGCTGCGCTGGGTGACGGCGCCAGCGGCCGCACCGGTGGCATGGCGCTAGCGGAAACGGCTGCCGGCAAGCTCCCCGGACTCGGCGACGTGCTCGCCGGCTACAAGAAAATTCTCCGCGCTCTCTGCATTGACTCGCGGTTAACGCTTCCTGGCGTCTGGGAGCTTGGCCGCTCCGCGCCGGCCAAGCGTTCACCTATTACGTGGAGCGATTCCGGCGATCTCGAAGTCGTCCGCCTCGTATCTGGAGGCACCGTTGATCCAGGCAAAGTGCTCGCCGGTCTGGCGCGCGCTGCGGAAAGCGCCGGCGCCCAAATCGCGGAGCACGCCGAGGTTCGCGCGATGGACTTCTCGAATCCGCTGCGCCTGCGCGTCCGCTGCAACCGCCGCGGCCCCATCCATCACAAAGAAATTCGCGCGCAGCAAGTCCTTCTCGCCACCAACGCCTCCGCCCTGGAATTGTCCTGCCTGCGCGCCGCTGCTGTGCCGAAGCTCACCTTTGCGCTTGCCACCGCCCCGCTGTCCACAGCGCAACTCGACGCCATCGGCCTCTCTTCGCGCCGGCCGTTTTACACCATCGACTTACCCTATTTGTGGGGACGCTTGCTCGAATCCAATGGCGTCATCTTCGGCGCCGGCCTTGTCCCCGCCTATGTGGGCACGCCTTCCCGCTTTCCCCTCGGCACCCGCTCGATCAAAAACCGCGCGCTTGATTTGCACCGCTATGATGTTCACTGGGGCCAAGCCGCAGATCGTCTCCACTGGCTCGAAACGCGCGTCCGCCATTTGCACCCTGCCCTTTCCTCCGTGCGCATCACCCACCGCTGGGGCGGTCCGATTCTCTTCACCGAAAAAATGCGCCCTGTCTTCCGCCGCCATCCTCGCACCAAACAGGTGATAGTTCTCGCCGGCTACAACGGGCACGGCGTCGCTCTCTCCGTCTACCTCGGCAAGTGGGCCGCCGAAGCCCTCCTCGCCCGCCGCCCTCTCCCGCGCTGGTACTGACCCAAATGACGCATCTCTATTTCCTGTCGCACGTTCTGAGGTCACTGAACACTGATCTCGATGATAGAATCTCTGGCGCATTCCTGAGGAGGAGTGAGATGAGCAAGACGACGCGGACTTGGATGGGGATCGTACTGGTTGGCGCGGCGCTGGCTTGCGGGCAAGCGGCCGTGGCGCAGGAGAAGACGCCAGACTGGTCCAAGGTTCAAATCAAAGCGACCAAGGTTTCCGGCAACATCTACATGCTGGAAGGCCAGGGCGGAAACATCGCCGCGTCCGTGGGCGAGGACGGCATCGTCATTGTGGACGATCAATTCGCTCCGCTGGCGGAAAAAATCCAAGCCGCGCTGAAGGATCTGAAAATTACGGACAAGCCGGTGCGCTTCGTCATTAACACCCACTACCACGGCGACCACTCCGGCGGGAATGCGCCATTCAGCAACGCGGGTTCCACGGTGATCGCACAGGACAATGTGCGCAAGCGCCTGGAATCCGGCGGCGTGGCCGGAAATGGCGGCTCCATGAAGATGGAAAATAAACCCGCGGAGAAGGCGGCCCTGCCGGTCATCACGTTTGACCACGACGTCACCGTGCACCTGAACGGTGAGGACATTCGCGCCCTGCATTTTCCATCGGGCCACACTGACGGCGACTCCATCATTTTCTTTCCGAAAAATAATGTCGTCCACATGGGCGACGACTTCGTGCGCTACGGCTTCCCCTTCATTGACGTGTCCAGCGGGGGCAGCGTCCAGGGCATGATCGACGCGATGGAAAAAGCTACTGCGCAGTTGCCGCCGGATGTGAAGGTTATCCCGGGCCACGGCGCGCTCTCGAATCTCGACGACGTCCGTGCCTTTACCAAAATGCTGAAGGAAACTTCCGCGGTCGTTCAGAAGGCCCTGAACGAGCACAAAACACTGGAGCAGATGAAGCAGGAGAAAATTCTCGCGCCCTGGGCGAAATGGAAAGGCGATTTCGTTAACGATGACGCCTTTATCGAGACGCTCTACAATTCTCTCACCGGCCACAAAGGGGAATTTGTAAAGCACAACTGAGTAAGGGGAATGTAGAGGCCGGGCTTTTGCCCGGCCTGTCTTGAAAACACGGCCGCACATTTGAGACAAAGCAAGTCGTCTATCTATTTTGGATTTTCTACTTTCGTTTCACGGCCGTGCGTTAGGCGAAAAGAATCCGATCGGCAAATCGCGCGCCGTGCGCAGACCGGCCGGCGCATCCAGAATCACGGGGATAGAATTCACGACGACAGAAGCAGTGGCGACATCACCAGGCGAGCCGCCAGGAATCGTTAGGCTTATGGTGGGATGCCCCGTCAGCGTGAGCGTATCGGCAGGATCTTTCGCGCCGACGTACATCTGCAGCTCGAGGTAGACGAGTTCTTTGCCGTCTTTCGAGAGGCCGCGCGCGATTTGGTGAACGCCCGCCGCCTGTCCCGGTTCGACCGTCAAATATTCAGTCTGCACGCGCTCAGTGGCGAGTTTCGCCTCGATGGTTTCGGTAATTTGCTCGACGGGCAAATTCAAGCTGTCCGCGACCATGGCCACCGACTCCGGCAAGCCGACGTGCTTGATGACGCCCGCTTTCACTTGCGCGCGAAATTCTTCGACCGTCATCCCCGCGCCGATTTTTTTCTGCAACGGGAGCCGCCGCTTCGAGGCGTCCACCACGCGCAGCGCTCTGGCGTGTTCGATCCGCTGCGAAACCGCCGCGAGCGTCACCACCAGTTTGTCCATGACGAAACCGGGATTTACGCCGGTACCGACCAGCGCCACGCCCCACTCCTTCGCCGCGGTGTCGAGCTTCGCCGCTAGCTCTGGATGCGTTCGAAACGGGTACGACAATTCCTCGCAAGTCGAAACGATGCATGACTCCGCTTCGAGGCACATCAGCAACTGGTCCATCACCTTAGCGAGCGACGACGACGTCGAATGGATCACTACGTCGGCGGCCTGCTCAAGAACTTCTTTGGCCTCCGCGGAAACGATTACGCCCCACGGCGCATCTTTCGCTCCGACAACTTCGCCGAGGTCGCGCCCGACCTTCGCCGCATCAGTATCGATGGCGCCGATAATTTCGATGGCTTGTTTTTCCCGCATCAGCCGCGCAATCGATGCGCCGATCGGGCCCACACCATACTGAATGGCGCGAATTTTCTTTTTCACGTCGCTCTCCGGTTTCCATTTGCATGCGCGCACAACGCGCAATTTGGCTTCGAAGCAAACCCCTACGATAATGGAATTCCCGCGCGCATTCAACGAAGAACCGCTGCAACCGTTCGAACGGTCTGCAGTTCGCGCCAGCGAAGCCCGAATTCTTGCGGCGGTACCGCTTGCGCCGCATAATGGCAGTAGAGAAATTCAGTGGATTCCGGAGGGATGCGCCATGCCTGCAAAAAAACTTTCCGATGCCGAGATTACGGCGCTGCTTCCCAAGGCCAAAGGGTGGAGCGTCGTAAATGGGAAGTTGCACCGGGAGTTTGCGTGCAAGGACTTCGTCGCCGCTTTCGGCAACATGACGCGCGTCGCGCTCGTCGCCGAAGCCATGAACCATCATCCGGAATGGTTCAATGTGTGGAACAAGGTGGTCATCGACCTGAATACCCACAGTGTGAAAGGCATCAGCGATTACGATTTCGTGCTGGCGGAAAAAATCAATGAAATCTTCGAACCTTTTCCGCCGCTGCACCTTCCTGGCAGCGGAAAAGGCCAGTGATTGTTCGTCGCGTGAATGGTTTCCCTCGAAAACGATTGGCCGATAATGGGCGCAGGCCGCCAGCCGCGCATACCCCTACAACTGGCGTCGAGTTGGGAGCGCGCAATAATGACCTCAGCTCTTCTTGCAGGACCTCACAGGGATTCTACGCGGTATTCACGGTTTGGCCCGTAGGGCTCTTGGCGTTTCCGGCACCACCTGAGAACTCTGCTTGACTGCTGCTGCCCGTGGGACAAAATGAAGGAACCCCCTTCCAAACAGTTGATGGTCCAGAGGACTGCCTCTCCAGTCTCGAGAATTGAGCAGGCTTGCGATGAAGTGTCGCCGCAGTCGGACTGACACCGGATTCGAATCGATCTCCGTTTTTGTAGCAGCCGGGCTCCTATCTCCGCGAGCCGCCACGGAAACAAGGCGGCGCGCATGAATGAGATGAAACTGCGCATACTTTTAGCAGAGGGAAATCCGGGTGAGGCCGCTTCCGCTTTGCGCATGCTCTACCCGGAGGGACAAGACGGTTTGGAATTGACCAATGTGTCCTCCGTCTCGACGTTGATCGCCACGCTCGAAATCGTAAATCCAGAGATTATTTTCCTCGATCTAGACCTTGCGCATCCCAATGCGCTGGACGCCGTGCGCCGTGTGCATTGCTCGGCGCCGGCGGTGCCCTTGATCGTTCTCGCTGACGCCAGCGATAAGGATTGCGCCGCGCGAAGCCTGAGCCAAGGGGCGCTGAATTATCTCATCAAAGGATTCATCGACACCCGGACACTCGAACGTGTTCTTCGCGCAGCTCTCGAGCGCAACACACTGGAGGGCTTGGCCGATCTTCTGCGAGATTCCCTCACGGGACTCTATATCCGCGAAGGTTTTCTCACGCTTGGGGAACGCGCGATGGAAACGGCGAAGCGCAGCGAGAGCACCCTCGTCTTGCTTTGCATGAGCATAGAAAATCTGGCGGCGCTTCGCGCGGGATATGGTTCCAATGCCGTCGAGAAATCGCTACGCGGGGTAGCCACGCTCCTAGTCGGCAGTTTCCGCCGGACGGACATCATGGCCCGTCTTGGCGAGTCGCAATTTGCGGCACTCGCCGTCGACGCAGTGGAGCCCAGCGCACCGGTGCTCCGCCAGCGTTTGGAAAAGCGCATCGCCGTGCTCAATCGCGACATGGGTTCCTGGGGTCCGCTCGAACTTCGCATGAGTGCGCGTTTCTGGTCACCCAAGGAGGCGACTGTGTTTTCTGACTTCTTGGACGGTGTCGAAGCGGAATTGCGGTTTCCGGCGGTTCGATCTGCCCGAGAGGCCGAGCCGCATCGGAGGATTAGCCTGGCGAAGGAAAGATGAGGAGTCTGGGGGAACCCATGAAATCAGACACGCTCGTAGAATTTGGAACTCTGAAGGCAACGGCGCCGCTGCGCGTTCTCATCTTAGAACACTCACGGACTGACCTGGAACTCATACTCCTGCAGCTCCGGGAAGCCGGCCTGCACTTTGACTACACATTGGCCGAGAATCGAGAACAGTTTCACCGGGCGTTGCAGCAAGAAAAAATCGACGCCATCCTCTCCGACTATCGACTTCCGAATTGGACAGGCCTGGAGGCGCTGCAAGAGTTGCAGGATACCGGCAAGGATATTCCTTTTCTCCTGGTGACCGGGACGCCAGGCGAGGAGGCCGCGGTTGAATGCATCAAGCAGGGTGCTACCGACTACATCCTCAAGGACCGCATCTCGCGGCTTCCCGTGGCACTGCGCCGTGCCATCGGTGAAAAAGCGCTCCGCGAGGATGCCAAGCAAGCGCATGGCGCCCTGGCAGAGAGCGAGACCCGGTCCCGCCAGCAATTTGCCGAACTCGATCTGCTGTATCACTCACTGCCTATCGCTTTGGCGGTTTTCGACCGCGACATGCGTTTCTTGCGCGTCAACGACCAAGTCTCAAAAATCCACGGGATTCCTGCTCTTTCGCACATGGGTCTTACCGTTCGGGAAGTTGCACCAGACTTCGCGAACGCGGTAGAAAACCGTCTGCGAAAAGTCTTTGAGACGGGTGAACCGGTTTCGAACGTCGAATTGCAGGGCGGCACGCTTCAAGAACCTGACGCCGTGCGTAAATGGCTGTGCAGCTTCTATCCGCTTCGAGGAGAGGACGGAACGGTATCAGCAGCTACAGTCATGGCCATAGACATCACGGATCGAAAACGCGCGGAGGAGGCGCTGAACCAATCCGAGGTGCGGAACCGCGACCTGGTGGAACACTCCAATTACGGAATTTCCCGCGTGGCGGCAGACGGCACCTTTCTGGATGAAAACCCCGCGCTTCTCTCTATTCTCGGCTGCGCAACTGCCAAAGAGCTGCATGCACTCAATCTGCTTCGGGATGTCTTCCGCTTCCCCGAACAACATGCCGCGCTCATGGCTTCGTGCCGCGAACATCGAAAGGTGCAAGGCGTCGAAACCGAATGGCGGCGGCGCGATGGCGGTATCGTGGCTGTGCGACTCCACGTCCGCATGCTTTCGATCCCCGATCTTGCCGGGGCCATCGAAATTATCGCTGAAGATGTCACCGAGTTGCGGGCCATGGAGCGCCAGTTGCGCCAGGCGCAAAAATTTGAGGCCATTGGACAGCTTGCAGGAGGAGTAGCGCACGATTTCAACAATGTGGTCGGCGCGATTCTAGGATGGGCGGAACTTGGTCTGGAACAAAATCGCGCGAACCCTCAGGTTTCCGAACGCTTTTCGCGGATCCGCGAACAGGCCGAACGGGCCGCGGCGCTTACGCGCGAACTGCTGGCCTTCGCGCGGCGTCAGGTGCTGCAACCTCAGGCCGTGGACATCAATTCCATTACCAGCGGGCTGGTCAGCTTCCTGGACAAAGTGATTGGCAAACATATCGAACTCAAAGTCATCACCGCCGCGGTCGATGCGGTCAAAGCCGATCCCACGCAACTCGAGCAGGTGCTCATGAATCTGTGCTTGAACGCGCGGGATGCCATGCCCGACGGAGGAAGATTGCTGATCGAGACGGAGATGGTGGAGCTGGACGAATCGTACTGCCGGTTCTATCCCTACGTCACGCCCGGCCGCTATGCGGTGCTTTCGGTTTCCGACACGGGCATAGGCATGGACTCCGAAACGCGCGAGTGCATTTTCGAGCCGTTCTTCACCACCAAGGAGCGCGGCAAGGGCACGGGGATGGAGCTGGCCACCGCTTACGGCATCGTCAAACAACACGGGGGCTTTATTCATGTTTACAGCGAGC
>Ga0209761_1001115_pt1 | contig 17268 bp, 9 predicted proteins | sample GraSoi013_1_40cm_4_FD_185818 | JGI IMG/M metagenome (GOLD analysis project Ga0209761, IMG submission 185818) | Grasslands soil microbial communities from the Angelo Coastal Reserve, California, USA - Sample 09_25_2013_1_40cm (SPAdes) (version 2) | ecosystem: Environmental > Terrestrial > Soil >...
GGCCACCGCCTGGCGAGCGCCCCGCGCCACGGCGAACCCCGCCGCGGGGAGGAGCAGCGCCGCCGCGGCCGCGAGCGCGCCCAGCGCGACGAAGTACGATTCCCGGCTCGCCACGACGTAGATGTCGAACGCCCCGGCCGCACGATGCAGCACGCGGAGGCGCCAGCGCGACCGCTGGGCGATCGCGGCGAGCAGGGCACGGCGCACGTCGTCCGGCGTGGCGCTCGCCGGCAGGCCCTCGAGCCGCCTGGCAGGCATATCGGGCGACACGAAGTAGACCTCCTGCCGCCCGCCTGCGCCGGTGGTGGTGCGCGTGATCACCACTTGGCCCCCCATGGCGACGAGCCGGTCCGCGAGCGCCGACGGCATGACGCCCCCGGGCTCGGCTGTCGAGTCGCGGTAGGCGCCGAGGAGCGACTGGGTCAGGTCGGCGGAGTGCTCGAGCGAGCGCCGCAACGCCATCTCCGCCGCCGCGGCGAACAGCGCGACCACGAGCAGCGCGTAACCCGCGAGACCGGTCCAGGCCACGCGTGCGAACCGGCGCGTGAGGACTGCACCCAGCCGGAGCTCGTTCACGTGGCGGCGTCTGTTTCGAGCCGGTACCCGACGCCGCGGACCGTTCGGATCGGCGCCATTCGGCCTCCGAAGGTCAGCTTCTTGCGGAGGTAGTTGACGTACACGTCTACCACGTTGGTCTCGGGATCGAACTGGTAGTTCCACACCGCTTCGGCGATCCGGGAGCGAGACACCGAGCGGCCGGCGTTGCGCATCAGGAACTCGAGCAGGGCGAACTCGCGCGGGCTCAGGTCTACCACGCGCTCGCCCTGCGTGACGCGGCGCGTGAGCGGGTCGAGCACCAGATCGCCCACCTTGAGCGTGGCGTCCTGGTGCCGCAGCTCGGCGCGGCGAATCAGTGCGTGGACGCGAGCGAGCAGTTCCGCCAGATCGAACGGCTTGGTGAGGTAGTCGTCCGCGCCGCCTTCGAGGCCCTTCACCCGCGCCTCGAGCTCGTCGCGGGCGGTGAGCAGGAGGACCGGCGTGAAGACGCCCCGCGCCCTGAGCTCCGACACCACACTGAAGCCGTCCCGCCCCGGCAGCATCACGTCGAGCACGATGCAGCCGTATGTCCCGCCCAGGGCGCGCTCGAGGGCGCGGTCGCCGGTGTCGGCTTCGGTGACGCCGTAGCCTTCTTCGCGGAAGGCCTTGCTCAGGAAGCGCCGCAGCTCGCGGTCGTCCTCGACGAGGAGTATCTGCACGAGAACCAAACCTACGACGGGCAGCCGCGAAGCTCCACCGGCAGCTCGATAGTCGGACGCGTCACGGCGCGGCGTTCTCGATCACGGCTTCCAGGTCCAGGGGAGCCCGCTTGCGACACTCCTTCTTCAAGTCGTCCATGTCCGCCGCGAGGAAGTCTCCCAGAAAGGAGTCCGCGGTGATCTCGAACGCCGGCAGTTCCTTCTTGGCGGAGGTGTTGGAATACAGGGCAATCACGGCGCGCTGATCGAACCTGTAGAAGGAGTAGGTCGGGTAGCGACCGAACAACCATACGTGAGCGGGCTTGCCGAAGTCGCGCGCCAGCCGCGCGAAATAGCGGTAGGCATCCGCCACCAGCGCCGGGATCAAGGGACCGTCCTCGAAATGCCTGCCCAGGGAGAAGAGAAGCTCGTGGTTCTCGAGATCGGGAAGAAACGCCTCGAGCGTGGTGCCGGCGCGACCGAGGAACGCCTTGATGGCGGCGTCGTGATTCTCGCGCCAGCGGCGTGAATGGATGAAGTAGAGGGCCATCGTGGCCGAAGACGTTATGAGATCGTCAAAGCGCTGCACGAACCCGGCGAAGGGAGCTACGCGGACGATGCCGAACGGGGGTTCAGGCGTGGCGCTCATCGGCTCGATGCTACCCGAGGTGGGACCGGGGAGCAAGAACGCATGTGGGCCGGGTGAGAAAGCTCTAAGAATGCGAGCGGACGCTTCCCGCGCACCCTGCCCTCCTCTAGGTTCAGACCATGAACCTCCTGTTCGCTCTCGTGCTCGCCGTGACGACGGCGCCGCTCGACACGGCAACCTTCGCGGGCGGCTGCTTCTGGTCCATGGAGCGGGCCTTCGACCAGGTCGCCGGCGTCGTCGCCGTGACCGTGGGTTATACGGGCGGCACCATGCCGCACCCGTCGTACGAGCAGGTGTCTACGGGCCAGACGGGACACCTCGAGTCGGTGCAGGTGGTGTACGATCCCCGAAGAATCGCGTACGAGCGGCTGGTGGACGCGTTCTGGCACGACATCGACCCGACCCAGGCCGACGGCCAGTTTTGCGACCACGGCCCGGAGTACCACACGGCGATCTTTTATCGCGACTCCACCGAGTACCGCGTGGCCGCGGCCTCACGCCGGGCGCTCGAGCGGCGCTTCGGGAAGCCGATCGTCACCGAGATCGTCCCCACGACCGCGTTCTACCCGGCGGAGCAGTATCACCAGCACTACTACCGCAAGAATCCGGTGAGGTACGGCATGTATCGCGTGGCGTGCGGCCGCGACCGGCGCTTGCGGGAGATCTGGGGCGTCGCAGCCCCGTCGAGGGAGGTACAATCGAGCATGCACGATACCAAGCCGAGCGACGCCGAGCTGCGGCGGTCGCTGACCCAGTGGCAGTACCAGGTCACCCAGCACGAGGCGACTGAGCCACCGTTCCACAACGAGTATTGGGACAACCACCGGGCGGGCATCTACGTGGACGTCGTCTCCGGGGAGCCGCTGTTCAGCTCGCTCGACAAATTCGAGTCCGGCACCGGGTGGCCGAGCTTCACGAAGCCGCTCGAGGACGCGAACGTCCGCGAGAAGTCCGACCGGTCGCTCTTCATGACGCGGACCGAGGTGCGGTCGGCCCATGCCGATTCGCACCTGGGTCACGTGTTCGACGACGGCCCGGCACCGACGGGGATGCGCTATTGCATCAACTCGGCGGCGCTGCGCTTCATTCCGGTCGAGCGCCTGCAAGCGGAGGGGTACGAGCGCTACCTGCCGCTGTTCCAGACCGCACAGCGCTGATCCAGTCTCCCCCATCCCCGGGCTCACGCCCGGGGTCAGTGGGGCCATGTCGGTCGACAGGCCTAGATTCCATGCATGGACTTCGACCCCCTTCCCCAGCAGCGCCTCGCTATTGAAGCGCCGCTCGGCCCGGTGCTCGTGGTCGCGGGACCCGGCGCGGGGAAGACGTTCTGCCTCATCGCCCGGATCCATCACCTGATCGACACCCTGCACGTGGCGCCCGAGCGCATCTGCGCGGTCACGTTCACGAATCGGGCGGCCGAAGAGATCGCCATGCGGCTGAAGCACACGCTGGGGGAGCGTGCGGAGCCCATCACGCGAGGCACGATCCACGCGTTGTGCCTGGCGCTGCTGCGCGAGCATGCCGAGGCCGCGGGCCTGCGGAAGGGCTTCGGGGTGGCCGACGACCAATACCAGAAGGTCATCCTGGGCCGACTGCACGTGCCGCAGGAGCAGCGGGGCTCGCTCTTGAACCGGTTCAGCCGGCACCGCGTCCAGAAGCAGGATTACGAGCTGACGGCTGACGACGCGCGCCTGTATCGCGAGTACGCCGCCTGGCTCGCGCACCGCAACATGCTGGACTTCGACGACCTCGTCACCAAGGCCGAGGAGCTCCTGCGCACCCACGGCGACGTTGCCGATGCCATCGCCGCACGCTGGGACTATCTCCTGGTGGACGAGTTCCAGGACGTGAACGCCGTCCAGTACGACCTCCTGAGGCGCCTGGCGGCGCCGCACGGCAACTTCTTCGCGGTCGGCGACGACGAGCAGTCGATCTTCACCTGGACGGGGGCCGACCCCTACGTCCTGGTGCGGTTCAGCCGGGAGTACGCGATCGACCGGCCCATCGTGCTCGACAAGAATTGCCGCTGCTCGCGCCAGATCTTCGAGACCGCCCGGCGGGTGCTCGCGCACAATCCACAGCTGTTCGAAAAGCAGCTCAGCGCCGATCAGGAGTCGGCGTACGAAGTGGGCGCGTTCGCCTTCCGCGACGAAGAGGAAGAGGCCGCATGGCTGCTCGAGGACATGCTTGCCGACCGCGCGGCGGCCGGCTTGGAGTGGGGCGACTACGCGATTCTGTACCGCCGGCACAAGCTCGGCGAGTACCTCGAGGGACGCCTCGTCCGAGCGGGGATTCCCTGCCGGCTGGCGCGCGGCCGCGCGCTGGTCGAGGACGACGTCATCAAGTACGTGATCGCCGCGCTGCGGATCGTGCGCGATCCCGGCGATCCCGTCGCGCTCGAGGCGTTCGCCCGCTGCGTCCTCTCGCCGCACTTCCTCCAGGAGGTCCTGGCCTCACCCCCTTTCCCCCTCTCCGCGTCAGCCTCACCCCCTGGCCCCCTCTCCACTACGTGGAGAGGGGGGACGGAGGCCGATTTCCTCGCGGCCATCCGCACGCTCGCCCGGCGCCGACCGGCGCAGGACCCCGACACGAAGAAGCTGTGGCGGCTCGTGTTCCAGGTGGAGAACCTCCGCGCCCTGCCCCGCTCGCATCGCACGCTGGCGCCGCTCGTCGATGAGATCCTCTCGCAGAGCGTCGGGCCGTACAGGAACGCGTTGGAGGAGCGGCACGACGAGCTCACGGATCCCGCCGCTAACCCCGAGGCGGTGAAGCTTGCCGAGCGACTCGAGAAGGCGATCGCGGGCGAGCGGGACATCGTGATCGAGCCGCAGGGGGGGTTGGAGATCGCATTGCGGGGCATGCTGATGGCGGCTGGTCTGCGTCACGTGCCAACCTCCACAACCTCCCGAACCTCCCCAACCTCCATAGCCTCCGCTCTCACGCTCTTCAAGGCCCTCCAAAACCTCCACTCCCTCGACATCCTCGATAACCTCCCCCGCTACGTCACGTTCGACCTGGAAACGACCGACAAGGACGTGGAGGTTTGCGAGGTTGTGGAGATTGGGGCGGTGCGCGTGGTGGGCGGCGAAATCGTGGACCGGTTTCATACGCTGGTCCAGCCCTACCGCCCGATCACGCCCGGCGCGACCAAGGTGCACGGCTACACCGATGCGGATGTGCGGGCCGCGCGATCGTTTGCCGAGGTGTGGCCCGAGTTCCGCGCCTTCCTCGGCGACGACGTCCTCATCGCGCACAACGGCCAGCATTTCGACATTCCCGTGCTGCGCCGGCTCGCGGCCGGACGGGACGGCGTGGACAGCCTAGTGTTCTACGACACGCTACCGCTCGTTCGCTCACTCTCCCGCGACAGCGCCAAGCTGGAAGACCTCGCGCTGCGGTTCGGCATCGACGCCGGCCGGGCGCATCACGCGTTGGACGATGCGGTCACGCTGGCCCGGGTCTATCGCGAGCTCGAGCGCCAACGGGGTATCCGGGCGCGCAAGGCGGTGCTCGTCAACCTGCTTGATTACCTCGGCCTTGCTTTGGCCTTGGAGCAGGGAGCAGGGAGCCCTAAAGGAGTTCCTGACGATCCCAGGGAGCAGGTGCTGCTCTTCAACGTCGCGAAGTTTTACACGCTGGGCCGATACAGCGACGCCCTCGCGTTCTACGAGATGGAGCGCGAGCGCACCGGGGCAGCCACCGCGCCTCCCGTCGACGAGGTGATCCGGCGGCTCGGCGGGCGCGCGCTGATGACGCGCCTGCGGGCCGAGCCCGACCCCGCTCAGCGTTATCCCGCGGCGGTGGCCCGGCTGCGCGCCCTGATGGATGAGCCTTCACCCCCTGACCCACTCTCCACTCCGTGGAGAGGGGGAACGCTCAGTGAGAGTATCGACCGACTGCTCGAGCGGGTCGCGCTCTCCACGTCGGAGGGCATCGAAGTCGCGCGCGATCGCGTCAACCTGCTCACGCTGCATTCGACCAAGGGTTTGGAGTTTTCGCGCGTGTACATCGTGGGAGTGGAGGATTACCAGATTCCCGGGCTGCGCGAGACGAAGGAGAGTCGGCGGGCGGAGATCGAGGAGGCGCGCCGCCTCCTGTATGTGGGGATGACGCGGGCGCGGGAGCGGCTGGTGCTCACGCGGGTCGAGCGGCGGTTCGGGATGGAGGCGGGGGGCAGCAGCTTCCTCGAAGAGATGGGGTTGACAGCCGGGACGGATCTCGGCGCTGGCTCCTTCCCGGGTGGCCGCCCATTATAGAGGCTCCGCTACTTTCGGAGCCCCCTTGGCCGATTCGGTTGCCCGCCTCAGGCTCGCGCTCGCGGACCGCTACGCGATCGAGCGCGAACTGGGCCGCGGGGGCATGGCCACCGTCTACCGCGCGAGCGACGTGAAGCACCGCCGCACGGTGGCGATCAAGGTGCTCCTCCCTGAGCTGGCGTCGCAGCTCGGACCCGACCGATTCTTGCGAGAAGTCGAGATCGCCGCCAGTCTGAATCATCCTCACATCCTCCCGCTGTACGACTCCGGTAGCGCCGATGGGTTCCTCTTTTACGTCATGCCGTACGTCGAGGGCGAGTCGCTGCGCGACAAGCTCGAGCGCGAGAAGCAGCTCGCGGTCGAGGAGGCCCTGGGTATCACGCGGCAGGTCGCTTCCGCGCTCGGTTACGCGCACGCCCGGAACGTGATCCATCGGGACATAAAGCCCGAGAACATCCTGCTGCACGAAGGCGAGGCGATGGTCACCGACTTCGGGGTCGCACTCGCAGTGAGCGCCGCGGCGGATGAACGGCTGACGCAGACGGGGATGGCCGTGGGGACGCCGGCCTACATGAGTCCCGAGCAGGCCACGAGCGAGCGAGGCTTGGATGGTCGCAGCGACGTGTACAGTCTTGGCTGTGTGTTGTACGAGATGCTCGCCGGCGAGCCGCCGTTCACCGGACCAACGGCGCAAGCGTTGATCACCAAGTGCTTGGTCGATCCCGTCCCCGCGGTGCGACGGCTGCGGCCCGCCGTGCCGGTGGGCGTCGAGCAAGCGTTGACGAAGGCGCTCGCCAAGGTCCCGGCCGACCGGTGGGCGTCGCCGGTCGCGTTCGCCGAGGCGCTCACCGCACCGGCCTCCACCCGGCCGCCGTCCGTTGCGGTCCTGCCGTTCCTCAATCTCAGCGCGGACCCGGAGAACGAGTACTTCGCCGACGGGATCACGGAAGACGTCATCGCCCATCTGTCGAAGATCCGCGCCCTCAAGGTGATCTCGCGCACGTCGGTGATGGCGTTCAAGCAGCGGGAGCAGAGCTTGAAAGAGATCGGGGCGAGACTCGAGGCCGCGACACTCCTCGAAGGCAGCGTGCGGCGGGTCGGCGATCGGGTGCGGATCGTGGCGCAGCTCATCGACGCACAAGCCGACCGACACCTCTGGGCGGAGACGTATGACCGTCAGCTCACGGATGTGTTCGCCATCCAGACGGACGTGGCGCTGCACATCGCGTCCGCGCTCAAGGCCGAGCTGTCTCCTGATGAGAGGTCCAGGCTGCACAAGGAGCCCACCGGCGATCTGCTGGCCTATCAGCTCTATCTTCAGGGCCGGCATTGTTACTTCAGGTACACCGAGGAAGGGAGTCGCAAGGGGATCGAGTACTTCGAGCAGGCGATCGCCAAAGACCCCGATTACGCTCTCGCGTACGCGGCCCTCGCCATGGTCTATACGGAGCTCGGGGAAGCCGGGGCGATGCGGCCGGACGAGGCATACGCCCGAGCCAAAGCAGCCAGCGCGAAGGCCCTGGCCCTCGACCCCGAGCTCGGCGAAGCGCATTGCATGCTCGCCTTCATCAAGGCGGTATGCGACTTCGACTGGGTGGGCGCCGAGCAGGAGTTCCAGCGGGCGCTGGAGCTGACCCCCAACAATGCCGACACGTACGACCTCTACGGCCGCATGTGTTTGGCTTTGGAGCGGAGCGACGACGCACTCGCGATGGAGCGACGGGCCCAGGAGCTGGACCCGCTGGCCCATCGGGCGGACGTCGCGCGGGCGCTGCTGCGGGCGGGACGGTACGATGAGGCGTTGCAAGCGGCCACCCGCGCGCTCGCGCTCGATCCCCATTACGCTCGCGGGCATGCGACGCTCGGGTGGGCGTATCTGAAGAAGGGGATCGTCGCGCCAGGCCTGGCGGAATTGGAGACCGCGGTGTCCCTCTCCCCGGGCGACACGCTGTGGCTGGCACAGCTCGGCCAGGCGTACGGAATCGCGGGTCACCTCGAGAAAGCCCGCGAGGTGTTGCGGCAGCTCGAAGAGCTGTCCCGCCAGAGATTCGTCTCACCGTATCACATGGCGGTCGTCTATACCGGTCTCGGCGAGCAGGAACGGGCGATCGATTGGCTCGAGCGAGCCTACGAGGGGCGATCCGGGCCTGTCTACAGCATCAAGGGGTCGTTCCTGTTCACGGCACTTCGCGCGCACCCGAGATTCGTCGCGCTCCTCGAAAAGATGAACCTGTCGCGGGAACTTCCCCAGGATAAGGTTCATTAGTGAAGTATGATCGCGTATGGCGCCCACTTCCGCCTGATAGCCCGCGGGCTGGCCGATTACCTGGCCGGCATCGACCCCAGCGCCCTGGGGCTGGCTGGAGCACTGCTGACACTGATCCGCAGCCGAGGCGCCGCCGGCGGGCACTAAGTGACGGCGCTTCCTCGCCCCTCTGCGTGATCCCCGGGCTTCTCGCCCGGGGTCAGTGAATCACGGTCCGCCGCCCGCTACCACGGCCCCGTCTTCCTATCCGGTACCTGCTCCTGTAGCTGCAGCGCCGGCGCCCCCTGCCGCCCGAGTTCCTTATTGACCGCCGGCAGCTCGGTGGTGAGCATCTGTTGCCAGCGGCGCACGGCGCCCGCCACGCGCTCCTGCTGCGCGGCAAACACGGCCCGCGCCTGCTGGGTAGGCTCGCGATCGGCGCTCTCCACGGCGGTCTCGAGCCCGGCCAGCTCGTCGCCGGCGCCGCCCGCCGCGCGCGAGAGGCTGTCGGCCAGGCGCTCGAGGGCGGCGAGGGAGCCCCCGGTCGCGCGATCGACCGAGCGGCCGGCGAGGGCGCGGACCTGGTCGCGCGCGCTGCGCAGGCTCCCCGCGAGCGCGTGCTGCTCCGCCATGGCATTCCAGATGTCGAGGCCGAGCCGCAGCTGGGCGACCAGCGCGGAGTCGGCGACGTGGACCCGCGGATCGAGCTCGACCCGCATGGTCCGCGTGTACGTTCGCTCCCCGACGCCGAGCCGGACTTCGTAAACCCCCGGTAAGACGAGCGGCCCCTGCGGCTCGGCGACCGTTCCCTGGCCGGCGATCGCGGCGATGCTGTAGCCGTAGCGCGCGGCGGGCGGCGGAGGATAGCGCAGGTCCCACACGAAGCGGTTCAGCCCGACACTACGCGTCGGCGGCTCGAAGCGCGGCAGCCATTCGTCGGCGATTTGCGGCGGCTCCGCGGGCGGCGTCGCGTGGTCGTCGCTCGAGAAGCGGCGCACCACACCGCCGCGCGCGTCGCGAATCTCCACGGTCACGGGCCCCCCCCCGGGCGCCGCCCGCAACAGATAGTCGATCACCGCGCCGGCCGGCGGGTTGGTGCCATGCGGCTCTTCGGGGGGCAGCGGGGTGTCGTTGCTGACGCTGCGGCGCAGCCGGACCGCCGGCGCCGGAGCGAACAGATGGATAGGAGCGCGGAGGGCGGAGTCGCCCAGCTGCCGCAGCGGCGTGACGTCGTCGAGCACCCAGAACGAGCGCCCGTGCGTGGCCGCGATCAGGTCGCGGCCGTGGACCGCGAGGTCGCGCACCGATGCCACCGGCAGGTCGAGCTGCAACGACTGCCAATGGTCGCCGTCGTCGAACGAGACGTACACGCCCGTCTCGGTGCCGGCGTACAATAGCGCCGCACGCTCGGGATCGGCACGGACGGCCTGCACGTACGCCTGGGGCGCTATCCCCGAGTCGGCGCGCGTCCAATGCGCGCCGCCGTCTCGAGTCCTATAGATGTAGGGCGCGAAGTCGTCCACCCGGTGACGGTCCACTGCGGCGTACGCGACGGCCGTGTCGAAGGGCGACGCCTCGAGCAAGCTGATGGTGCTCCAGGGAAGCAGGCCCTGAGGTGTCACGTTCTGCCAGTGCCGCCCTCCGTCCGTGGTTCGGTGAATCAACCCGTCGTCCGAGCCCACCCAGAGCAATCCCGCCGCGCGCGGCGACGGAGCGATGGTGTACACCACGCCGTAGCCGCGCACGGCGGCGTTCGCGACCGTGGTCGGGCTCGTGTCGGTCGCTGCCCGCCGCCCGGCGGCACCGGTCAGGTCGGGGCTGATCGACTCCCAGTGGAGGCCGCCGTCTCTGGTGCGCAGCACCATCTGGGCGCCGAGGTAGAGGGCGTGCCGGTCGACGCGATCGAACACCAGCGGCGACGTCCACGTGAAGCGGTATTTCCATCCCGGCAGCGGCTGCCCGAACGTCGACACGGGCCAGGGTGAGATGTCCTGCGACTGGCCGGTGCGCCGATCGAAGCGATGCACGCCGCCATACGTATCTCCCCCGTACACGATGTCGGGGTCGAGCGGGTCGGGGGCGAGGTAGCCGCTCTCGCCCGCGCCCACCGAGGCCCAGTCACGGAACGTGATCTCCCCGAAGTCGCTGCGGCTCGCGACGCCGGCGGTGCCCGCGTCCTGCTGCGCGCCGTACACGCGGTAGGGGAACCCGTCGTCCGTGACCACGTGGTAGAACTGCGCCGTGGGCTGGTTGTACCAGCTGCTCCAGGTCCGGCCGTTGTCGAGCGTGATCACCGTGCCCTGATCGGTGCCCACGACCATGCGGGTCGGGCTCGTGGGATCGATCCACAGCTCGTGGTAATCATCTCCGCCGGGCTGTCCCTTGAGCACGTCGAACGTCTTACCGCCGTCGGTGGACTTGAGGAGCGCCACGTTGGGCACGTACACGACGTCGGGATTCTGGGGATCGACCGTGACGCGGCAGAAATACCAGTTACGGTTGGTCAGCCGTGGATCGCTCCCCGCGAGCCGCCATGTCGCGCCGCTGTCGTCGGAGCGATACAGCCCAGCGCCTGTCTTCGCGCCCATCAGGGCATACACCCGGCCGCCGCGGCCGACCGCCAGTCCGATGCGGCCGACCGGGCCCGCCGGAAGACCGTGTCCCGTGAGGGCCATCCACGTGACCCCGCCGTCCGTCGACTTGTACAGGCCGCTCCCGGGTCCTTCGTCCGGCGGATACTGCTCCCACGGAGTGCGGCGCGCCTGATAGAGCGCGGCGTACACGACCTGGGGATCGGCGGGATCCGCGGCCAGATCGATGGCGCCGGTATCAGGATCTTTGAACAACACTTTGGTCCACGTGCGTCCGCCGTCGGTGGAGCGGAACACGCCGCGCTCGCTGTTGGGGCCGTACGCGTGTCCCAGCGCCGCGACCAGCACGACGGCGGGATTCCGGGGGTCCACGAGCACTTTCCCGATGTGGCGCGTGTCGGCGAGGCCGAGCGACCGCCAGTGCGCGCCGCCGTCGATGGACTTGTAGACCCCGGCGCCGTAGGTGATGTCGGAGCGGATCGATGCCTCGCCGGTCCCCACGTAGATGACGTTCGGGTCGGAGGGCGCGAGGGCGAGGGCGCCGATCGAGGCGATCGGCTGGTCGTCGAACAGCGGCTCCCAGGTGACTCCGGCATTCCGGGTGCGCCACACGCCGCCGTCCACGGCGCCGAAGTAGAAAGTCGCGGCGTCCCCGGGCACCCCCGCCACCGCCAGCACGCGGCCGCCGCGGTGCGGGCCGATGAGCCGCCAGCGCAGCGCGCCGTACGCGCTCGGCGGGATCGTCTGGGCCCGTGCAGGGAGCGTGGATTGGAGGGCGATGGCCAGCACGCCGAGGAGCGGTGCGGGTCCGATTGGGGTCATGCAGGGGAAGATGCTCCTCGCGAGCAGGACGCGCGAGCCGCTTCGGGGAACCCTGCGGCCAGCTGGTTCATTAATGAACCACAGGCTTGAAACTGTGGTGCGATCGTGACCGTCTCGAAACGTGGCCGCAGTGCTGCGGGATGTCTGTTTGACGGCCCCCCAATCGTCTAATACCCAGGGCACCAGGGTTCACGTTTTCCACAGAAGAAGGAGATCAGCGCCCATGAGCAGTCGTCTCTTCGTGAACAATCGCGGCTTGACGGGATCTGCCGTCCTGTTGGCCACGCTCGCCATCACCGCCGGCAGCCTGGCAGCCTGGAAACGCGCTTCCGGCCGGAGAGCCGATGCGGCGGCCGCGCGCCAGCCCGAGCCCGTCGAATCGGTAACCCTCGCCGTCGCCAAGGAGCGCCAATACCGCCCGACCACCACGTCGGTCGGAACCATCCTGGCTCTCAACTCGATCACCCTGCGCAACGAGCTCGCCGGCACCGTGCGCCAGGTGTCGCTCGTCCCCGGGCAAGTCGTCGAAGCAGGTGCCGTGCTCGTGGCCCTCGACGTCGCCGTGGAGCACGCGGAGCTCGATGCGGAGACCGCCCAGGCCGACCTGGCGGCCACGAGCCTCGCGCGGCTCGAGCGCCTGCAGGAGGCGCGGGCCACGTCTCAGGAGGAGGTCGACCAGGCGCGCGCCGCGCGCGATGTCGCGCAGGCGCAGATCGCGCGGACCCGGGCCATCATCGAGCGCAAGACGATCCGTGCCCCGTTCCGCGCCCGCGTGGGCCTCGCCGACGTGCACCCGGGGCAGTACCTGAATGAAGGCACTGAGCTCACCACCCTCCAGGGAGTCGATGTCGCGGCCAACGTGGACTTCACGGTGGCCCAGGCGGTGGCGGCCGAGCTGCGTCAGGGCGAGCCCGTGACCGTGTACGCGGCCAACGACCCCAGTCCGTTGACGGCCCGGATCGTCGCGGTGGATGCGCGGATCGATCCCACCACGCGCAACGCCATGGTGCGGGCCCGGATCCCGAGTCACGCCCCGGCGCCCGGCGCCTCGGTGCGGGTGGAGGTCCCGGTGGGTCCGCCGACGACGGCGGTCTCGATTCCGGTCAGCGCGCTGCGCAAGGGGCCGGGCGGCGACCACGTCTTCCTGATCGTCGCCGATTCGGCAGGCCGCAGCCGCGCGCACCTGCAACCGGTGCGAACGGGACCGGTGCTCGAGGACGAGGTCCTGATTCTCGACGGGCTCACCCCCGGCCAGCAGGTCGCCACCTCGGGGTCCTTCAAGCTGCGCGAGGCTGTGCTGGTCGCGGGCGACTCATCTCGCTAATCGGAAACGGTCCATGCGCTCTTTTACCGATACCTTCATCAAGCACCCCGTCCTCGCGGCGGTGGTGAACCTCGTGATCGTGCTCGTGGGATGGCGGGCGCTCACGACGCTGCCGGTGCAGCAGTATCCCAAGATCGAGAGCTCCTCGGTGCTGATCACGACGGTGTACTACGGCGCCAGCGCCGAAACCGTCCGCGGCTTTCTCACGACGCCCATCGAGCGCGCCGTGTCGGCCATCAGCGGCGTCGATTACGTCGAATCCACCAGCCGCGCCGGGGTCTCGACCATCACGGTGCACCTGAAGCTGAACCACAACAGCACGGCGGCGCTGGCGGAGGTCACGGCCCGGCTGCAGCAGGTTCGCTCCGAGCTGCCGGCCGAGGCCGAGCCACCGGTGGTCGAGGTGCAGCGGGCAGACCGGCCCTACGCGTCGTTTTATCTGAGCTTCACGTCCTCCGACCGGGAGATTCCGCAGCTCACCGACTGGCTCACCCGTAACATGCAGCCGCAGCTCTCGACCCTGGCGGGGGTGCAGCGGGTGGACGTCGTGGGGGGTCGGCCCATCGCGATGCGGATCTGGATCGACCCAGACCGCCTCGCCGCGCTCAACCTGGCACCCGGCGACGTCCACGCGGCGCTGCAGCGCAACAACTACCTCGCCGCGGTGGGCCAGACCAAGGGCGACCTGGTGCAGGTCAACCTCCTGGCCAACACCGACCTGCGCACGCCGGAGGAGTTCAAGAACCTGGTCGTGGCCGAGCGTAACGGGGCGATCGTGCGGCTCTCCGACGTCGCCCGCGTGGAGCTGGGCGCGGAGGAGGCCGACTTCATCACCAAGTTCAGCGACAAGGAGGCGGTCTACCTCGGTGTCTGGCCGATCGTCGGGAGCAATGAGATCGAGGTGGCCAACCGGCTCCACTCCGAGATGGTCCGGATCCGGCCCACCCTGCCGAAGGACATCGACATGCAGCTGGCGTACGACGCCACGGTCTTCATGACGGACGCGCTGCACGAGATTTCCAAGACGCTGGTCGAGACCATCATCATCGTGGGCCTCGTGGTGTTCCTGTTCATGGGCTCGATCCGGACGGCGCTCGTACCGCTGGTCGCGATGCCGGTCTCGCTGGTTGGGGCAGCCATCGTGATGTACGCCTTCGGCTTCAGTCTCAACCTGCTCACCATCCTCGCGATCGTGCTGTCGGTGGGGTTGGTCGTAGACGATGCGATCGTGGTGGTCGAAAACGTCGAGCGCCACGTACGTGAGGGCAAGACGCGGATCCAGGCGGCGCTCATCGGTGCCCGGGAGCTGGTCGGGCCCATCATCGCGATGACGATCACCCTCGCCGCAGTCTACACGCCGATCGGATTCCAGGGCGGTCTCACCGGCTCGCTCTTCCTGGAGTTCGCGATCACTCTCGCTGCAGCGGTAGTGGTCTCGGGGCTGGTGGCGGTCACCCTGTCCCCCGTGATGAGCTCGCGCTTCGTGAACGAGAAGGGCCGGGAAGGACGGCTCTCGAAGCTGGTGCACCGTGGCTTCGAATCAGTGCGCCGGCGGTACGAACGGCTGCTCGATGGCGCCCTAGGGATGCGCTGGGCGATCGTCGCAGCCGCCGTGCTGGTCATGTTGGCGGCGGTGCCGCTGTACCAGAACTCGCGGCGGGAGCTCGCGCCCATCGAAGACCAGAGCCACATCAGCCTGTTCATGCAGGCCTCGCCCGACGCGTCGCTGGAAGCCACCAACAAGGCGTCGCTGCAGGTGGTCAAGGCGGTCACCTCGTTCCCCGAGGCGAAATTCATGTGGTCGATCACGGCCAACTGGGGCGGGTTTGGCGGGATGGTCGCAAAGAACTTCAAGGAACGAAAGCGGACCACCGAGCAGATGTACGGCCAGGTCTACGGCGCGGTGTCGCAGGTGCCCGGACTGCAGGTGTTCCCCCGCCTCGACCCGCCGCTGCCTTCGCCCGGCCAGTACGACGTCGAGCTGATACTGGCCAGCGACGTGCCACCCGAACAGATGCTCCAGACGGTCGGAGCGGTGCTGGGCGCCGGCTGGCAGAGCGGCAAGTTCCTGTATGTCGACACCGACCTCAAGATCGATCTTCCCGAGGCGCGGGTCGTGATCGACCGCGACCAGGTCGCCGACCTGGGGCTCGACCTTGCCAGCGTAGGCCGGGAGCTCGGAACGCTCTTGGGCGGCGCCTATGTCAACCGGTTCAACTACTTCGACCGCAGTTACAAGGTCATCCCCCAGATCGGCAATGAGCGCCGCACCACGGTCGGCCCGCTGCTCGATCTCAAGATCAAGACGCCGAGCGGCCGCCTGGTACCGGTCTCGACCTTCACGCACATCGAGTCGAGCACCGCGCCGCGCACGTTGAACCGGTTCCAGCAGCGCAACGCGGTGCGGATCTTCGGCGGCGTCAAGCCCGGCGTCACCAAGGAGGAAGGCCTGCGGGTGCTGGAAAACGCCGCCGCCGCTGCGGCGGGCCCGGGCGTGGGGCTCGATTACGCCGGCGAGTCCCGGCAGATCCGCCTCGAAGGGGCGGCGCTCACCGTGACCCTCGGGTTCGCCGTGATCCTTATTTACCTGGTGCTCGCAGCGCAGTTCAGGAGCTTCCGGGATCCACTGATTGTCCTGGTGGGTTCGGTGCCGCTCGCGATCTCCGGAGCCCTGGTGTTCAGCTTCCTCGATCTCACCACCATCAACATCTACTCGCAGGTGGGGCTGATCACGCTGGTGGGACTGATCGCGAAGAACGGCATCCTGATCGTGCAGTTCGCCAATACGCTCCAGTCGCAGGGCGTGGCGAAGCTGGCCGCGCTGCGCGAAGCGTCGCTCACCCGGCTCCGCCCGGTGCTCATGACGTCGGCGGCCACCGTCTTCGGGCACCTCCCTCTGGTGTTCGCCACCGGGCCGGGATCGGCGGCCCGCAACAGTATCGGGACCGTGCTGGTGGCGGGCATGACGGTGGGAACGCTCTTCACGCTCTTCGTCGTCCCGGTGTTCTACTCGCTGATCGCGGCCGAGCACCGGCCGGACACGGACGCGGCGAGCGAAGGTCTCGTACTCGAACCCGGCTTTGCGGAGGAAGCGGCTCATGCGTAGGGCAATTCTCCTCGCCTTCGTTGCGCTGTACGGATGCGCCTCCGCGCCGGCCTACCGATCATCCTCGGTGCGGCCGCCGGCCTCGTTCCGCGAAGTGACCGAGGATCGTCACCCCCTGGCCCCCTCTCCCGATGGGAGAGGGGGAACGCAGAACGGTCCCGTCGTCTCGCGCGACTACTGGGACCAGCTGGGCGACACTACGTTGTCCCGCCTAGTGGGCGAGGTGCTGCGCGCCAATCTGGACGTTCGGTCGGCGCGCGCTCGGGTGAGCGCCGCTCGCTCGGACCGGGTGCGCAGCGTGCTGGACCTGACGCCCTCGGCGACCGTCGCGGCCGGTTACTCGCGGCAACGGCTGTCCACGGCGAGCTTCCCCGGTGCGCTCGGCGTGTTCGCGGACCAGAACGTGTGGGACGCCGGCGTGAACGCCTCGTGGGACCTGGACGTGTTCGGCGGCATACGCCACACCGTCCAGGCCCGGGGCGCGCTGGCGGACGTGGCCGAGGAGAGCCTGCGCGATGTGCAGGTGACCATGAGCGCAGAGGTGGCCCGCGCGTACTTCGAGCTGCGGGGAGCACAGGAGCAGCTAGAGGTCGCCCGCCGCAACGCCGAGAACCAACGCCACACGTTCGAGCTCACGCAGGAGCGCCTAGCGGCGGGGCGCGGCAGCGCGTTCGATACCGAGCGGGCGCAAGCCCAGCTCAGCTCCACGCTGGCCTCGATTCCCGCCCGCGAGGCCCAGGTCGCGGCGGCGCAATACCGCATCGGAACGCTGGTGGGTCGCTCACCGACCGAGGTAGCCCGGGAGCTCGAGCAGACCGGACCGCTCCCGTCGCTACCGGAGGTGACCTCGATCGGGACGCCAGACGCCGTGGTCCGCTACCGCCCCGACGTAGCCGCGGCCGAGCGGTTCGCCGCCGCGCAGGGGGCGTTGGTCGGAGCGGCCAAGGCGAGCTACCTGCCGCGGCTCACCATCGGAGGAAGCGCGGGCTATGCCGCGCCCGAATTCAATGCGGTGGGCAACCAGGGGACGCTGCGCTACG
>Ga0209761_1001116_pt1 | contig 17259 bp, 13 predicted proteins | sample GraSoi013_1_40cm_4_FD_185818 | JGI IMG/M metagenome (GOLD analysis project Ga0209761, IMG submission 185818) | Grasslands soil microbial communities from the Angelo Coastal Reserve, California, USA - Sample 09_25_2013_1_40cm (SPAdes) (version 2) | ecosystem: Environmental > Terrestrial > Soil >...
TTCCTCACCATGCCGCTTGCGGCTTACCTACACTTGGGCGGATCGGGCGTTGCTCTCGCCGTCGGGGCATTTCAGCTGAACGCGCGGCTGCGTAGCCGGTTCATAAACGTGCATCGGTGGATGGGGCGCACGTACGTGATCTGTGTCCTGCTCGGTGGAGTAGCGGCGCTCGCGCTCGCGACGATGTCGCAGGCGGGACTCCCCACGCACGTCGGCTTCGGGTTGCTTGCCGTGCTCTGGCTCGTTGCCACCGGAACGGCGTATCGTCGCATCCGGGCGGGCGACCAGGCCTCACATCGTCGCTGGATGACTCGCAGCTACGCACTGACATTCGCGGCCGTAACACTCCGCATTTATCTCCCACTCAGTCAGGTGGTCGGGATTCCATTCGACGGGGCGTATCAGACGATATCATGGCTTTGCTGGGTCCCGAATCTCGTAGTCGCGGAATGGCTCATTCTGCGCGTGCGTGCGGACGCGCCTATGAATGAGCCTGCATGGCGCTGACTGTCCGCGCGTGACATTATCCGTGCCACACCCTTTGGCCACGACGGAGGTGGTATGGGAGTAATTCCGCTCACCGACGCGAGTCGCCGTCCCACTCGGTTTCCTGCTGTCACAGCCTCCATCATCGCAGTCAACGCCCTCGTGTTCATCCTGGAGCTCGTGGGCGGAGATGCGTTCGTCACGAAGTGGTCCCTCGTCCCCGCCAATATCGTCGCCGGGAAAGACTGGATCACCATTCTCACGTCGATGTTCATGCACGGCGGGTGGTCACACATCCTCGGCAACATGGTGTTCTTATGGGCCTTCGGGCCTGAGATCGAGGATTTGATGGGTCGCGGGCGCTACCTCGTTTTCTACCTGCTCGGCGGGCTGGCGGCGACAGCTGCCCAAATCGCTGTCGACCCTACGTCGACGGTTCCAAACCTGGGCGCGAGTGGCGCGATTGCCGCGGTGATGGGCGCCTTCGTGGTCACCTACCCGCGCGACCAGATTCGCTCGCTCCTTGTCATCTTCGTGTTCGTGCGGGTCACATACATCCCCGCCATCCTGCTCATCGGCGTGTGGTTTGTGATGCAGAGTCTGAACCTGGGGGCGGTAGTGCATCAGGCGAACAGCGGCACCGCCGCGAGCGGTGGTGTCGCGTATGCGGCCCATGTTGGCGGGTTCATTTATGGGGCAGTCATCACGCGACTCTTCGAGCGCAGACGGAGCGCCGTTGCGCCAGGAGTGGGTGCGCTCTAGGACCGCGGCCGCTATTATGAAAATGGGAGACGGAAGCGGTCTCGGACGCGTATACGTCCGCTGGTCCCGCGTGTTGCCATCCCAACTGGTCACCAGGGTTCGACTCCCATCTTGTTCTGCCTTAAGGGTCCAGCGGTGAGACCGCATCTCTCGCCCGGCCCTGCAGGCTCACGCCTCCGCCGAGCGCGGGAGGGCCCTTAAGGTGGAACTGATTCTCGCAATCGCAGGCGCCTTCATCCTGTACGTCGTGTGGCGTACGCAGCTCGCGTCCATCACGATCTTCGAATACGAGCGCGGCCTCCGGTTCGTGCGTGGCCACCTGCGCAACGAATTAGGGCCCGGGCTCTACCGGTACCTGCGCGCGTACACCGTCATCCGCAAGGTCGACACGCGGCAGGTGCAGTTGCCCGTGAATGGGCAGGAAGTGTTGAGTAAGGACGGCGTCGCAGTGAAGGTGAGCCTGTCCGCCGGCTATCGCGTCACAGATGCGCGGGCTGCCACGCTCAACGCCGACAATTACATCACGGCGCTGTACACGGAGCTGCAGCAAGCGCTGCGCGCGGCCGTGTCCGCGAGCGAGGTCGAGACGTTGCTCCAGAATCGCGCCGAGCTGGGCCCGCAGATTCTACAGACCTGTCAACCCGCCGCGGAGCGACTCGGCCTCGTGCTCGAGCGGTTAGCGATCCGCGATCTGACGTTGCCGGGCGATCTCAAGAAGATCTTTGCGCAGGTCGTGAAAGCGCGGCAGGAGGGACTCGCGGCGCTCGAGCGCGCCCGCGGCGAAACTGCGGCGCTCCGCAATCTCGCTAATGCCGCGCAGATGGTGCAGCGCAGTCCTCAGCTGTTGCAGCTGCGGCTGCTGCAGGTTGCCGGGCAGACCGGGACGACTCTGGTCATCGGCATGCCGCAAGGCGCCACGCCGATTCCGCTCCGCGAAGGCGCGGCGGATGTCGAGGCTCTACCGACCGAAGGGCAAACCGATAAGCCTGCTGAGTAGGGGGCTCACCGCGGCGCTGTTAATCATCGCGGCCGCTCCCCGGGCGCACGCGCTGCAGCAGAGGACCTACGCCAACCCCATCGACATCGACTATCGGTACAACTTCGAGCAGCTCAACCAGGGGATCTCGTACCGCTCCGGCGCCGATCCCGTCATCGTGGTGCAGGGCGGGAAGTACTACCTCTTCGAGACTATCGGCGACGGCTATTGGGAATCGGCGGACCTCGGCACCTGGCGGCACATCACGCCGTCGCGGTGGCCGCTCACCGACGTCGTGGCACCCGCGGTGCTGTCCGTGCGCGACACGATCTATCTCCTGCCGAGTACGACGAGCCCGCTGCCGATCCTCATGCTCACCGAGCCGGCTTCCGGGCGGGTGCAGTTCTACAATCGGCTGTTGCCTTGGCTGCCCATGGCGCGCGACCGCGAGGCCGACGTGCTCGCGAAGCCCGACTCCGTGCAACCGGGGCCGTGGGATCCGCAGTTCTTCTATGATCCGGACACAGATCGTTGGTTCCTCTACTGGAATTCCTCCAACGCGTATCCGCTGCACGTCATCGAGCTCGATAAGAGCAGGCACCTCGCGTACAAAGGAACGCCGCACTGGCTGTTCGGACTCGATCCGGAACACCACGGGTGGGAGCGGTTCGGCCAGGACCATCGTGATTCGACGATCAAGCCGTTCATCGAAGGCTCCTGGATGACGAAGCACGCGGGCCGCTACTACCTCCAGTACGGCGCGCCGGGGACCGAGTACAACGTCTACGCGACCGGCGTCTATACCGCTGCCGATCCGCTTGGCCCGTTCACGTACGCGCCCTACAATCCCGTGGCGTACAAGCCGGGCGGCTTCGTGCAGGGCGCGGGACACGGCAACACATTTCAGGATGTCTACGGGAATTGGTGGAACACCGGGACGCCGTGGATCGGCGTGAACTGGAATTTCGAGCGCCGCATCGGGCTGCATCCCGCCGGGTTCGATGCGGACGGTCAGATGTTCGTCGATACGCGTTTCGGCGACTTCCCGCACTGGCTCCCGACGAAGCCGGGACAGTCGGGCGACGAGTTGTTCACGGGCTGGATGCTCCTGTCGTACCGCAAGCCGGCCGCGGCATCGTCGACACTCGACAGTTTTCCCGCGAGTCGTGTCACCGACGAGAATCCGCGCACGTTCTGGGTGGCGAGGCAGAATCGGCCCGGCGAGTGGCTCACGATCGATCTGGGCGGGACGTATGACGTGAAAGCGGTCCAGGTGAACTACGCCGATTACAAGTCAGGTATCTACGGCACCGACTCGAACGTCGTCACGCAGTTCCGCCTGCAGGCCTCGCTCGATGGCCGCGAGTGGGCCGTGGTGGCGGACCTCTCGGGCGAGCGGCGCGATAGCCCCAACGCGTATGTCGAGATGGAGACCCCGGTGCGCGCGCGCTTCGTGCGCTATGAGCACATTCATGTCGGTGCCTTGAACCTCGCGATCAGCGATATCCGGGTCTTCGGCCACCAGTGGGGTGTGCAGTCGCAGCCGGCAACCCCCAAGGGTCTGACGGCGCGGCGGGATCGCGATGCGCGCAACGCCGTCATCACGTGGCGGCCGGTGCCCGGCGTTGTTGGATACAACGTGCGGTGGGGGATCGCACCGGCGAAGCTGTATCAGACCTACCAGCGCTTTGCCGATCAGGGGACGACACTCGAGCTGCGTGCGCTCACGGTGGGGCAGGGATATTGGGTCGCGATCGAGAGCTTCGATGAGAACGGGGTGTCAGCGTTGAGTCCGGCAGTCTTCACTACGAGGTTTTGATGCCATTCATCATCCCCAGCTGGGCGCTCGGTGCGGCGGTCATCCTCATCGCGATTCAGATCGGGCGCGCGATCTCGGGGAAGTACGGCGGCGGCCGCGGCCGTCATCGCGGATTGCCGGCGTCCGATGACGAGATCAGCGAACTGCGGCAGAACCTCGAGACAATGCAAAACCGGGTGGCGGAGCTCGAGGAGCGTGTCGACTTCGCCGAGCGACTGTTGGCCAAGCAGCGCGAGTCGGACCGGCTGGGCGGGGGCGGGGCCCAGGGGTGAAGACGCTGACGGTGGCGGTGCTGCTCGCGGCGGCCGCCTGCGCCCCGGCGATTCAGTCGAGCGGATTGCAGCCGGTGGTGACCGAGCGACTCTACTTCGGCCGCAACGTCGCGCAGACCGTCGGCGTCACCGACTCCGCGTGGGCCGTGTTTGTCACCGATGTGGTGAGCGCTCGACTGCCCGACGGATTCACGTTCTGGACCGCTACGGGAGAGTGGCGCGGGGCGGACGGACGATCGACGCACGAACCGAGCTTTGTCCTCGAGGTGGTGCATCCGGCGCGGTCGGCGGCTTCGGAAGCGGCGATCATCGCGATCATTGCCGAGTACAAGCGCCGGTTCAGGCAGGAGTCGGTGCTGCGCGTCGTCAGCAACGGACGAGCGAGCTACTGAGGATCGGCGCTCCAGCGCCTGTTATGACGTTTGGCGCGCATCCCCTTGCAGTCTTCTTATCCGCCGGTGTATCTCCGACCAATCCGATAACGCCCCGGATTGAATGCAAATGCAGGTTCTGGATGCCACCGGAGAGCGCCAGCGCATCCGGCGCAGTGTCGCCGTGTTCGAACAGCGGACGTTCCGGACACCACTGGACCGCCTGCCGGACTTCGTCGACTGTCTGTTGACGAGCGATCCGCCGCTCGCCTGCGCCTCGGCGATCGTGGAGCAGGTCGTCTTCACCCCGAAGCATCTCGACGCCCTCCTGACCAGCCATCATCTGGTTCTGGAGTGTCATGTGGGTCACACAATCGTCGCCGCGGACGGGGCGGAGTCGAGTGCACTGCTCAAGGCGTTGCTCGCCGACTGGCTGGACTTTTTTTTCGAGCCAAGTCCGCCGGGATTCGTGCTGTTCGCGGATCACGATGAGTACACGACGCTGTTTGCGGGGGTCGGCACCCTTCGACGACGGGCGGGCGCTCTCAAACAAAAGGGGTTCGTCGAAGTGTCGAACTACGTGCGCCAACTGTAGGAGGATCAGCGCGCGAGATTCAGGCTCTTCAGATAGTCCGCAACGACATAGGCCGGCACCGCGAAGATGATCTTCCCCTGCGACTCGCGCTCACCGCCATACAGCATGGCGATCACTTTCCCTTCGCGATCGAAGATCGGGCTCCCCGACGACCCCGGCGCTCCGTACGCATCCACCTGAACGACCGCCGTCAGCGCCTTGCTCACCGTCCCCACCGTGAGCGTCGGCTCGGCGATCGGTTGTCCGCCCTGCGATTCCATCGGGAGATCGAACCCCAGCGGATAGCCGAGGATCGCGACCGGGTCCCCGCGCTCGAGTCCCTCGCGGGTACGCGCGAGTCCGGCGATGCGCGGCGTCCCGCCCTTGATCGACACGCGGAACACGCCGATGTCCGCCTCCGGCGACACGCCGACCAGCTCGCCGCGCCAGAACTGCGTGCTGCCGGAGAAGATCACGCCCACGCGGCGCGGGGTCTTGGTGCCGTCTTCGCCCACCAGGATGTGCTTGTTCGTGACCATCGTGCCCGATGAATCGAACGCGAACGCGGTGCCGCTGAACCGCTCGCCGTCGGTGTACTCGACCAGCACGATCGCGACTGCGTCCTGATTGCGGTGCGAGATCGACCGATAGTCGACGGCGCCCAGCGCGCGCCGCCGCCGCTCAGCGGCGTCCAACTCACTGCGCAGCCGCGCCACCGCGCCCGCGTCACCGCTCGACGCTTCCAGCTCACGCCGTAGGCGAGCGGTTTCGTGCTGGGCGGCCTTGAGCGCATCCCGGACCCCCTGCAGCTCGGTCTGGACGTGCAAGGTCATCGTTTGCGATTCGCGCGCCCGCCGCCTGCCGTCGATCTGAATCCAGGTGAAACCAGTGCCCACGATCAGCAGGATCGCGATGAGAACCTTGGTCGTGCGCCGCAGCTGCGCCGTCTGGCGCGTGACCTCGGCCCGGATGCGGACGCCGGTGCTGGGACGCGGGCTGGTTGCCCGCGGCGCTGCCAGAATGACTTCCCGCGGCGACGATGTCCGCTCCGCGAGACCCTCCGCGCCGGCCGTCGCCGGGAGATCGGCATCGATTTCGATGACCGCGAACTCGAGCGCCGGCCCGTTTGCGCCGAATCCGATGACGTCGCCATCGCGCAGCAGCGTGTCGCCGGTGACGCGCTGCCCGTTCACGAACGTGCCGTTGCGGCTCCCCAGATCCTGAAGGACGAAACCTTCGGTCTTCCGTACGATCGCCGCGTGCCGGGACGAGACGTCGAGGTCACGCTCGGCGTCGAAGCGCACGTCCGAGAGCGGGTGGCGGCCAAGGCCGATGTAACCCTTGCGGAAGGCCTCGATCTGCCCCGCGCGGGCTCCGGAGAGAAACTTGAACTGTGCTTTCACTGCTTCCGGGTGAGGTACCAGATCAGAGCTGCGGCGACGGCGACCAGCGCGAGGACGATCGTCCGGGTCTGTTTGCGAGCTTCCTTGTTGGGCACCGGTGGACGGCTGCCCTTGTAGACGGGCACCGGCTCCGTGCTGGTCTCCGTGTCGATCAGCGGATACACCTGATGGCCGACGTCCTCCTGCCGGCCGCCGTCCGAGAGACGCAAGCCGTCGCCGTCGAAGCGCGCCACGACCACGGTGATGTTGTCGGGCCCGCCGCGCTCGTTGGCCAGCGCGATCAACTTGTCGCACACCGCGCTCAGGTCGGGAGTCGTACTCACGATCTCGGCGATCTCTTCCTTCTTTACCTGTCCCGAGAGCCCGTCGGAGCAGAGCACCAGGACGTCGCCGCGGCGTACCTCCTGGTGCGTGAGATCGACCTTGACCTTCGGATCCGGGCCGAGCGCCTGGAGGATGATGTTGCGGCGCTCGCTCTGTGCGGCTTCCTCTTCCGTCAGCTCACCCGCTTCGACCAGACGTTGCATCAGCGATTGATCCTTGGTGATCTGATGTGCCGTGCCGCCGCGGATCAGGTAGGCGCGACTGTCGCCGACCTGGGTGAGATACAGGTGATCGCTGAGCACTCCGGCAGCCGTCGTCGTCGTGCCCATGCCGCGCACCTCGGGGTGCGCCTTTGCATGCGCGTGAATGCTGGCGTTGGCGACCTCGACCGCCTCCTTGAGCCGGTAGGCAAAGCGCTGCGGCGTCGCCTTGTCCTCGGCATTCCACGTCTTGAGGAGGTGCGCGTAGATCGTGTCGGTTGCCATCTCGCTCGCCAGCTCGCCGGCGGCGGCGCCGCCCATGCCGTCGGCGACGACCAGGAGCGTCCCGCGCGGTCCAATGTCATGCTGCCGCACGTCGGGCTGCAGCGACGCCGTCTTGCGCGTCAGGTCCGCGACGAGAAAGCGGTCCTCGTTGTGGTCGCGCGTGCGCCCCAGATCGGTCTTGGCGAAGACCTCGACGCGGATGGGCCTGGATCGTCCGAACATGCGGTGCTACGACCCCCCGCCCTGAATCACCGACCGGCACGACGTCAACTGTGAGTTGATCGCGAGGCCGCGGTTTGCCCACTGCACGGCCGTGTGGTGATTGCCCAGGTTCTCTTCGGCCCGGGCAATCATGCAGGCTGCGAACGCCTTGTCGCCGCTGGCCACACCGGGCGTGTTATAGATCTTGGCGGCAGAATCCCTGACGACTGTGGGCGTCGCCTCGATCAGGGCGGTCAGTAGATCGTTGGCGCGAGCGGGATCGATTCCCTGGACGGCGCGAGTCTTCACGCCTCCAGATTGGTGATTCCCCATGGTGGCCGCCGTGTCGTGCGCCACGCCGCGAGCACTGTCCGCCGGATTCGGATTTGCCTTACTCCCGCCATTGAGCGCCACCCAGGCGCCGCCGCCCGCCAGGATCACGACGACGCCGGCGACGACGACGGGGGTGAGCGACCGCTGCTTTCTCGGCGCGGAAGCAGCCGAGATCGGAGTAAGGAGTTGAGTCTTTGCTTCTGAATCGCCCCTCGAGCGGGTGTGCGGCACCGCGCCGGTGGTCGGGCGGCCGGTGACGGCGGCGACGTCAGCCGCGAATTTGGCAACGCTCTGGTAGCGCTCCATCGGCGTGCGGGCCAGCGCTGTGTCGAGCACCGGCTGCAACCCAGGCGGGAACGACAGATCGGGCCGCGCCTCCGCGAGCTTTGTGGGCTCGTCGGTCAGCCGCTTGATCATTGTTTCCTGCACGCTCGTAGCCTCGAACGGCAGTTTGCCGATCAGCATCCGGTAAAACACCAGCGCGAGTGAATAGAGGTCGCTGCGGCCGTCGAGCGTGTCGCCTGACAACTGTTCCGGGCTCATGAACTCCGGCGTCCCCACGACCAGGCCGGTCTTGGTGACCTTCTGGCCCGCCTGGTCGCCGCCCACGGCCTTGGCGATGCCGAAGTCCACCACCTTCACGGTGTCGCCGCCGCCCTTTTTCCGGCTCAACATGATGTTGTCGGGCTTCAAATCACGGTGTACGATGCCGAGATCGTGCGCGGCCTGGAGTGCGTCGGCGGTTTGCAGGAAGATCGCGGTCGCGCGCGGCACGGCGAGCGCGCCTTCGCGCTCGAGCAGATCGGTCAGCGGCTCGCCCTCGATGAACTCCATCGCGAGATAGATCAGACCGTCGGGCGTCTCACCGAAGTCGTAAATCGCGCAGACATTGGGGTGCGTGATGCGGCTGGCGTTCGACGCCTCGCGATTAAAGCGCGCCACGGCGTCGGGATCGTGCACCATTGCCGGATTCATCACCTTGATGGCGCTGCGACGGCCCATCTTCACATGTTCGGCGAGATAGACCTGACCCATTCCTCCTTCACCGAGCTTTTTCACGACGTGATACCGGTCCGCGACGACCTGACCCACGAGATCGCTCGCCGGCGCGGCGGATCGCAACGTCTGCCCGTCATTGGGACAGAACTTCACGTCATCGGCGTATTCGGTGGAACAGACGGGGCAGATCTTCATGCCGGAGTCGGTCCCTCCTCGCCTCCCCCGGCTGCTCCCTGGCCGCCGGGTAGCTCGACGCGTAGCAGCTTGTCGCCGACCATGAAGCGCGAGCCGTGCTGCAGCGGCATGGCACCCCGAGCCGCGATCGCGACGCCGTTGCGGCTGTGGTCGTCTACCAGCACGAAGTCCGCGTCCTCGGAGCGCACGGTCGCGTGTTGCGCGCTCATCGAGGGGTCGTAAGGGAAAATCCAGTCACCGCGCTCGCGTCCGATGTGCACGTCACGGCCTGGCGACAGCTGGATGATATCGCGGGAGCTGCCGTCGGTGCGCAGCTGCGTGAGACTCGCGATGTCGGCGCTCGGCGTCATGCTGCCCATGCGCTTCGTGGCATCGGCCTCCGCTGTGTGGGGACCGGGGTAGCCGAGGCGGCGGAAACGGAGGATCTGTGAGCCGATGAGGATCAGGTCACCATCAGTCAGGCGGTAGGGTGCTTCGAGGAAGACCCAGGTGCCGTTGCGGCTCCCGAGGTCGCGCACGTCGAGCCGCCCATCTTCCCACGAGAGCTTGGCATGCAGGGGCGAGAGGAACTGATCTTCGGAGAACCGGATATCTCCCTCGGTCCGGCCGATGGTCGTGAACATGTGCTTGCGCTCGAACCGCGCCACCTCAGTGGCCGTCTCGGAAACCAGAACCAATGTCAGGGAGTGTTCGGAGCGTCTATCGGGGATCAGGCGTCGGTCGAGTACGCCCCCGCCCCCCCCGGTCCCCCCGCCCGCGGTGCCGTGCGGGGTCACCATCGATCCGCACAGCGGGCAGGGAGCATCCGCCGGAGCCCCCCCTGGGGAGCCAGGCCCGCTCGTGCGGGAGACCACACCCCCTCCGCCGCCGCCTGCCGCCACCGCGGCCCGCGCGGCTGCGGCCTTGGTCAGCGGCTTTCCGCAGTCGGAGCAGAATTGCGCGCCGGCGTCGTTTTGCCGGCCGCAATACTGGCAAGCGCTCAGTGCCATAAAGTAAGGTGGCCCAATCTATTGCTCGCCGCTAGCTTGCGCCACATGCGACTCATCGGCGCCGCGCTCCTCGTCGTTGCGACCGGGGCGGCAGGAGGCGGCTGCGCGTCCTCCGTCGCACCGCGTCACCCCTCCGTCGCCGTTCCCCGCGAGCCCCTGCATATCACCATCGTCTATCCCGACACCGCCGAGCCGATTCAGGCGCAGGATTCTTCGTTCCTGTTCGGCAGCGTCGGCCAGGGTCGCGGCGATGTCGCATTGTCGGTGAACGGATTCCCCGTCCGTGTGTCCGCGACGGGCACCTGGCTCGCGTGGATCCCGCTGCCGAGCGACACACTGGCGCGATTTCAGATCGTGGCGCGCGCCGGCGCCGGGTCCGAGCAGCAGGAGACCACGTTCGTCGCGCGCATCGCCCAGCCGTTCCGGCCGGCGCCGGGCTCCATCGCCTGGATCGACACGACGAGCTTCACGCCGACCGACTCGCTCGACTTTCCCGCGGGGGAGGGGATTCGTCTCTCCGTTCGCGCGACCCCAGGTGCGCAGGTGCGACTGCGCATGGAAGGCAGGAAGACTCAAGTGCTCTTCGTCCCGGACACGCTTCCTGCGGAGCCCGCTTGGGGCGTCCGTGCCTTCGGTACGGACACTACGGCGTTTCGCCTGCCCCCGGCCGCCGATCGCTACGTCGCGTGGCTGCCCGCCGAGCCGCTGTGTGACGCGATCGTCGAGGTCATCGTCGGAATAGATACCGCCCGCGCCGTCTGGCCGCTGGTGCTGGACACGCTCGATCGCGCCCACCCGGGCGTGATCGTGCTGAACGATGACACCGCGCATACCGGGAAGAGCGACAGCCTCACCATGGGCAAAGCCGTGCCGTACGGCACCTACAACTGGTTCTTCCCACTCGGCACCGTGTCGGTGGCCACGGCGCGCTGGGGCAGCCAGACGCGGCTGCAGCTCTCCCGTGGCGCGGTCGCGTGGGTAAACAGCGCGGACGTGGTGCCGCTGGCGCCGGGGACGCCGCCCCCTGGTGGGATCGTGGAGTCGGTGCGACTGGTGGCCGGACCGCGTTCGCTGGTGCTGCGTGTGCCGCTTCCCGCGCACGTTCCCTTCAAAGTGGAAGAGGACGAAAAGAGTCTCACGCTCCGGCTCTACGGGGTCGCTTCCGACGTGAACTGGATGCAGTACGGCGGCACCGATCCCTACGTGATCCGCATGAGCTACGCGCAGCCCGCCGCGGACGAAGTGACGCTGACCCTGTCACTCGCGGGCCCCGTCTGGGGATATCGCACGCGCTGGAGCGGCCGCGATCTCTTGCTCGAGATTCGCCGCCCCCCGGTCGTCGATCCGCGCCGGCCGCTTGTCGGCCGCACGATCGTGATCGATCCCGGTCATCCGCCCGTCGGTGCGCATGGTCCATCGGGTCTGTGGGAGCCGGTCGCGACGCTGGCGGTGGCGCAACAGGTCAAGACGCTGCTCGAGCAGGCTGGGGCGACGGTGTTGTTGACGCGCACCGACTCGAACCCGGTGGACTTGTTCCCGCGGACGCGTTTCGCGGAAGAGCACGACGCCGACGTGCTGGTCTCGATCCACGCCAATGCGCTGCCCGATGGCGTGAATCCGTTCATCAATAACGGCACCAGCGTCTACTACTTCCATCCGCGCAGCGCCGCCCTGGCGCGTGACCTCGATCGCGCTCTCGTCGCGGAACTGGGGACTAGGGATTTGGGAATGGGGCGCGGTGACTACGCACTTGTGCGTAATCCGTGGTTCCCCTCCGCGCTCACCGAAGGCCTGTTCATGATGATTCCCGAACAGGAGGCGATGCTTTCGAGCACCGAAGGCCGGTTGCGCTATGCGCGAGGCGTGGCCAAGGGGATCGAAGAATTTCTGCGGGAGATGGCGCGGTGATCACGACGCACGACGCACGACGTGCGTTGCTTTTGCTCGCGCTCTTGCTCTTCCCAAGCGTAGCGTCAAGCCAAGTCGATCCGTCGGGTACCTGGCGCACGCTCCACACTCAGCATTTCCGCATTCACTTTCGCCCGAGCTATCGCGCGCGCGCAGTCCTCGCGGCGAACGAGGCCGAGCGAGCGTACGCGTTGCTCTCGAGCGAGCTGCATCCGCCGCGCGGCATCGTCGACGTCACGCTGTCGGACGACGTCGATACGCCGAACGGCTTCACGAACGTCTTTCCGTCCAGCCGCGTCACGGTTCTGCTCGTGCCGCCGGTGACCGATCCCGCGCTGCAGACGTACGACAGCTGGGAACGGCTCGTGATCGTGCACGAGCTGACGCACGTCTTTCATCTCGATCGTTCGCGGGGCCTGTGGAAGACGCTGCAGTCGGTGTTCGGCCGGGCGCCGGGACTCTTTCCCAACCAGTACCAGCCGACCTGGGTCACCGAGGGCCTGGCGACCTACTACGAATCGCGCTTTACGGCCGGTGGCCGGGCGGAAGGCAGCTTTCATCGTGAGGTAGTCGCCGCCGACGCCGTCTTCGGGCACGCGCGCTCGCCGTGGAACGCGTTGCTGTTCACCCGCTGGCCGGACGGGCTCGCTCCTTACGCGTACGGCAGCCGCTTCTGGGAGTTCCTGTCACGCAACGGGAATGACTCCATCGTGCCACGCTTCGTCGAGAAGACGGCCGGTCAGTTCATTCCGTTCCGCGTTGGCCGCCAGCTCGGGCATGCGGGTGCGACAGAAGCGCTGACCGCTGAGTGGTCGCGCGCGATCGCGACGGCGGTGCCCGTATCGCAACCGGGTGCACGGGCTCAGCTGATCGCGGGCCGGCTGCGCTCCCAGCCCGTGCCGCGCGTTTCCCCCGACGGCCGCAGTCTTGCCTACCTCTACGACGACGGGCGCGGCCCCAGGCGGTTGCGCGTCGTCGACCGGAAGAGTTGGTCCGTGCTTCGGTCGCACCGCGTCAACGGCGGCGTGAGCTACGATTGGGTCGGGGATACGCTGATCGTGGCGCAGCTGGAATTCAGCAGTCGTTGGACGATTCGCAGCGATCTGTGGCGCTGGGCGCCCCCCCCGCCCCCCCGCGGCGGCGCGTGGACGCGCCTGACGACGAACGCGCGCCTCATCGAGCCGCGCGCGGGAGGCGGCACGCTGTCGGCGCTCAAGCTGGCCGGCGGCGGTGACACGCCCACGATTTCGGCTGCCCCGATCGACGGGACGTGGGGACCGACGGTGCCGTCGCCGGACGGGCGGTGGATCGTGGCGGCGCGCAATCAGCAGGGCCACTGGGAGCTCGTGCGCTGGCCCGCCGGGCAGCCGCAGTCGGTGACGGTGCTCGCGCAAGCGTCGGGCGAATCCGCGATCGCCGATCCCGTCTGGACCGACGATGGCACGAGCGTGCTGTTCGTGACCGACGCCGGTGGGTTTCCGCAAGTTCATCGCTGGCGTGAAAGCGACGGGATCTCGCAGCTGACCACTGAGCCGCTCGGCGCGCGCGCGCCGGCGCCGCTTTCCGATGGCCGCATTGTTTTCACGACGCTGGGAGACGAAGGTTGGGAGCTGCGGGTCGCCGCCGCGCGCCCGGTGCCGCTGCCGCCGGCCAAATTGGCGCTCGCCTCGTTCGATTCCGCCCCGCGCGTCGCGATACGCGAGACAGGATACTCGTCGTGGGGGTCGCTCCGTCCGCACTTCTGGATTCCATTAGGGATCAACGCCGGCCGGGCGGGACACTTCTTTGGCGCCGCGACGGCCGGCGCCGACGCGATCGGACGGTATGCGTATTTCGCCGAAGCTCAGCTTTCGCCTTCGCCCGCCCGGCTGCAGGGCTCTCTCTTCCTTATTAGTCAGGCGCTCGGCGATCCCACCCTCGATTTCTACGTCTCCAATCGCTGGTCCCTGGTCGGCATCGACACCACTGGCCACGTCGTGTCGCAGAACCGTCCCGAGGGCGCTATCGGGGCCACCGTGGTCGCCCAACGCTGGCGCAGCTTCGTTTCCCTGCGGCTCGCGGCTGAATATGAAGGAAGGAGATTCGTCTCGATCCCCGATACGAGCCTCGCTGCGATTTGCAACGGCTGCATCGACCGCGACCGTGTCGGTGGATCGGCGATCCTCTCGCTCGGCTCGGTGATCTCGGCGCCGCTGACCGTCTCGTTGCAGGACGGTGCCACCGCGTCGCTGCTCTACCGCCGCAAGGAAGAGCAGGGCACCGCGCGCTGGCTCAACGAGGTCCGCGCCCGCGGGAACGTCTACCTGCGCTTCGGACCGCGCGTCGGATTCGCGTACTCCGTGCTGGCCTTGCGCGGCGCGGTCGGCGCGCTCGATGGACCGATCAACGACGTCTTCTCGGTCGGCGGCGCGTCGTCGGGCGGTGTCGAGTTTCTGCTTGGGCAGACGGTCGGTGTATTGCGCGCATTCCCGGTGCGCGGTTACGCGGCGGGCGTGTTGCATGGACGCCGGGCCGCGACGCTCACGGCCGAGTATCGCATGCCTCTCGCGCTGCTCGGGCGATTGATCGGGCACCTGCCCATCGGCGCCGACAAACTCGCGTTCGCGGTTTTCGGAGATGCAGGCGATGCCTGGGATGCCGGTGAGCCCGCGCGGCTCAATCGTCTGCATTCCCTCGGCGCGGAGCTGATCGCGGACATGACCGTCAACTACGACGTGCCGTTGCGGCTGCGGCTCGGCGTCGCGCAACCCGCGACCGGCGGGACAACGGTGTACGCGGCCTTCGGCGCGGATTTTTGACGCGCACACGACGACGCCAAGTCGTTGAAGGGCTTGTCTGTTGCACCTGCTCCGTGCGAACCCTAAGTTAGGCCGTTCACTCGGAGACCGAATTGTATTGCTCCCGCTGTGGCACCCAGAATAAGGACACCGCGAAGTTCTGCGATTCTTGCGGCCTCGACCTGACCGCGACGACGCCCACGGGCGTGCGCGCCGAGGCGCCGGACATCGCGGAAATCGACATGGTGCGCCAGGAGCTCAAGGAGGAATACGAAATCCTCGAGGAGCTCGGCCGCGGGGGCATGGCGATCGTCTTCAAGGCGAAGGAAAAACAGCTCGAGCGCGAAGTGGCGATCAAGGTGTTGCCGTTCTCGCTCGCGTTCGATAAGGAATTCGTCGAGCGCTTCCAGCGCGAAGCGCGCACGTCCGCCCGGCTCGAGCATCCGAACATCATCCCGATCTACCGCGTCGGAAAATCGGGCCGGATCATTTACTTCGTGATGAAGTTTCTGCGGGGCAAGCCGCTCTCCAATATTCTGGCCACGCGCGGCAGCCTCCCACCCGCCGAGATCAAGAAAATCCTCGCCGAAGTCGGCCGGGCGCTCGCGTATGCGCACAAGAAGGAAATCGTGCACCGCGACATCAAGCCCGACAACATCATGTTCGACGAGCACGGGCACGCGGTGGTCACCGACTTCGGCATCGCCAAAGCGGCGTCGGGCGGCAAGCTCACCGGCACCGGGATGTCTATCGGCACCCCGCACTACATGAGCCCCGAGCAGGCCAAGGCGCAGCCGCTGGACGGCCGGAGCGACATCTATTCGCTCGGCGTCGTCGCCTATCAATGTCTTACCGGCGGCGTGCCGTTCGACGGCGAAGACTCCTTCTCCATCGGTTACAAGCATATCATGGAGGAGATCCCCACCCCACCGCTCGAAAACCCCGAGAAGCGGCAGCTCTTCGAGATCGTCAGGAAGATGATGGCGAAGACGCCGGCGCAGCGCTTCCAAAACGCGGACGAGCTGGTCAGCGTGCTCGAGAGCGGCCGCTCGGTGTCGTTCACGACCGATGCCACGATGGCGATGCCGTCGCTGACCGGCGCGCGCCTCGCCTCGGCGCCGCCGACGCCACTCCCGCGCGCGACGGGGACCCGCCCACCCGCGACGGCCGACGAGGCGCCGCGCCGCTCGGTGCTCTCCGGATTGCTGCTGTGGCTCATCATCGTCGGCGCGGTGTTCGGCGGCGGCGGGTTCTACGCGTACAAGCAGGGACTCATCTTCGCGAAGGACAAGGGCGGCACGGGCGACTCGCCGGTTGTGCCGGGCAACACCGCGAGAGATACCACGCGGCTCGCGGCGGGCGACACGAGCAAACAGGGTGGAGACACGAGCCACGGCACCCAGCCCCCGCCCCCGCCGGCGCCGGGGGAGCCCGGTAAGTTGGTGCTCCAGAACGTGCCCGCCGGTGCACGGATCAGCATCGAGGGACAGCCGGTGCGCGGTACCCAGGTCGATCTGCCCCCCGGCGTCCATCGTTTGACGGTGCGGGCCGCGGGATACCAGACCTACGAGCGGCAAGTCATTATCACCCCGGGCGAGACATACAGCGTTCGGCTGGATATGCAGACCAGCGAGGACGAGGGGGGACCGTGCGACCGGTTCGGTCCCGCCTACAATCAGGACAACCTGTGCTTCGATACGCGGCCGGTACCGCTGTCCACCACCGTCATTCCCGTCGCCCAGGACGCGCCCATTTTCCCCCGCCAGGCAATCCTGCTCATACGCGTCTCACGCGACGGCACGACGCTGGAGGCGCGGGTATTCGTCCCCTCCAATGTCGACACCTTCAACAACGAAGCGCTCGACATGGCGAAGAACCTGCGCTGGAATCCGGCTCAGAAGAACGGGGAGCCGACCGAAGCGTGGGTGCAGTGGCGATTCCAGCCGGTGCGGCAGTAATCCACACGTCCAAAATCCATCCCACCGCCTTCATCGCGCCGACTGCCGTCGTGCTCGGCGACGTCACGCTGGGGCCGCGCTCGAGCGTCTGGTACCAGGCCGTGCTGCGGGGCGATATGGCTCCCATCGTGATCGGCGAGGCGACCAACCTCCAGGACGCGACGATCGTGCACGTGGACGAGGGGAAGCCGGCCCTGATCGGCGCGCGGGTCGGCGTGGGGCATCGCGTCATTCTCCACGCCTGTGTGGTGGAGGACGACTGCCTCATCGGGATGGGTAGCATCCTGCTGAACGACGTGCGGGTTGGCACCGGGAGTGTGATCGCCGCAGGGGCTGTCGTGCCGGAGGGGATGCAGGTACCGCCCGGCTCGCTGGTGATGGGAGTGCCCGCGCGTGTCGTGCGTCACGTCGACGATGGTCTGCGCGC
>Ga0209761_1001118_pt1 | contig 17238 bp, 25 predicted proteins | sample GraSoi013_1_40cm_4_FD_185818 | JGI IMG/M metagenome (GOLD analysis project Ga0209761, IMG submission 185818) | Grasslands soil microbial communities from the Angelo Coastal Reserve, California, USA - Sample 09_25_2013_1_40cm (SPAdes) (version 2) | ecosystem: Environmental > Terrestrial > Soil >...
CGATTTCCCGCCCGACGCCGACTGGCTCAACACCGGGCGCCCGCTCTCCCTCCGCGACCTGCACGGCAAGCTGGTCCTGCTCGACTTCTGGACCTTCTGCTGAATCAACTGCCTGCACATCCTTCCGTTGTCTGACGCTGTCTGACGTCGCGTGAACATGCGCGTGGGCGCTCGTCAGATCGTTACAGATCGCTGCCGATTCTGCTACCCCGGCGCAACCCGCTGGCGCTTGGCGGGCTCGGCGCTCCCCAGGTGCGGGGCCATGCGCTCGGGGCGCGCTTCACGGCTGACGCTCTCCGCGCTTGGCCTGGGCGCTCGGGGGGGCGACGATCCCCGCGTCCTGCGGGAGCCACCGCGAGTACGTGCGCAGGAGCACGGCGGCTGACCGCCAGCCGCCTTGCTGCTGGACGTAGAGCAGCGGAGCGTTGCGGCTCAGGAGCGTCGAGGCGAAAGTGTGGCGCAGTTGCTCGGGGAATCGATAGCGGACGTGGGCGGTCGCCAGCACGCGACGCCAGAGCGGGTTGAGGGTCTGCGACGCCCACGGCACGCCCGCGCGCGTGAACGCGAACGCGCCCGGGTCGAGCGCCTGGACGCGAAGCGCGCGCAGGGCTGCGAGCACCGCGCGCGAGTCGCCAGCCCCAGGTCGCCAGTCGGGGACGGCGTCGGCCACGGGATGAAGGAGGGAGACGACGCGCTCGCCGCCTGTCTTCGTCGGCCCGATGCGCTCGCGCGTCCACGTGCGGCGCACGAGCGCCGTGCCTTTCTCAAGATCGAGGTCCTGCCCCTGGAGTCCGCACACCTCGCCCGCGCGCATCCCGGACTGCGCCCACACGCGCAGCAGCGCGGCGAAGTCGGGGTCGATCGCGTGCGCCGCGCGGAGGATCGACCGTAGCTCCGACGTCGTGAACGGGTCCGCCCGCACGACTCTCGGGGCTCGCGTCCACTCAACGTCGTTCATCGGGTTCGACGGGATCAGCTTGAGGCGAACGGCGCGCTGGAGAATCAGCCGCAGCGCGATCAGCCCCACAGCGATCGCGTTGTCACCGAGAGGCTTGCCTTTGAGCCGGACGGAGCCGCCTGGCGCGCGCTTCGCCTCGATGAAGTCCTCGATCGCCGCCGCACCGATGTCGGTAATCGCCATCGTCCCAAGATACGGCACCAGGTGCCGCTGCAGGAAGCTCGCATAGTTCTCCATGGTGCCGGGTCGCACCGCGTGGAGCGCCGGGTAGCGGGTGAGCCACGACGCTGCGATCTCGCCGAACGTCGGCACCCGTTCGGCCGGCGCGGACGGGTTCAGCGGCGTCACGTCGCCATCGGCGAGCCGCGAGCGAATCTTGATCGCGGCCAACTCGGCCGACTTCCGATCACCGACACGCTTGGCGCGCCGATGCCCTTGATGCGTAATGAAGAGCCACCACGCGCCCTTCCATTTTCGTATTCGTACGCCCATCGCTGTTCTCCTTGTCTCGTCCCCGGCGCGCTTACCTCTTCGGCGCGCGCCTCCGGCCCGGGCCGATGATGTCGGCCACCAGCGCATCCACGTCAACGGCTCGACGACGACCTCGATAGTGCGCCACCCACGTGTCGAACTCCGAGCGCCGCACGACGATCTTGCCGCCCACGCGGTAATGCGGCAGCGGGCGCTCGACGTCGTCGAGGAACTGACGGAGCCTCGTGACGCTCATCGATGAGTAGCCCGCGAGCGCCCGAAGCGAGAGCAGCGGATCGAGTTCGACGCCCACCACGACGCGCTCCGCCAGGACGCCGCGCACCCGCACAGCACGCGCGACGCGGCCGATGCGTGGCCCCCGTGACGCGGGGCGCGCTCTCGCGGGCATCCATAGGTGCGCGAGCACCCGCCGCACCATCGCACCGCGCTCCTGGTCGGACAGTCGAGCAAGCCGCACGACATTGTGCATCAGGGCCTCCTTCGTCGTTGCCGTCGCCGCACGAGGGTCACGCGGAGCGTCGCCGAGAGCGCCGTCGCGATCGAGTCGAGGGCCTCGAACGAGGGCGACATGCGATCTCCGGCTTCGAGCTTCTTCAGGTAGACGGCGCTGAGCCCGGCTCTCTGCGCAAGCTCGTCGCGCGTCATCCCCTTCGCCTCTCGAAGCCTCCGGATCAGTTGCCCCAATCGTCGCCACGTGCTCATGGGATACCACTAGTATCCCATCCCCTCGAAGGGTGGTCAAGGGCGTTGCCGAGAACGAATGTGAAGCGTTGGCCATCACGGACGTTGGGGATCACAAAGATGGCCCCTTCCCGCCGACCGCAAGGTACGTCGCGTGCGGGGAGCAACGCGCCGCGCGGGGCCGATCGGCAAGTTCGCAGACTGGGGCCGGGCCTGTGACGAGTGCCCCGCCGAGCAATCGTCGAATTCAACTCGCACCTCGCGGAAAGAGCAGCGGCGAGCCGCCGTGTCTGACACAAAAGCGCTGCTGCGCGCACGCCCACCTTCGACAGCGTCTTCCGTCCTGCCTGCGCCCGCGACAGCGTCTCCAGCGATAGCGCTTCGAGGACGGCCAGCGCGTCGCGACGGCGTCCCGTGGCACTGGGGTTCTCATCGTGCTCTCGACATCGCGAGCATGTAGAGGCTCGTGGCTGGCTTCGTCGGCGGCGAGCAGCTTCCGGGTCTGTGCGGGAAGCTCCAGCGACGCAGACAAGTGCACGGCGGGTACACCGCCCGTCGGCGGGGACGGGGAGCACGGCCCCGCCACATGGGGCCACGGTGGTGTCGCCCGTGCGAGGCGCAGACCGGGGCGGGAGAGTTTCGCAACGACCATGCCTTGCACGCCCTGCCGTCCCGCCTGGTCGCCTCGCACCGCCTGGGCGCGGTCGCGTAGTAATCGTCGGCGGCGGTTACCAGATGCTCGACCTGACGCGGGATGCCGAAATTGACGAAACGCATAGACCAAGACGAGTTCGTCATCTTGGAACGGGCTTCCTTTGCAGAACGGGCTCGCGACGTGTCTTTTCGCTCTCCAGGTGCTTTTCTCCCGAAACAGGGGAAACAAATTCGGTTTGTCGCGACCTTAGCTCGCGTTCGCGACCCGAAACATTGGACTCGTGTTTCGCATCGGGATTGGCCTCTAACTCTGCGTCGTTTCGAATTTGTTTCCCCTGTTTCGGATCAGGAGGTAGGTAGCGGGCAAAAGCGTCGTCGCAGTCGGCTCGCGGGTATCCTTTGCTCGACTCCCCGCCGATGCGAATCTGCTTGGGCCGAATGCCGAACGGCCTGAGTAGGTCGGCCACCTGCTTCGGTGTGATCGGCCTGCCGCGATTCCACGTGGCCCACGGTCGCTCCGGGTTCGCGTTCAGCCAGGCGACGAGGTCGGCGGTGAAGACACTCTCGATCTGGATCCCGTTCTCCTCCGTCAGACGCCCGCGCAGGTCAGCCAGAAGCTGAACGCCGCGCGAGTCGTCTTGGCGCGCCTCAGCGCCGCTCAGGGCGAGGGCGGCGGCGCGTGCCCGCGCGGGCCAGTCACCACCCGCAACCTCCGCGATCGCGAGGAGCGGGAGCCAATTATCGTGGGCACGGTCGTCGAGTTCGTCGGGTACCGGCGGTTCGAATGCGCCCGTCGTCGCGCCCTCCGTCCACTTCGCGAGCTTCCGTCTCAACACTTCGAACTCGGGTGCGTCGAGACGCAGTCTGGCGACGTGTTCGTCTGAGCGACGACGGCGCATCGGGATGACAATACTTCGGTCTTCGATGGTGTCTGGCAGTTGCCCAATGAGGGCTATCGCGCGCGGACCCCACGTCGAGAACCTGCGCGGCTCGTGCTCGTCGCCAACGCATCTGATAACGAATGCCGTGGCGCGTGTGTGCCCTGAATTGAGGACGCCACGGAGTTCCTCATTGACGTTGCGGCCCGAGAGGAAGCTGTCGGCCTCGTCGACAATAAGGGCCGGGTGCCACTTCTCGATTGTTCTATACAGAGCCCCGACCGTGATGTTGCTGCACGTGATGCCACGCCTGACGAGCCGGGAGAGAATGTCGAATAGCTTCGTTTTCCCGCATCGCTTCACGGGTGACTTGACCACCAGGATCGGCGCGACATCGAAGATGTCGTACAGCCACGTGAAGACGACCCAGAGCGTCAGTGCGACAGCACCGTGCTTCAGCAACACCACGTAGCGCTCCAACGTCTCCCTGATCTCGTGGAGCAGGACCGCGCTGTTCACGGGCTGCTCCCACGGCTCGGGGTCAGCGATTGTGAGCCGCTGTTCAGCACTTGGGCTGACGAGCCGCTGCACGTCGGCGCGAATCTTCGCGAGCGGCACGCCCTCGAAGACCTGGGACGCGCGCTTGCACAGCATCTCCCGGGTCGCGTCGTGGTGTTCGTTCGTGATGGCGGCGATCGCTTGGTCGTAGAGACCGAGCCTGGCTCGGGGAAGCGTTTCGCCCTCCTTGAGCGGCACGCCCTTCTCGATCTGGTCGAGGAGCGCCCACGGGTCGACAGTCGCCGCAGCCTCCTCAAGGAGCTTGTTGACTTGCGCCTGCTCGGACTGCATTTCGGGATCGCCGCGTCCCGATTGATCGAGACGCGCCTGAAGTTCGCGAGCGCCACCCGGCGTCCCAAGCGTGGCCGCGATGCCATCGAGGGTCGCAACGTGATCGCCGTTCTGGCCCGTGAGCGCTGGGCTGAGTACGGGCTCTTTCATGACTGCACCGCCTCTCGGGCCAGCGCGAGAAGGCAGTCGAGGTCGCGCCGCCGCGTGCGCAACCGGACGTTCACGGCGGGCTGCTCCGCGATCGCCGCCCGGGCGACCGCGAGATCGGCCTTCGCCGTCGGCTTCCTCACGCCGAAGGTTCGGTACGTTCTCGCCAGGAGCAGCTCGATGTCGGCGGCGGGCCAGAACGCGGCCTGAGCGATGAACCACTGGTAGAACGCGAACGAGCGCCACCTGAGACGTCGGCGCTGAGCGTGAATTCTGTCGAGAAGCTCGCGCGCGAGACGCGCGTCGCCTTGACTCCGCTGCTCCTTCGAGGAGATACTTCTCATCGCAACCTCCCATTCAGGTTGTGGTCGATCGCAAGATCGACGTGGTTTCGCTCCCGACGAGATCAACCCTCGTCGTCCTCGTCGTCACCCGCCGCGACTCGTCCTCGCGGCGGTCTGTCTTCACACGGCGATCCCCTCGCGACGGGCGCTCGCCGTCATCCACGCGCGAGGCGGTCCAGATCGGCTCGCCGCAGCAGGACGCGACGGAGCCCGAGCCTCGCAGGCTTCAAGCGGCCCTTCGCGACGAGCCGCTGCAGCGAGCGCCGCGACACCCCGCCGAGATAGCGCGCAGCGCCTTCGAGATCGAGGAGCGGCGGCGCTACGGTTTCCGTCTTCGTCGGTGACGCCATTGACGCCTCCTCCGTTCTCGACGTTCACACCAAAAAACAAAAGAGCCCGCGAAGACGGAGCGTCGTGCTGCGGCTCTCGTCGTTCGCGGGCTCTCGGGGTCGCGTACGCGGCCCCTGACTACGCCCTCTCCCCTTTACGCGCGGGGAGCCTTACTCGTCACGAGTATCGCGGGCGGGGTGGGTCATGTCAAGTCGCATCCGGGCCGAATTCGCCTTCGCGAATTCAAATTCCCGCTCGCTCTCGGTCACGCCGCCGTGACATACTCGCCGAGCGGGCCACGGGCACCAATATCGAGCCGGCCGCTGGAGGCGACATACATAGAACGAGGGCGGGGAGGGCGCGATGTGGAATGCGGGGATCATTGCTACCGCCATTGGCGTGGGGGATCGTCGTCTACATCATGATGGTCAAGGAACTTAAACAGGGACGGCGCATAGCGATCACCGGCGGTGCCGTGCTGATCACATGGGGCGTGCTCTACTTCGTGCTTTACCTCGTAGAGCAGATCCGCTCGGGCATGTCGACTTACTAACCACCTCAAATTCTAACCACCTCAAATTGACCCGAGTCGCTCGTCATTCGCGAGCGAAGCCGTTGCGCAACGTCAGTATAGGCTCAACTCGGAGGCTGAGATGCCGTACACGTATACGTCCCCGAAGCTGTGCGCCTGTGGACGAAGGGTGCGACACACATCCTGGGGTACGCCCGCGCGACACAATTGTCCGCATCGGCGGCGCTGCCTCGTCCGGCATGGCCTACTCGGCGGTCGCAGCCTTGGCGATCACCCGCACGTTCGCCCATGCCCAGCCTGCCTCGCAGCGCTGAAAGAGTCGAACCGAGACACCACCGCCCGCCGCGAGGCGGGACACGCTCACGACGCCGCCTCCTGAGATCGGGTAGTGTCTGATCGGGTTTAGGGGGAGTCGGTAGTGGCGAAGGCGCGACGGCCGACACGCGAGGACCGCAAACACCGGGACTCGATGGCAGGCGAGCGTTGCCCCCTGTGTCAGCACCGGTGGTCGCGCGAGCGCCGCCCCTGCTGGGACCACTGTCAGACGTGCGAGCACTTTCGCGGAGTTCTCTGCCCGTCGTGCAACGGCAACCTTGGTCATCACGAGCGTTCTCTACGTCTTTCTCCCCAGGTCCGGGCCGCAGAATGGCGCGCCTTCGAGGCTGGCTTGCCGCTCGCACGACGTCTCAGGCGCGCTCAGTGGCGGGATCGCGCGCAAGACTATCTGAACCGGCACGAACCTGTGTGCGCGGTTCACCAAGAATTGGCGAGATGTGTCGCCCGCTGGAGCAGAGGGCCTGGGAGGCGCATCACCCAAAACCGGCGCGAGCCGTGTCACCGAGAGTCATCTGGAAAGCGCTGTGATTGACCGTCGAGCCCGCCTGATGCTCGCCGCGCTGGGCTTCCTTCGCGTTCAAGGTCAGCACTTGCCCATCCTCCAAGCCCTTCACCGTTGGCTCGATTCGTGGCGCGGCATCGGGGACATCGCCGGGGGCATGGCGCGGCAGGGCTACGACCTCCAGGTCACGCGCTACGACGAGCGGGGCTGGCGGGCGACATTCTACACGAGCGGCATGGAGCACTCGCCCACGAGCGCGACGGGTACGGCGTGGGAGCCCACGCCGTGGCGGGCGACGCAACGGGCCGCGCGGGAGGCATTGACGAAGACCTGAGCGGATGCATAGACGACAAGAACAAAGGTGAGCCAACGCCGCGTGGCGACGTTTTTCCCTTGACGTAGGGAGTCCTTTCAGCCTTATTCTTACCTCGATCGCTCCATGACACCATCACACGATCACACCGTCCCGATGAAGGGAGCAGTACCTGCCGACTTACTCGACTCCATCTATCAGGGGGATTGCCTCAGTCTCCTGAAAAGATTAGTAGACTCCTCCACAGACCTTATCGTTTCTTCACCGCCGTACAACATCGGCAAGGCTTACGAGCAGCGGCAGAGTCTCGATCGCTATCTCGAGGACCAGGCTGTCATCCTCACCGAATGTCACCGCATCCTGAAACCCACGGGCTCGATATTCTGGCAAATCGGAGCCTACGTGGACGATGGGCGACACATTCCGCTCGATGTGAAGGTGTTTCCGATCCTTGAGTCTCTCGGCATGATCCCCCGCAACCGTATCGTGTGGGCTCGGACTCACGGCCTCCACGGCAGGAACCGTTTCTCATGTCGCCACGAGACGCTCCTTTGGTTCACGAAGGGCGATGACTATAAGTTCTTTCTAGACCCGATCCGAGTTCCGCAGAAGTACCCCGAGAAAACGTCGTGGCGTGCGCACAACAAGGGTGAACTGACTTCTCATCCGCTCGGCAAGAATCCCGGCGACGTGTGGGCGTTCAGGAATGTGAAGCATAATCATGAAGAGCAGACGATACATCCATGCCAATTCCCTGAGGACATGATCGAGCGGATCGTACTCGCCACCACCGAGCCGGACGACGTAGTCCTAGACCCGTACATGGGTGCTGGGACAGTGGCCGTCGTGGCGCGTGATCTCGGTCGTCACTACGTAGGTGCCGAGATCGACCGGAAGTACCATGAAGTGGCGTTACATCGGCTCTCGGGCGAGCCGGACGCGAAAGGGAACTTTCCCAATCTGAAGACCCTCAGACAATACGCCGAGCGGCGTGGAACCGAAGACCTTGGTCGCTTCAGTTTTACTATGCAGTCCGGCAAGATCGCGACCACGACAGATCGATCGAGAATCTACCCCGAGTCGGCTCATCTGGAATCCCTGGAGGAAGCCCTGGAAGTCGAGTCTGAACAGTCGGCGTACGCTAGAGGTTTGGTAGATAAAGATGGACGAATCAAGAACGCAGGTGACCGCAAGCGGACAAAGCAGCTGCCCCTTCTTGGCTAACACCTAACGGCGCACACTGATCCTGCAACGCTCCCCTGGGCTTCCCTGGATGTCACACTTCACCTCGCGTTGCCTCGACATGTCGCGCGAGTACCGCGCGCCATAGGGCGTCCAAATCGCCGCAACGCCCTCCCGTATCGGGCTCATGAGCCCGACGAGGCGAAGCGGGACACGAAAGACCTGATACTTCGCAAGGGCGTCAAGCTGCCTCTTCGCCTGCTCATAGTAGAGCGTGCTGTTGGAGGCGGGGAACATGTGGCCTTTTGAAATGATCACCGCCAGTGTTGTCACACGACCACGGATGGCGACTCGCTCCCGGAAGAACACGTCGGCGCGTACCGTGTTGTTCGGGAGAAAGGGGTAGTTGGAGAACTGAATCTCGACGATGACTCCGTTCTTCCCCGAGTCGATGTCGGTGCCAAAGGAGTCATACTCGGCGGGAATCGGCACCACAGCCCATCCGCTGCCCTCTAGCCTCCCCTTGATGAAAGCGTTCGTCGCTACTGGGTCGAAGATGGCAGTGCCCTGCCTACCAGCTTGATCGGACGCCTTAAGGTAGAGCGGCAGCGCCTTCAGAGCCAGTTCGATCTCACGCCACTCCCTCGCACACTCGTCTTTTCCGATCCGGTCGGCCTCGTTGTAGTCGGTGATGACGAAGTTCATCACGCCGACCGCTCGGATTTCCGCACGAGTGCAGAGGCCACGGTCCCGAGCGCGCGTGCGAGGCGCGTTATGGTCTTGAGGGAGGGGCTCTTGATCCCTCGCTCGAGCTGGCTTACATAGGTGCGGTGAAGGCCAGCCCGGAAGGCAAGTTCTTCCTGGCTGAGCTCTCGCGTATTGCGGCAGCGTCGAAGCGCCCGGCCAAATGCTCGGTCGCTCATGCCGCCTGAAATATCGCCGGGCGACGCCGATTGGTCTACAGACTATAGTCTTCGAACGACTGGGGGCGAGTTACTGGATCCCTCGCGTGGTACAACTACTGTTCGCGGCGGGGGCGTGACGAATTCTCGACGGGTAGAATCTTTCCTGTGAGACGAAACCATCACTCCTTGAACTCTGGATGCTTTTTCTTGATCGCTTCAATTAGATCGCGATGGAATTGCTTCCAGCCCTGGGCACCCACATACTTGTTCTTGAGTTCCGAGAACTCCCAGGTTTTCCAGCCCGCCTTGAGAGCTCGCAGATATCTATCGACGACCGCGTGAGTAATTGGCCCTTGGTTCGTCTTCAGAATCGACTTGAGCAGTTTCAGGAATGCTGAGATGCCACGATTGGTAGCCATGATGTACTTGTCTGGATGGTCCCATTCTTCCTTGAAGAGACTTCTAATCGTTGAGAAATAGATGCGAAGGACCTTAACGTATTCGGCAGGTTGATTGGCCGGGTGGTACTTGCGGAGAAGCCCCTTTGGGCCTAGAAGGCCGCGCAGGTCATAACCGGAGAATCCCTTGAGGGTGAGCCTCTGGGTGCCAACATCGAGAAGCCTGATCGCCTTTCTGAACGGTGTGGTCGTGTTGAGATCGACGACGATACGTATCGCCATGAGAGAGCTGTCCTTCTGACATGCGGCATCGTCGTCGGTGTACTTAAGATAAGAGACAAGGTTGGGATCCATACGTCGGGAATTGTCATTGATGGCGATGAACGTATCCCGACGTCGAGGGACATCAAGATTCTTCACGCCGAGAACGACTAGATTGAATTCTTGCCTTGTCGCCGGGTCTGTGTCCACGAAACCGTAGAGCCGGTGTTGCCCATCGATCAGTTCGATGGAGGCGTATTCCATCGGAATATTTAGGACTACGAGGTCGTAATCGCTACGGGCCTTGGACAAGGTAATCGGTCTGTCAGACTGATCTCGAAACGCTTCCGCCTTCACCGGATCTACGGTCACCTTGTCGTTCAAATGGACGATGATGTTCGTCGGAAGAAGTGCATCAGGTCGTGTAACGAATTTCCTGATGTCTGGAAGACGCTTCTTGCGGAGCATGCGCTGATACGCGTCGGCATCCCCCTGAGCGCGCCGGTAAATCACGGACGTCCGCAGCAAGCGCTCGGCGGCGATGGTGAACGCATAGAGTTGCGTTCCCGACTTGGACGTGGGCTGTTGGAACCTGATGGCGAGTACACGATGCGTGTCCTTTTCTTCTTGAGTGGTAAGACCAAGGGCATGGATGATCTCGTACTTGGCGTATGATTTGATGGCGTCTGCGACTGCCTCGTAGTAGGCCAACTCGTCCTCACCCCAGTGGGCCATGCCCTTGCTGAGGACATACTGGCGCTCATCATCATGTGTGTCCTTGCCAGTCAGGACAAAGAGAACCTTGCTCGCGCCTGCCTTTCGCCCGATCTCTTCGCACCCGTTCACATGGTCGGTCCACGAAGGGATCGACTTCCCCGATTTGTTCGACCCGATGATCACGACTCCGAGATCCGCGACCCGCGCATACAAGTCCACGGGCCTCTTCTTATTCGGGGCAATCTCGACGACGTGTTCGGCGGGGCTTTGAGAGCTAGGTTCTGTCTGGAAACCAGCCTTCTCGAAGAGAGTCCAGACGCGCCGGTTTAACGCAGCACCCTTATCCATGCTCGGGACCTGTTCAGGACAAAATGTGGCGGGGCCGACTGATCATCGGTGCGCTATAGTTCGGGCAAGGATGAGGAGCGGGCAAGGAGCGCTCCCATGAAGTCAAAGACGCTGGAACGACCGCACGATGGTCGCCCCGCACTCACACGCCATCGAGACTCGCTCGTCAGCGGTGTCCGCCTGCAACTCTCCGCATCTGCGGTGTTCGAGGTAGAAGGCGTCGAGGTCTCTCAGCAGGGTAATCATGGCGTGGCGAGCTTAGCGCTCACAGTATCCACGCCCGCACAACTACCAACATCAGCGCTAGCAGCGTGTAGAACGGCCACACCGAGATGGAGCCGCCAGCCTTAGCTATCTCCCCGGAAGTCGCGGCGACACCGGATCGCGGGGCCACAAAGAAGATGTCTTCCACAGTCGCCTTACCTGAGTGCAGCTTCCGTATGAAGCTGTTGTACACAGACCGAAAGTGGCGCTCCAAGGCCAAGTAATACGCGTCGAGAAGCAAAAAAAGAACTATGGGGATTGCGGCGATCCACACATAGCTTGGCTTGCCTTTGTCCGCGATGATCACGACGATGGCGGACGTTAAGCTTACGCACCAGGTCTTGCACGAGGCACTGTTTGTGGCCATGCGGCCTATAACGGTCTGCAAAATAGTTAGGTAACTCGAAACGGATGGCGAATCAAAGCTGACCGTTTCCAATTGCAGGTCAACCAAGAAGCTTCTTGAGGTTGTCCCAATTCCAATCATACAGGCGTCCAGCGTCTGGCACGGGCGTGTACCTGCCCTCTCGGTAGCCGATGACCTGCACGATCGGCTTTCCTTCTTCACGGGCCATCTTCACTTCCTTGAGGACACCGGGGGCCTTGTAGGTATTCGACCCAACCATTACCACGACGATGTCTGACCGCTTTATCGCTACTCGAGCCTTCTCCTCCCAAGTTCTCATCGGAGCGGCTTCCTTCAACGACGTGTCAACAACTTCGAACGGTGAGTCCGGATTACGCGATTGCCCAATGATGAGGTCCTTCAGGGTCCTATCGTTGTCAAAGTCGAAGCTTACAAAGAGTCGCTTCTTTGCCATCGGCCTCCTACCTTTCCTCCGTCTCCGACGTGCCCTCTTGGGTTGCTTCTTGTCCGATGTCAGGAGCGCCTGCAAGGCAAGGGCAACCCCTATGAGTATGAGAACAGCCAACCACGGGTTCAAGCTCGCGCCATTGTAGCGTTCTCCCTGCCCTGCTGTCGCCCCGATGACGGACCGGGCAGAGTACCGCTCGGCCCGCTCTCTTCTGCTAGACTCCCGGCCAGGGCTGCTACACGTAAAAGACCTCGCAAAGCTGAATCGGAGGGTCTATGCGGCTCCGAGTGCCCAATTCGAGGCTGCTGCTGCTCGTTCCTCTCGTCGCTGGTTGTGCTGCCGCTCAAGTTGCGATTGGTCCCGACGCGTTCCGGGTGACGACTGGAACGCGTCCCCCCGTGGGTGCATACGAACAGCTAGGAGTCGTTACCGCGACCCATGGGGGAGGCTGTGGGCTATACGGAGCGCGAGGAAATCTGGAAGGAGCCTACAGACTACTCAGAAACAAAGCGGCGCAGTTAGGGGCCGACTACGTGCAAATCCTGCGGATTACCGAGCCTCACTTTGAAGGCATATGCAATTACAAGGGGTTCGTCATCGACGGCTTCGCATACAGAGTGATCCCCGGCGCTGTTGGCCAGTCCGTTCAAACGCAATCTGCTCGTCTAGAAGGCCTCAACGGCACGTACACAGGCGGCATCGTAGGAACCGTACGGGGACAGAACTTCACGATGGGCGTGACGTTCACTATTGTGCAGACGGGTGATGACATTGCAGGTGCGTGGACGACGACTGGAGGCACATCGGGCGCGGTAGCCGGGAAGGTCGTCGAGGGACATGTCACCGGCTTCAAGGCCAAGCAACTGAATCCGTGCGAAGGCGAGTTCGCGGGCGCAATGGTTGTCGAGGACGGCGGGGGACGGTTGCGTGGTGCCTATGAGGGCAGCGATTGCACGGGATCAGTACAAGCGTCGTTCGTCGTTCGGAGACAGTAAGCGCGCCGCGCGCGGAGGGCCACCCACGATGCGCCTCGTACGGATAACTTCAGCACTCATCGCGTTCTACCTGCTCATCTCGGCTGCGACGGCCTACGCCGAGTGCGCGTGGGTGTTGTGGATAGAGGGCGAGGGGCGGGGGTGGCAGTTAATCTTCGCCACGGACACCCGCGCGTCATGTGTCGATGCGCAGGCGGGGAAAATCAAAGACCTTTCTGAAACTTGGGCAAAGGAAAGGAAGGAAGGCGGCAGCGTCAAGGTATACGAGAATATGGTAGTTGCTTACGGGCCTCCGGGCCACGTCGCCAAAGTGATCTGCCTCCCCGACACCGTGGATCCGCGCGGGCCGAAGGCGAAGTGAACGAACCATGAACTCCGCCTCCTTTCGTTTTTTCTTTGGTACGGTGACAAGCATCGGTACGATGCTCGATGGAGCCGGGCCGGTGACAGGTCTCGCAATCACCTGCCAATCTAGGTGCGCCCTACCGGTCCCGGCTCCGCCACATTGAAAAGCGAACTGATCCCTTTCATGGGCGAAATACGCAAATGGCTGGCTGGCGGTTATGGTCCCCTTCCTGCCGGAGTCACTCTGCTCATCAAGCCAGCAGAGTTCGAGACTGCGGTGCTCGGCAGCCTGTCTGACGAAGAACTCGCCAGGCGCGCAAGAACGCTTCTCGGTGAGGCGCGCAGGGTCATCAATCAACTAGCTCTGCTTCCGAGCGAAGCGCGTCTCGTGAATAACCTCACCTCATTCTCTTCGACTCTTGGCGATAAGCTGAAGGCGCTTCAGAGGCGCCCACTGACTTGACTGCGCTCACCGTCTCCCGCTAGAGGTACCGCTCGGCCCGAAGGGGGAAGTGACCAAATGGACGAAGAGGCCATCAGGAATAATGTTCGAGACCGTTTGAAGACAGGACACCTGCCACGTCATCTTCCCGCAGCGATGCTGTTGAAGCCGGGCCAGTTGTGCCCGACACGATCGTCGCCGGTAGCATGTTGAAGAGCACTGCGCGGCCTGCGGCGGTACCGGCACCCAGATCAAGTACAACTACCCGAGCCCAATCGCCTTTCGAGGATCGTGCGTCGCTTCAAAAGCTCCCCCTAACGAAGATGATCCTTGCAAGTAAAAGTCTCGGTCATGGCCCCCGGTCTTAGTGGAGCACGCCGTCTATTTCCCGAACGGACGGCTGGTCGCTGGCTCCCGTGCACGCTACAACCAAATCGCCCGAGCCATTCAGGCAGCACTGCCTGGTATCTGCGACGATGTCGATGCGGTCGCCCGGCGAGGGGTTCGGGTAGTCCGGATTGACCATCAGCATGATGGCTGCGTCGCCCGCGTGAACGACAATGGCGTCATTATTGGGAAGAAAGACATCCCCGATTGGCGAAATTAGGGCGCAGCCGGCAGGAATGTCCCGGACTCCGCCCAACGAACGGGTGATAATGAGCCGGCGCCCGGTGAAGTCGGTGCAGGCAAGGCTGCCCACCGCGCACACACGGACAACTCGGACTGGTGTGAGAACGGTCTGCGCGCCCGCCTGCTCGATTAGCCAGCCAGGTAGCACGCTCGTGATCGTTGAACTTGCCAGCATCGCCGCTAGTACCCTGACGAGGATCGTCGGTCGCTTCATAAGCTCCTCCTAACTAACGTGGATGAATCGCGGAAGTGAGAAGGAAGGAGAACGAGTCCGTATGGAGGGCGGCGCGCGCGGCTGTAGGACCCGAATTTCTCGCTCGGAGTGCAAGGCTGGCTTCAACACCTTACGCATCGAGTCAGCAGCAGCCCAGGGAACAAGCATCGGCTCTTCTCGCGCACGATGCTAGAGGGCTTGACCTGCTGGACCATCGGGTGATCCCCGTACTGACCTATGGGTAATTCCCTCATTCGGGGCCGTCAGAACAGCATCGGAGGTCACCCGTGGCTCGTCGGAACTCGACGCTGAGCTGAGGATTGAACGAGAGGCGGATCGGGCCAGATGTCGCGTCACCCACTGGATGATGCCCTCCGGACCAGCGAGGAGCCGCCGAGAGCCGCATTTCTTGCAGGTGTCACGCGATTATTGCCTGATCCGTTGACCTCTCAAAACAAAAATGTAGATTTAGACGTTCAGACCGCCGTCGCTGGAGACCTCAGCGCGTCTCGTCGTCGAGCATCAGCACGGCACTATCTCGTGCTGTCGTAGACTCCGTCGAAGGGTTCTTGCCAGTGCCACGCTTCGATCTGCTGTAACTCGCGCTCGTCGAGCGGCTCCCGCGACAAAACAAAGCCGTGCGCGTCGCTGCCTTCTAGGCTGGGGACGTCGTAGAGATATAGCGCGTACTCATCGGCGATCGCGCGTAGCAGGCGCTCGGGGAATTCCCGGTCGAGCGTGTCGAGCGGCGGGTCGATGCCGAACGGCTTGCAGAGCGCGACGATCTGGGGTCCGGGATCATTTCTGTGATCCCACGCCACCATCACGTACATCTTCTTATGCAGCGCTTCGCGCCAGCGCTCCATCACGTACGCTCGCGCCGTTCGGCGAGCGCCCGCTCGTACGTCTCCCTGAACTCGCGCCCGAGTTGATTCTCGCGCTCCTGGCGGCGCTCCTGCGGAGTAAGCTTCCTCAGACGCCAGCCGAGCGGCTCGACTTCGTACGAGCGTCCGCAGGACGCGCAGCGCGCGGCGAGGATCAGGGCATCGTACGACGGACGCGGCCTCCTCTCGAATCTGCTCCCCATGGGCGGCGCGAGCTTGTTGTCCTCGCCGCACGCCGGACATCTGGAAAGCAACCCCGTCTCGGTGTCGGCAAGCTCGTTGTCGTCGTCCAAGTCGGTGATCCTCATGCGCCGATCAGCGGCGCAGGGCATCGGGGGCGCTTCCGTGCCGCCGCGTACGCGCGCCTCCACGCCTCCTGAAGCTGGAGGCTCTCTTCGAGATCGGAGAAGGCGCGGTCGATCTCGCGCTCGGCCTCAGTCGCCTTTCCCGTCCGCTTCAACGTGAAGCCGAGCGGTGGCAGCACCTCGTTATCCGCGCCGCATGACGCGCACGTGTGCTGCATCGCGAGTTCGTCTGTCTTCATTTCGGTCTCCCCTGACTCGCCTTCGAGCGAATCGAGATCCTCGCCGGTCCACTCACGGTCGAGGCCATCGGGATCGGCAACGCCGTACTCGGTCGCGGGGGGCTTCTTCATCGCAATCCTTCCCTTCTCTAGGAAACGAGCCGGTCGAGTGTGACCGGATACGTGTGCTCGGGTTGAAAGAGCACCACACGCGCCTCGCGGGCGGGGTAGATCGCCGTGCAGCGCGAGCCGGGAATCGCGATCAACGCCTCACTCGGGTCGGCCTGCGCTCGGTCGCCGCCGTACGCGGCGGCGAGGGCCAGCAGCGCAGCACGCAGGTGGCCTTCAGTGATCGCGTGCTCCAGCTTCCACACGGCGCTCACCCGAGCGCCTTCGTCGATGATGACGGTTGGGGGCCATCCGTGCGAGGGCGAGCGCGTGAAGCTCTCAACGGCCCGCTCTGTCTCCCCGTCGAGCAGTCGCGATCGGGGCTCGCTGCGCTGCTGCCCTCCAAGGGCGAGCGTGCGCGATGCCCACAGCACGGAGCACGACGTCATTGGCGACGGCGTGACGGGCCGCGCCCACGCGCACGGGCTGAAGAAACTGTCGGCGGGGTTCACGATGATGAAGGAGTCTACCCCGTCGCGCTCACCTGGGAGCCCGCCCCAGCGTCCGCCGACTGGCATGAAGTATCTCTCGCTCTCGTCGCAAACGAGCTTCAGGTAGCCGCCGTTGCTCGGCGGTACGAGCGTCGTCAGCAGCTCTTCGAGCGTGACCTGCGTCTGCGTCTGCATGCTATCCTCCTCTCTCATGATAGAGCCGTCGGGCGTTCCCGCCCGGTCTCGATCTCGACGTGATAGCAGCGCCCGTACAGCGGGCGCTGTTTCCACCCGTCACAGAACGCCCCGCACGAGCGGGTTTCCGCTCGCCTCGATGGCTAGGAGCGCGCCTGGTGCGCGCGAGGGGCGCGGGGCGTCTCGGAAAAGTACCCCTTGAGCGCTCGTACACGCCCGGGGAGCGTAGGGACGCTCACGCTGCTCTGGGAGCGCAGGGGTCGGGGTGCACGTCCGCGTCGCCCTGGTGCAACTTTCTGCAACCCCGGTGCAACCCGTGAAAGCGATGGGACGACGAAACGGCTGAGGCCGCACGGACTTAGGCGCGATCCCGCAACTTCCTTCCGCAGTTGCGGAAGCTCGAGCGCAAGTGGAGCCAGGAGCTCGCCGTCGTCGGCGTGCACTCGCCGAAGTTCCTGAGCGAGCGGGAGACCGACGCCGTCCGCGCCGCGATCCTCCGCCTCAA
>Ga0209761_1001119_pt1 | contig 17228 bp, 10 predicted proteins | sample GraSoi013_1_40cm_4_FD_185818 | JGI IMG/M metagenome (GOLD analysis project Ga0209761, IMG submission 185818) | Grasslands soil microbial communities from the Angelo Coastal Reserve, California, USA - Sample 09_25_2013_1_40cm (SPAdes) (version 2) | ecosystem: Environmental > Terrestrial > Soil >...
TCGATCGACAGTGACCAGAAGTGTACCGTGTTGAGCGGGGTGCCGCGGTGGGGTGTGAGCCCAGCAAGTACGTTCACTGTGTAGGTCCAGTACCAGCTCTGATTCGCCTGCAAGGTGCTGAAGGCCGGTGCGGACCAATGCACCAGCCGCGGCAGGAGGACGAAGAGTACTGTCAGGGCGCCGTAGTAGAGCGGAAAAATGCGCAACGCGCGGCGTGCTACAAAGTGCGGCCACCATCCCGGCTGGCCCTTGGTGTCGAGCAGGATTCCAGTGATTAGGAACCCTGAGAGGACGAAGAACAGATCAACACCCGTCCATCCTACAAACGCTATTGCACGCACGGCTGCGTCGACGCGTGTCGCCGCTGGTGCAAGCGGCGCAGCGATCGCGTGGATGGTCAACACAAGGAGGATCGCGACCCCGCGCAGGCCGTCCAGCACCGGCATGTGCTCACCCGACGCTAGGGCGCGCTTCACGGGGGTGTGTCGCACGCCGTTCAAGTCCGTCGGCTCCGCGCCAGGGACCCCGTCTCCGTGAGAATCATGTGCGTACACCTCCACGGTCGGAGCACGAAAACGCACCCTACCACCCTGTGATGGGCGCGCAAGTCGAGTGCCACCCGGCCCGACGCCGCGCCAACGGAGTGTTGCGCTCCCGCATCAGCGCACTTTCCCTAGCGACGTTGGTGTGGTGTCGCCTCCTGGTCTCCCTCTTGCTCAAAACCGCAGCGACATGAGTAGCCAACCCATTCCCGGATTGACCGTGCCTGCGGCTGGTGCGAACCAGCACCAGCTCGATCGCTCGCTGGTGAGTGGAATCGCCTGGACCAGCGGGGCGAAGTGGGTTGGGCAGCTGTTCGCCTGGACCTCGGCCCTGGTGGTGGCCCGACTTCTCACTCCGGAGGACTACGGCCTCGTGGGGATGGCGTCCATCTACCTGGGGTTGATCACGCTGGTCGGTGAGTTCGGCCTGGGAGCCGCCGTGATCACGCTCCGCGACCTGAGCGAGGAGCAGGTGACGCAACTCAACGGCCTTTCGGTCCTGTTCGGCGTCGCCAGCTTCGCCCTGTCGTGCGTCGCGGCGATCCCGCTAGGCCGCTTCTTCCATGCGCCCCAGCTTCCAGCCGTCGTCGTGGCAATGAGCACTGGGTTTGTGATCACCGCGTTTAAGACCGTCCCATTCTCGCTGCTGCAGCGCGAGATGCGGTTTCGGGCGCTCGCGCTCCTGGAAACCGGGTGCGCCGTGCTGCTGGCGCTAGTCATGATCGCCTTCGCCCTTCTCGGGCTGCGCTATTGGACGCTCGTCATCGGTGGGTTGCTGAGCGCCGCGCTCTCGACAGGAGCGGTGCTTGTCCTGCGGCGGCAACGGCTCGCGTGGCCCCGTCGGCAATCGCTCGCGCACGCCATGAGCTTCGGAGGGCACATCCTCGGCGGTCGGCTCTCCTGGTACGTGTATTCGAACGCCGACTCACTCGTTGCCGGCCGGATCCTCGGGGGAGCAGCGCTGGGCCTCTATCAGGTCGCCTGGAATGTGGCGACCATGCCGATTGACAAGATCACGGGTCTCGTGGGCCAGGTGACCCCCGCCGTGTTCTCAGCAGTGCAGACGGATCACGCAGCCCTCAGGCGCTACCTGTTGAGAATCACGGAAGGCCTGGCGTTGATCACCTTCCCTGCCAGTTTGGGGCTGGCGCTTGTCGCGCCGGACTTCGTGCTGCTCACGCTCGGCGACAGGTGGCACGGCGCTATAGTCCCGCTGCAATTGCTCGCCCTGAGCGCCGGATTCCGCGCCGTCACCCCTCTCTTGCCCCAGGTGCTAAACGCGGTGGGACAATTTCGTTTCGCCATGCGATATGGGGTGCTATGCGCCGTCGTTCTTCCCACAGGGTTTTATCTCCTGGGCAAACGCTGGGGCACGGTGGGGCTCGCCCTCGTCTGGGTGGTCGTGTTCCCCATACTCGTGCTCCCGGCGTATCGGCGTGTCTTGCAGACGATCGAGCTTTCCGGCCGAGAGTACGTTCGAGCTCTGTGGCCAGCGGTCAGCGCCTCGCTGCTCATGGGAGCAACCGTCCTCGCGGTCAAATGGACCGTTGGTGAGTACGTGTCGCGGCCTGTGAGCTTCAGCGCTCAAGTGGGTGCCGGAATGGTGGTGTACGGCCTGGCGTGCGTCGCGCTGCATGGCGGACGTATAGCTGCGTTTTCCCGCATCCTGCGAGCGATGCGCACGCCGCCGCCTGCGGGTGAGGTGTCCGCGTCTTGACAGGCCGCGGTGTCAGCGAACCGAGATGGAAAACATGCTGCGATGCTCCTCGACGTCGTGGCGACTGAGCGCATCTCGCGTTCACTCGCCAATGAAGACGGGCGATGCGAGGAGCTCGTCTTTGCGCCGGCTGAGCGCGAGGCCTGCGCCCGACGGACGGATCGCGCCCACGCCGCTCGCCGCCTTTTCGCGGCGAGGGAGCCGAGCTTCAGAATCGCGCTGTTAGGCGCGCAGCTGCGTGATCTGGTCCACTAGGTAAGCGGCGAACGGTAACGCGCAGGTAAAACCCGGCGACACCGCGTTCAGCACGTGGAACGAGCGGTCATCCCCGTCGTACTTGAAGTCCATCTCCAACCGATGCTCCTTGATGTCCACGAGCTGGGCGCGAATCCCTGCTGGTCCCCACCGCCGGAAGTCCGCGGCGCGGATGCCGTCCGCGAGGTCGGTCCCGAGCGCCACGATCCGGGTGCGACGGTATCTGCAGAGCTCCCCCCAGGCGAGTCGGCGGAAGCCGAAGTCGTTGCGCAGCAAGAGGCCTGCCTCGCGCGCCACGATCGCTGCGCATTCGGCGAGATTGAAGCGGCTCCATCCGCCGTAATGCTCTCGCCAGAACGCCGGGATCGCGGTCGGGCCCAGAGTGACACTCCCATCGATCGCGACTGTGATGTGCACGCCGAGAAACGGCTGCCGCAGGTCGGGCACCGGGTAGATGTGGGTGCGGAATCCCGGGGTGCCGCGCTCCGCTTTGAGGAACAGCCCTTTGAACGGCAGGATGCGCCAACGCTCGGAACGCCCCCAATCACGGGCGATGCGGTCGGCGTGGAGGCCCGCCGCGTTGACCAGGTATCCCGGGGTGATGACGCCGGCGGAGGTCCGAACCGTATGGCCGGCGCGGCCGAGGTACGCGGTGCCAGGCAGCAGCGTGATCCCCGCCGCCCGAGCATCCGCCACGAGGGAGCGCACCACGACAATCGGGTCGACCGATGATGTTGTCGACGAGAAGAGGGCGCGCTCGAACGTCTTCGCTCTTGGCTCGATCTGGCGCGCCTCGAGGGCGGTGAGTTCCTCGAGGTGTACGCCGTTCGCGCGCCCACGTCGCAACAACTCGTCGAGCCCGGCGAGTTCGGCGGCGCTGCGGGCGACGACGAGTTTGCCGCATCGATTGATGGGGAGCCGGCGCGCCTCGCAGTACGCCGTGAGCTGCCGGTTACCTTCGCGAGTGAAGGCCGCCTTGACGCTGTCGGGACTGTAGTAGAAGCCGGCGTGCAGGACGCCGCTGTTGCGGCCGCTTGCGTGGCGACCCCAGTCGCCTTCCTTCTCGAGCAGTGTGACGCTGCCGCTCGGGTTACGGCGCTTCAGCTCAAGCGCCAGGGTGAGCCCGATGACACCGCCCCCGACGACGAGAAAATCTGGAGTATTCAGGCCCGTGCGAGCGCCCGCGCCGGCGGGAAGTCGGCGTGCTGGTGCCGCGGTGCGCTGAAGGCTTGCTGTAGCGCTTGCACGTTGTGATAGATCGGGTCCTGATACCGCTGGAGGGCGGGATCCGCCCGGACCGCCGCGGCGATCTCGCGAATGCCATCTTCCACCGAGAGCTCCGGCTCGAACGCCAGCGCGCGGCGGATCTTTTCAAAGCTCACCCGATAGTCGCGTGGGTCAGCCACCTCATTCTGGGTGGTGATCTCCACGGCGCCCACTGTCCGCGAGACCAACTCGCCCACCTTGCGGATCGTGTGGTTTAGCGCGTTGCCACCCACATTGAAGATCTGCCCGGCGACGTCGCCCGCCGGGGCCTCGAGGGCCATGAGGAAGGCGCGCGCCGCGTCGCGGCAATGCACGTGGGGCCGCCACTGCTTGCCACCGAAGATGGTCACGCGCTTGTCCACGACCGCTCGCACGGTCAACGTGTTGACGACGAGGTCGAACCGCATGCGTGGAGAAAGGCCGTACGCCGTGGCGAGCCGGAGGATGACTGGCTCGACATCGCCGCAGCGGTCGAACAGGATGTTTTCGCTGAGCACCCGCGTGCGGGCGTAGAGGGACACCGGGTTGAGGCGCGAGCGCTCCGTTAACCACCCATGACTGTTCGCACCATACACGCTGCAGCTCGACGCGAACACCAGCCGCCGGACGCCATAGAAGCTGCACGTCTCCGCCAGAATCTTGGTGGCGGTGTAGTTGAGGTTGATCGTCTCTTCAGCGTCGAGGTTGCACGCCGGATCGCCCACGATCGCCGCCAGGGCGACGACGCCGTGGACGTCACGCATAGCGCGACTGATGTCGCGGCTGTTGCAGATGTCTCCCTCCATGATCTCGAGCCGCGAGTGATGCAGCCCCTCGATGCCGGCGCGCCCGTAGTCGAACCGGTCGAGGACGCGAACATGATAGCCGCGCTCGAGCAGCAGCCGCACGAGATGCGCACCGATGTAGCCGGCGCCGCCGGTCACGAGGACTCGTCGGAGGCCGTTCTCACGGCTGCGCGACCGACGTTCTCTCGCAAGAACAACAGCCGCAGCGACGCTGTCGAGCGGCTGGTCCAGCAGCTCGTCGAGCGTCGCGGAACCGGGACGATGCACTTCCTGCCCGGTCACGAAGCGCTCAGCGCCGCGCACCGCCTGCACACGGATCCCGGCATGTTCGAGCTGGCAGGCTAAGGCGCGAAGCAATAGGGGCTCCGCCGACGGCATCGCGACGATCACCTCGCTCACGTCATACCGCTGGGCGATCGCCAGCGCATCGCAGGTGGGCCCCAGGACGGGGGTGCCGTTGGACGAGGCATCGCGCTTCGCGGGATCGTCGTCAAGGAAGCCCACGAGCTCGACTCGGGGAGCCGTCCGTTTCAGGTGTCGCGCGATCGACAACCCGTGCTCGCCGGCGCCTGCGATGAGGACGCGGTGAGGGGCGGCGACGTGGGCCCCGAGCTGGAGTTCGCCCGCGCTGGCCTTGAGCGTGGCAATCTGCCAGCGACGCAGCGCACGCACGCCGATCCGCGTGAAAAGGATCAACAGCGCCATCAGTGTCAGCGTGACGACCGGAAAGCTGACCAGGTCCATCACCCGCGCAACGGCGAGCCCGGCCGCGACGACCATACTGGAGGCCAGGATCTCGATCGCTTCGCGAAGGCTGGTGTATCGCCACATGGCGCGATGTTGGCCGCCCACGACGTCGGCGACCACCAACAGCGATCCCACAGCGGCCCCCAGGCGTAGCGTCTCGGTTAACCCAAACTGGCTGACGCCTGGATCGAGCGCGACGGCGAGGCCCACCGAAAGCACGCCGCACGAGAAGTCCAAGAATGCCTTGGCCGCACGCCGCCGGCGCGGGTTCTTGAGGAACCTGGCCTCCAACGACTGGCTCCACTCCGACACGCTACGGCTCACTGGCCACCGGAAGCGAGTCAGGGAAAGTAGTGTCGCTCCGGCAGGCGTATCTGACATCTCAGGCCTCGGGCTGGCTCGCATCGAGGAGAGACTAACTCACGTTCCGTGCCGCTCGACTCGCCGGGTCACTGTGGTCATAAGTCAACCTCACGCAACGTATTACGGAGCGCCCCGCCGGTTCAGCAAGGCACCGTGATCAGTAAGTGCCGCAGAATCGCTACACTCGCGCCACCGCGCTTGCGGCATCAGCGCAGCGGTCGGCGTAGCTACCAACCTTCATCAACCTCGCGGCCTCGGCCGGGGGGCAAGGCCGAGCGTCGCAGGCCCCTGGTGGTGTTCGCGCGACCAGCAGCCAGCGAGCGCGAGCTGGGCCGGCGCGACCATCAGCAAGGCTTGGCTGTCAGGGGAGGTGCAAAAGCAGCTGTGCATGCGGGCGGAGCGCGAACGGGTGCCATTTCCTCGATGGCACTCCGGGATGTCACTACGGCTGACCCACCGTACGAGCTCGACATGCACTGGACCCCGACAGCGCCGAAAATCGGGGTCGCGCCGTACCCGCGCTAGGCTCGGCGCCTGACCGCTCGCCCGTCACGCGGCTACCCTGCCTTGAGATTCCTGCGATCGCGTAGCCCTAGCGGGACAGCGGCATGGAGCTGAGATCAAGCGGACGACCTCGCGCTCGGGTGAGAAGCGACAAGGCACCCCGGAGGAATCCAAAGCCGTAGCACAGATGCACCACGGGGAAGATCCCGCCGGCGGCAAGGCCAACGCGCGCCCCGTGCCGCCATCCAACCGCGAGCGCGCAACCACCGTCCAACGTGAGGTACAGTGCCAGGATGAGGACCCCGAGCGCCCGGGCCGTCGCGACCCAGGGTGCCGCGAGTCCCGTCAGCAGGACGCTGAGCACGAACACCGCCGGCACGACCTGCCGCACCGTCATGATCCTCCCGATCTTCAGCGCCACGAGAGGCTTGAAGAGGCCGTATTGGTAAAACATGCGGGCGAGCTGGCGCACCGACCGCCGGGCGTAGTAGGAACAGACGACGCCGGGTACGAGCAGCACGCGTCCGCCCGCTCTCAGCAGCCGGAAGTTGAATTCATCGTCCTGGTTCCGCACCAGTTCTTCGTCGAACAGGCCCACCCGCTCGAACACTTCGCGCCGGAAGCAGCCGAACGGCACGGTGTCAACTTGCCGCGGCTCGCTCGTGCCAAGGCGGTAGTGGGCATTGCCGATCCCGAACGGATGAGCGAGCACCGCCGCAATCGCGCGGGCCGTGGTCGTCGGGCCCCCTGGCATCGTCACCCACGCTGGCCCGACATTGTCGGCGCCGGTCCGCATCAGCCAATCGACCAGGTCGGCGATGTAGTTCGGTGGGTAGTAGGCATGGGCGTCCATGCGCACGATGATCGTGCCGCGCGCCCGGTAAATGCCGAGATTCAGGGCGCACGGGGTGGTGCGTTTCGAGTTATCGAGCAACTGAATCACCGGATGGCGGCTGGCGTAGTCCGCAATCACGGAGCGGGTGCCGTCGTCGCTCATACCATCGACGATCAGCACTTCGAGCCGGTCGCGTGGGTAGTCGTTCGCCAAAATCGAGTCCAGCAGCGGCCGGATGTACGCGGCTTCGTTGCGGCACGCTACCACAATCGAGACGAAGGGCGGGGGCGACGTTGGGGCCTCGCTAGTACGAGTTGCGATGTCGGAACGGGGTTCGCATGGACCGCCCAAAGCCATAGAACTTCTCTCCGGACGCGTCTTCCAGGGACTTCTTGGCAGACTCGCCGCATGAACTGTTTCGCGAGCGGGCGGCAATCACGGTGGCGATATCAAGGCGGGCAGGCAACAGTGCAAGCGCGGTGCCGGCATGCACGGCGGCGATTCTCAAAGACTGTGGGCCTTAACCCGCCGACACTGTTGCGCCAACGCGACGCTTGCGGACGGGAGAGGGTCGACTGGCCGGCTCGGCGAACCGCGAACCTGCCAGCTCGGGCTGGTCTTGCTCTTGCTTCCTGTCGTGGGCTATGCGTGCCGGAGCGGTGGCTTCAGGGACGATACAGGCTGCGGACCGGGCTGTGCGGCCGCGGGTATCAGTAACTGCACTTCACTCCGCGACTCTGGCGACGCCCGCGTCTGAGTCGACTCGCCCAGGCGAGGCCCCCCGGCTGCTAGTTATCACATATTGCTTCCCTCCCGATGGCTACGTCGGCGGCCTTCGCTGGGCGGGAATCACGAAATACCTGTCCCGGCTGGGTTGGGAGGTGTCCGTCTTGACCGCCGCCCCTCCTGTCGGGGATGACGCGGCGGTCGGCGCGCACCTGGAGTCGTGTCCGCGCTTGTGGACGCTCATCGACTGCTGCCGATGGCTCCGTCGGCGTGCCCTCGGGCGATCACGCGCGTTGTTGCCGGATGCGTCTCGTGTTGCGCGTGCGTCAGGGCCGCGGGGTCTGCTGCGCCAGCTGCGCAGGGAGGTCGCGGCGGTCTTGACCTTCCCGGACGACAGCCGCGGCTGGATCCTCCGCGCCACGCTGCGTGCGCGCTCGTTGATCCGGCGATTCCAGCCCCACGTAGTCGTGAGCAGCGGCCCGCCCCACTCTGCCCACCTCGTGGCGGGGATGGCCACGATCGGGAGCTCGGTGGATTGGTTTATCGACCTGCGCGATCCGTGGGCGGGACCTCTGACGAAGGCCTGGGAGTCACATCCGAAACTCCGGACCTGGGTGTTTCATGCCCTCTCCCCGCGTCTGGAACGCCTCGCCTTCCGAGCGGCCCATGGGGTCATCACCAACACTCCGCAGCTCGCCCACGCCCTCGCGGCGAAGTATCCCGAGGTGTCTGTCGTGTGCGTTCCGAACGGCGTCGACCCCGAATGCCTGCCGCCACCCGCTACTGCTCCGTATCCGGGGTTGGGTATCGCGTACGCCGGCATCCTGTACGGAAGCCGCGATCTTGGGCCGGTGGTGCAGGCGTTTCGCCTCTTCTTGGAGCGCCACCCAGACGCTGCCCAAGCCGGTTCCAAACTGCGAATTGCTGGTGCGGCCGAGCTCCGCCATGCGCAGGCATTTCGCGACGCGGTCGCTGCGGCAGGAATCGAGCAGCACGTCGAGGTGCTGGGCCCGCTACCCCGCGTACAGGCTCTGAACCTGGTGTCCCGTTCGCGCGTAGCCGTGGTGTTGGCGCAGGAACAGGAACTGCAGATCCCCGCCAAGCTCTATGAGTCGATCGCGCTGGGTATCCCCACGCTGGTCGTGGCGGGAGCGGACAGTGGCGCGGCGGTCGAGGGAAACCGGCTCGGGGCCGTGGTTCGCGATCACGGTGACGTCGAGGGGATCGCTCGCGTGCTGGAGCAGCTTTGGGGGGACAAGTCGCGACAGCGATCGCTGTGCCCTGTGCCGATCACGTACGAAGCGATTGCTCACCTCGTGGATGAGATCCTTCGGGAAAACGGAGTTCCCACCCGACCATGTGGGTGAAATCCGTGCGGCGGCTGGTGAGTCGAGCATGGGACGCGCGCCCCTGGCGGCCCGAACACGCCCGGTTGCTGTGGTCTCAGCTTGCCCATCCCAATCGCAACTACACGGCCGGCCTGACTGATCGTGACCATCTCATGGCAGCTACCGAGTGGTTGTGTCGGGCTCAAGACGTGATGCCCGATGGAGGCGTCTGCGGACGATATTCCCTCCACGCTGGCTGGACCTCGTCCTATCCAGAGACGACCGGGTACATCATCCCGACGCTTCTTGCTCTTGCCGAGGAGTTCCGCGATGACCGGTTCCGGCAGAGGGCCGCGCGCGCCGTGCGATTCCTCCTCTCGGCACAGCTTCCAGATGGGGCATTCCCCGCCGGCGAAATGCGGGACAACACTGTTAACCCTTCGGTTTTCAATACTGCCCAGATTCTCGGCGGCCTCACCGCGTGGCATCGGTCTACGCGCGATTCCCAGGCACTCCAGGCGGCCGACCGGGCAGCCGCGTGGATTGCCTCCGTCCAAGGAACGGACGGGGCCTGGCGTCGACACGTCTATGGCGGGATCGTAACGACCTACACCGCTCACGCATCCTGCTGGCTTGCGGAGTTCGCATACCGGGGCAGCCGACCATACCTGGATGCTGCCAGCCGACATCTCGATTGGGTGCTGCGGCACCACGATCCCGAGAGCGGGTGGTTCGACCTCGCGGGTTTCACCGCTGACGACCATGCGGCCCGGCGCGCGGTGACGCACACCATCGCCTACACACTCTGGGGCGTCCTCCGCACCTCCGAACTGCTGGGGCGCAGCGATGGAATCGCGGCGGTTGCAAAGGCCGCCCACGAAATTGCGTGGCGCCTGGAGCTCACGGGGTGGTTGCCAGGAGTGCTCGATCACTCGTGGCGTGGGTGCGTGCCGTATGCCTGCCTCACAGGCAACGCGCAAATGGCGCTCACCTGGCTGCGTCTCTCCCAGCACACCAAGAGCGCGGAGCTGCTTGATGCCGCTTGCATGGCACTGAACCTCGTTCAGCGCGCGCAGCCCATGTTCACGAGCGACCGCAACATTCGAGGTGGCATCCCGGGCTCAGACCCAATTTGGGGCGAGTACCTCTGCCACGCGCTGCCCAACTGGGCGGCGAAGTTCTTCATCGACGCGCTGCTGGAGAAGAAGCGGGCGCTCAGGGAACTGTCTGATCCGCGTGCGCGAGACGTTTCATCGTCGCCCCGCAGCGGTGCCGAGGCTTCGACAACCGACATGCGCATCCGCTGATGTGCGGCTTTGTGGGGTTTTGGGCACGGAACGGGACCAGGGAAGCGCCGAGCGCACTGCGGCGCATGACGCTGTCACTGCGTCATCGTGGTCCTGACGACGAGGGATACTGGCACGACGGCGAAGCCGGCGTCGCGTTGGGGCACAGACGGCTCGCGATTCTCGATCTGTCGCCAGAAGGGCACCAGCCGATGATATCGAGCACCGGACGCTACGCGATAGTGTTCAACGGGGAGATATACAACTTCCTGGACCTTCGCGCCGAGCTGGAGCGCGCGGGCAGCACGTTCCGCGGACACTCCGATACGGAGGTGATGCTGGCGGCGATCGAGTGCTGGGGCCTGGAGCGGGCGGTGCAGCGGTTTACCGGCATGTTCGCTTTTGCGCTGTGGGACACCGCTGCGCACACACTCTATTTGACACGCGACAGGCTGGGTGAGAAGCCCTTGTACTACGGCTGGATCGGCCCCACGCTTCTGTTCGCGTCGGAGTTGAAGGCCATGCGTGCCTGTCCCTGGTGGAGCAGCGAGATCGATCGAGGCGCGCTGGCCCTGTACCTGCGCCACAGCTATGTTCCCGCCCCGTACTCCATTTATCGCGGCGTCCGCAAGGTCATGCCAGGAACGATCTTGGCGTTCCGCCCTGGGGTCGGACCGGCCGCTCCACCGGAGGAATCCAGGTACTGGTCTGCGCGTGGTGTCGTTGAAACAGGCCTCGCGAGCCGGGTGCAGGGGAGTGTCGCCGACATCGTCGAGGCCTTGGATGCATTGCTGCGGGGAGTGGTTCGCCGCGAGATGATCGCCGACGTGCCGTTGGGTGCGTTCCTGTCCGGTGGCATCGATTCGTCCACGATTGTCGCTCTGATGCAGGCCCAGAGTAGTCGGCCGGTGCGAACGTTCACCATCGGATTTCGGGAGGCGCGCTACAACGAAGCCGACTACGCCAGAGCAGTAGCGACTGAGCTCGGAACGGATCACACCGAGCTCTACGTGGGACCGGCCGATCTGCTGGCCGTCGTTCCTCGCATGCCAGTCGTCTACGATGAGCCCTTCGGCGATGCGTCGCAGATTCCGACAACCCTCCTTGCCGCGCTCACGCGGCGAAGCGTTACCGTCAGCCTGTCGGGTGACGGGGGAGATGAGCTGTTTGGCGGATACGAGCACTATCGTCGTGGACGCCGGCTGTGGCAGCTGCTCGGGCGCGTGCCGGTGCCGCTGCGGCGCGGGCTGGCGCGGATAGCGCGCGCGGTCCCCGACTTGGGCCGCGGCGCGCTTTCGGGCGACCGCGTCCGCAATTGGGCGCCGGTGCTGGGCGCCGACACCGCGGAGCGGATGTACCGCGAGCTCATGTCCGCTTGTCGTGAGCCTTACGGTCTGGTGCAGGACGGCGCCGAGCTCGGGACGGTCTTCACGGACCCGGAACGATGGGCGCAAACCGACAATGTCCTCGAACGGATGATGTTCCTGGATCTTACGAGCTATCTTCCCGATGACATCCTCGTCAAGGTGGATCGAGCAACGATGGCCGCGAGTCTGGAGTCTCGAGCCCCCTTTCTTGACCACGAAATGGTGGAGTTCGCGTGGCGTGTGCCGTTGAACCTCAAGATTCGAAACGGCGATGGCAAGTGGTTGCTGCGCCAGGTCCTCCATCGCTATGTGCCTCGGCCGCTCGTTGACCGACCGAAGATGGGGTTCGGCGTTCCCCTCGAGTCGTGGCTTTCGGGGCCGCTGCGCGAGTGGGCCGGCGACCTCTTGGCTCCCGCGAAGCTCAACCGAGAGGGGTTCTTGAATGCTGCGGCAATCACGGACAAGTGGCAGCGCCAGCAGCGGGGGTCCCAGGGCGGACAGGCCGTGCTTTGGGCCGTCCTGATGTTCCAGTCGTGGCTCGACACCCAGGCGTCGTGGAGGCCGCCGGGCGAATGAATGAGGGACGGATACTCGCTGCGATGACAACAGAGGCGCGTTCAGCCTGGGCGCTGCCCTGGGGCGTGGGTCGGCCTCGGCGCGACTCCACGACTGCGGCGTTCTGGGAGCCGCTACTGGTGGCGGTGATCGCGCTCGTGTGGTTGACGACGCTCGTCATCGATTTTCGAGTAGCCCTGACACTGCTCATGGTGATCGGGTTCGGCGCGGCAGCCATTGGCCTGCGTTACCCACGGCTCGGGTTGCTCGGCATCGGGATGCTGTGCACCCTCAACGAGATGGCCGGCCCCTTGCTGCTGACGGGGGGCCTGTGGCGTTGGAATACCGTCAACTATTGGTTGCTCGTTGTCGCCCTGCTGTTCTTGCCGCACCTGTTGAGATGGGGCCAGCCGCAGAGCCGGGTTCTCCTGGTGTTCATCCTGCTGCTCGGCTCGGAAATCCTGCTGAGCACCGACCCCGGGAATGGCGTTCAACAGGTGCTCGGGGTCGTCAGTATGTTCGGCCTCGTGATCTACTTTGGTCGAGCGGCGCTTGACCTGAACGCCTGGTATTGGCTTGGCGTCGTCAGCGGCGTCTCAGCAGCTGGCGGTTGCGCGGCGTTCTTGCTACAGCAGGGCAGGCTCCCCTGGGTGAACCCGAATGCCTGGTCCTACGTGCCGATCACGGCGATGCTCGCCATCTGCTTGGCTTTCGTCATCCACGAGGGCGCCCCCCGTCGCCAGTTTGGGCTCGCGCTCTTGGCTATGATCAATTCCGTTTGGGTCTTCTTGAGCGGGAGCCGTGGCAGCCTCTTAGTCACCGCCGTCTGCGTCGCATTCTTCCTCACCCTGACGCGGCTGAGCCGCTCGGTATTGCTCGCCATGGTCGCGGCACTCGTCAGCATCGTGATCTTGTCACAGTTCACCCCCCTTCAGGACAGAGCGGCCACACGGCTGCACCTGCTCATCGATCCCAGCCGATCGCTCTCGGAGCGCACCAGCGGCAGGTTCGACCTCGCGCTGGGAGGGTGGTACATCTTCGAGGATCATCCCTTCGGTGTGGGAACCGGAGGCTTTAGCGCAAACTGGGCGGATCTGGGACCTCGTGAGGGCTTGTCACCACACTTCCAAGTGCAACACCAGCACCATGCAGCCCACGCTGCCTGGGCGAAGGTCTTGGTGGAGAATGGCTTCCCCGGAATCCTACTGCTCGCGGCTTACGTGTGCTCGTTCACCGTCAGCGGGTGGCGCACACGAGACGCGCGACTGCTGAGGCTGGGCCTGTTGGTCAGCGCGGTCCTCGCCGTCTCATGGGTTTCCAGCGAGTTTCAGAATAAGGCCGTCTGGTTGCTCGCGGCTGGCGCTAGCGTGCTCCTTGAGCGTAACTCCATTGGGGGCTTGTCCCGCCGTGCGAACTCGATCGCCCGCGGGTGAACCGCCGGACTCACTGCGCGTGGCGTTACTCGCCGGGACGCTGGGGCGTGGGGGCGCCGAGAAGCAACTGGTGTACACCGCCCGTGCTCTGCGAGATGCGGGCGTGTGCGTGCGCGTGTACACACTTGGGGAAAGCGAGTTCTACGAGGGTGCGCTGCGTGACGCCGGGCTTCCACCTATGTGCGTCGGGCGGGCAGCCAATCCCGTGTTGCGTCTCGTCTCCTTCGCTCGTGCCATCCGGCGCTTCCGGCCGCACATCGTGCAGGCGGCGCACTTCTACGTGAACCTGTACGTCGCCGTGGCGGCTCGGCTCTGTGGTTCAGTTGCGATCGGCGCCGTCCGCGGGGACGTCGTCGAGGAGTTGGAGGAGAGCGGACGGTGGGGTCGGTTGCTGCTGCACCTGCCGGACGCCCTGCTCGCGAACTCCGACGCGGCCCGGCGCAACGGCGAGAGGCTGGGTGCTGAGGCGTTGACCATTCACGTCGTGCCGAACGTCATCGATCCTTCTGCCTTTGACCTGCACCGGGGGCGCCCGCGCCGGGACGAGTCCGCTGGCGGTCACGCGGTGGTGGCTGTCGTGGCGACCTTGGTGCCGGCCAAGCGGTTGGATCGCTTCCTCAAGGCCCTAGCGCGCGCGCGGCGAGTCGTCCCGGGCCTGAAGGGCCTCCTCGTCGGCGAGGGTCCCGAACGGGCGTCGCTAGCGGCGCTCGCGGACCGCCTGGGGTTGCTGCCCGATGGCCTGGAGTTCCGCGGCGCGTGTGACGACATCCCACGATTGATGGCCGAGGCGGACATGCTGGCGTTGACGTCGGATCATGAAGGCTTGCCCAACGTGATCCTCGAGGCAATGGCGGCGAGGCTGCCCGTGGTCACCACGCCCGCTGGCGATGCCGCTGTCGTCATCGAGGACGGTGTCAGCGGCTTCGTGGTGCCGTTCGATGCCGTCGAGGAGCTGGCGGACCGCCTAATCTGCCTCGCGCGTGGGCCGGCTCTACGCCGTGAGCTCGGCGAGGCGGGGTACCAGCGCGTGACCGCACGGTATGCCTGTGCGGGGCTCGCGGATCGATTGGTCGCGGTGTATCGGGCCGTGGCGCAGCAGAGCGGCCACCGGCAGGTGGCAGACAAGCTGCCGCCGCGGAGCGCGGTCATGTCCTAACCCCTCCTGTAAGGGATGCGATTCGCGAACGCCCGGCTCTTCGCCAACCGCCACATGGTTGACAGGGAGCTTGGTAACGGATCAGTCCAGGGACATCCGTCACACTCGCGCCGGTCGCGGCCGGCCTCGACCAAGGTCGACCACAGGCACGCGCTGTCGGTCAGCGCTCAAAGGCGCCGATGTCATAGCCGGCGCCTTGAGGGCGCGCCATGCTGGTGAAGTCCATCGTCACCAGGGGAATCGTGGCTCCGGCATCGATGGCGGGGCTGCCAGCTTGGAGATGGAAGTCGCCGCCGGCGGCGTTCACGAACTTGGGGTCGCTGCCGAAGAGATTATGGTCTTGGAGCGTGCCCGTGCCCAGGTCGGTATAGTTGCCGGGGCCGCCGTTGCCGAAGCTGATGTTGTTTCTCACGACGGCATTGGTGCTAAAGCGAACCCAGATGCCGGCGAAGCCAAATCCTCCCGTGCCGTTGTTGTAGACCGTGTTGTTGTAAACGTAGGTATTGGTTATCGTGTAATCGAGCTGGATGCCGGCGCCGCCGTTTCCGTAAACGACGTTGTTATATATGAGAGTCCCGTCAGGCAAGTGGTCGGCGACGATGCCGGAAACGCTGTTATCATGGCTTCTCGTGTTGCGGACGATATTGTTTCTGGCGCCGGCGTACTGGATCTGGATTCCGTTGTAGCCATTGTTGTAAAAATCGCAGCCGTCGATCAAGTTGTTGGGGGTGGCGATATAGAACCCGTGGCCCGCCAGTGAGCTATAGGGACCGCCGTTGTGGTGTACCTTGAGATTGATGTATTCATTGCCACCGATAACACCATTGGTCGCCATGTCGATGACGCCATTACGGCCGGTAGAGGCGTTCCTCACCTCGCTATTGACAAAGCGGATGTGGTTCGGGTCCTGCACCGCTCCACCCTGCATTTTGACGACATCGTAGCTGCTGTTGCTCCCGTCGAGGATCAGTCCATCGATGACGATGTACTGCTGGGCGCCGGAAAATTCGATGACTCTGATGGATCCGGTAGGGGGCAGCATCGTGACCGTCTCGTTCGGGTAGGCCTTGAGAGTGACGGGAGCGCTCCAGGAAGTGCCGGCCGGGATATTGTCGAGCAGGGCCTCGGCGTAGGTGCCGCCTCGCACGAGCAGCGTTGTCCCGGGGGTCAGACACCCTACCGCATTGTTCAGGGTCCGCTTGGGCGTCGCGATGTTCTGGGCCTGGCCGCAGGAGACGGCGTCGTTGCCGGTCGGGGAAACGTAATAGACCAGACTGCTGGGCGGCGTAGTGACCGTGATCGCCGCCGTGCCGCTCTTGCCTTCACTCGTCGCCGTGATGACCGCGGTCCCGCCCCAGACGCCCGTCACGAGGCCGCCCGTCGACACGGCCGCCGCGGCGGGGGCGCTCGACACCCAGGTGATTAGCCGGCCGGACAGCGGCAGGCCGTTCGCATCACGCGGCGTCGCGGTCAGCTGGAGCGTCTGACCGACTTGGATACTCCCCGAGGCCGGGCTGACGCTCACCGACGCCACGGGCAGGAGATTCACCGTCACCGCGGCGCTGCCGGTCTGGCCCTCGCTCGTTGCTGTGATCGTCACCGCGTTCGCGGCCACTCCCGTCACGAGCCCGGTGGAGGACACGGTCGCCACCGCCGGAGCGCCGGACGCCCAGGTGACGGATCGTCCCGAGAGCACGTTGCCTGCGGCGTCCTTCAGGGTCGCCGCGAACTGCACGGTCGCTCCCACGAGCACGACGGCGGTGGTGGGGCTGATCACGACTGACGCCACCGGGACATTTGCCACGCTAATCGTTGCCGACGCACTCTGCCCCTCGCTCGTTGCGGTGATCGTCGCCGCCCCGACCGCGACGCCGGTCACGAGCCCGGTGGCCGACACGGTGGCGACGGTAGGATTCGAACTCGTCCAAGTTACTGCGCGCCCGGTGAGCACGCTGCCCCCCGCATCCTTGGCGCTCGCCGTGAGCTGCACCGTGCTCCCGACGTACACGTTCGCCGTGGCGGGGCTCACTGTGACCGAGGCCACCGGCACGCTGGACACCGTCACCGCCGCCGTGCCGCTCTGCCCCTCGCTCGTCGCCGTGATCGTCGCCGCCCCGACCGCCACCCCCGTCACGAGCCCGGTAGCCGACACCGTCGCGATCGCCGCATTCGAGCTCGTCCAACTGATCACACGGCCGCTGAGCACGTTCCCCGCCGCGTCCTTGGGGGTCGCCGTGAGCTGCACCGTGCCGCCGACGTACATGTTGGGCGCGGTGGGGCTGACCGTGACCGACGCCACCGGGACGTTCGCCACGGTGACGCTCGCCGTGCCGCTCTGCCCTTCACTTGTCGCCGTGATCGTC
>Ga0209761_1001121_pt1 | contig 17225 bp, 19 predicted proteins | sample GraSoi013_1_40cm_4_FD_185818 | JGI IMG/M metagenome (GOLD analysis project Ga0209761, IMG submission 185818) | Grasslands soil microbial communities from the Angelo Coastal Reserve, California, USA - Sample 09_25_2013_1_40cm (SPAdes) (version 2) | ecosystem: Environmental > Terrestrial > Soil >...
TCCAGAGCCAGCTTGCCGTCGGGCCCTTCCACGAGAACCGGCACCGGCAGAAACTGTTCGAGGGATCTCTTCGTCGCCACTGGGCCCGCGCCGGGACCTCCGCCGCCGTGAGGCGTAGAAAAAGTCTTGTGCAGGTTGAGATGCATCACGTCCACGCCGAGGTCGCCGGGACGCGTGACGCCGGCCAGCGCGTTCATGTTGGCGCCGTCCATGTACAGCAGCGCGCCCTTGGCGTGGAGAATTCCGGCGATTTCGGCGATGCGTTCCTCAAAGATCCCGAGCGTCGAAGGATTGGTGATCATCAGCGCGGCGACGTCCTCGGTGACGATTTCGCGCAGCTTCTCGACGTCGATTTGCCCGTGCGATTCGGATTTGATGTTCTCGACTTCGTAGCCGGCAATCACCGCTGTCGCGGGATTCGTGCCGTGCGCGGAATCAGGGATAAGGACTTTCTTGCGCGGATTTCCTTTTTTCTCCAGATAGGCGCGAATCAAAAGCAGGCCGGTCAGTTCGCCTTGCGCTCCGGCGGCGGGCTGCAGCGTGATGGCCTCCATGCCCGTGATTTCGAGGAGGCACTTCTCGAGCTGCCGCATGATTTTCAGGCATCCCTGTGAAAGCTCCTGCGGCTGGCAGGGATGCTCGGTGGCGATTCCATCGAGACGGGCGACGAATTCGTTCACACGTGGGTTGTACTTCATCGTGCAGGACCCAAGCGGGTACATGCCAAGATCAATGGCGTAATTCCATGTCGATAGCCGTGTGAAGTGGCGGATCACCTCGATCTCGCTGACTTCGGGAAAACCTTCGACACCGCCGGAGCGGTGCAGCGCGCCCAGCGCCTTTGCAGGCTCCGCAAGCGGAACGTCGAGCGGAGGCAACTCGAACGCGCGTTTTCCCGGCGAGCATTTCTCGAAGATCAAGCCTTCGCTCTGGTTCGTGTGCCGCGAGGCTTTTTTGATTCTTTCGGTCATTGTGAATGATTCGGTTGCAGAGAGGTATAACGCTGCGCCCATGCACGTAATGCTTTCACACCGGCTGTTCCAGGGCGCGGCGTAGCGCCGCCACAAACCGCTCGATTTCCGTTCGTGGCGCCGTTTCCGTAACGCACACGAGCCCGCGCTTGGTCAATTCCGGATAATCCGCGCCAATGGCAAGCGGTCCGATGATTTTTTCGCGAACCAGGTGTGCATTGACGATGCGTACGGACCGCGGCAGTTCAATCGTAAACTCATTGAAAAACGGCGCGGAGAACGCGCGCTTTACGCCGGGGATCTTTTCGAGCTCGGCGAGCGCAAACTGTGCTTTGGAAAAATTCTGGTGCGCTATCTCGCGCAGGCCCTCTTTCCCCAGGAGGCACATGTGCACCGTCGCGGCGAGGGCGCAGAGAGCCTGATTGGTGCAGATGTTCGATGTAGCTTTTTCGCGCCGAATGTGCTGTTCCCGCGTCGCCAGCGTCAGGACAAATCCGCGGCGCCCGTCGCCGTCCGTGGTTTGACCCGCGAGGCGGCCCGGCATTTGGCGCACAAATCGCCCAGGAGCGAGGCGCGCGCACCGTCGCCGATCTCGGCTCGCTCGCCGCCACGCGCACGCGGCGGGTGCACGACAAGCGGTCGCTCGCGTTCGGCGCGCCGACGCGACCGGGCGTCTACCTCTTCCGCGACCGCCACGACCAGAAGCGCGCCGCTGGCTTGAACTTCACCGGCGAGTGCAGCGACAGGCTCGATCGCGCCGAAATAGTTTGGAGACTGCACGACGACCGCGGCGACGTCATCTTTGATCGCCGCCTTCAATGCGGCGGTATCTATCGTGCCGACGGCCGCCACATAGGGTATTTCCTCAACTTGTAAGCCGGAGTTTTTCGCGTATGTGCGAAGCACCTGGCGATATTCCGGATGCACGGAGCGCGCCACGAGAACGCGGTGCCGCCCCGTAAGCCGCTCGGCCATGAGCACCGCCTCGGTCGTAGCCGTCGAACCGTCATACATCGAAGCGTTGGCGATCTCCTGGCCGGTGAGCTGGCACATCAACGTCTGGAATTCAAAAATAGCCTGGAGCGTGCCCTGCGCGATCTCCGCCTGATACGGCGTGTAAGACGTCAGGAATTCGCCACGCTGCAAAATACCGTCCGTCACGACGGAGCGCAGGTGGTTGTAAACGCCGGCGCCGACAAAGCTCGTGTAGCCAACTGAATTCTCCGCGGCGCGATCCTTGAAATAGGCGATGATTTCGGTTTCCGAAAGCGGTCCGGGGAGTGAAAGCGCTTGGCGCAGCCGGAAACGCTCGGGAATTTCCGAAAAAAGCTCGTCGATGGACTTTGCGCCGATGGCGGCGAGCATCTGCTCCCGCTCGGCTGGGCTCTTCGGGAGGTAGCGCATCAGGCGGATGCTTCCTTGCCCTTGTCCGCGATGAAAGCCTCGTACGCTGCGGCATCCATCAACGCGCTGAGTTCGGCGGGATTGGCGAGACGAATTTTGATCAGCCAGGCAGCGCCGTGCGGGTCCGAATTGATTTTTTCCGGGGCGTCGTTGAGCGCGACATTGGCTTCCACCACTTCGCCCGAGGCCGGCGCGTAAATCTCGCTGACCGCCTTCACCGACTCGACGGTGCCAAACGATTTGCCGGCTTCGATTTTTGCTCCTGGCTTTGGTAGCTCCACAAAGACCACGTCGCCAAGTTCATGCTGCGCGTAATCCGTGATGCCGATCGTCGCCACGCCGCCATCGGCGCGGATCCATTCATGGTCTTTGGTGTAGCGATACTTTTCCGGGTAAGGCACAGCTCCCTCCTCGAACGCTTCAGGCGCGTTGCGCCGCCTGCGGCACGGCGGTTTTTTTCGCCCGTTTGTAGAATGGCGTGGGAACCACTCGCGCTTTCAATCTTTGCGTGCGTACTTCCACAAGCACAATGCGCCCGACCGCCGACTCTGCCGGTGAAACGTAAGCCAGGGCAATGTTCCTGCCGAGCGTCGGCGAAGGCGAGCCGCTCGTGACGTAGCCGATCTCGGCGCCGGCTTCGTCGAACACAAGGTAGCCGTCCCGTGCGATGCCGCGCTCGATCATTTCGAGCCCGACGAGAGTGCGTCTCAAGCCGGCGGCTTTCGCGCGCTCGAGCGCGGCGCGCCCGACGAAATCCCCCTTTTCCATTTTACAGAAACGGTCCAGCCCGGCTTCCCAAACGTTGATCGTTTCGCTGATTTCGTGGCCGTACAGTGCCAACTTTGCTTCGAGCCGCAGCGTATTCCGCGCGCCGAGGCCGCAGGGCAATATGCCAAACTCCTTCCCCGCATCCAGAACGCGCTTCCACGCGGCCTCGCTCGTCGCGGTGTCCGACGGGATATAAATCTCAAATCCGTCCTCGCCCGTGTACCCGGTGCGCGCGATCAGCACATTTTTCAGACCGCACACGGCGCCGTGTGTGAACCAGTAATTCTTGATGGCCGCCAGATCCACATGGGTCAGTTTTTGCAAAAGCTCAGCGGCCCGCGGCCCCTGAATCGCCAATTGCGTGTAAGCGTCTCCGACGTCTTCGACGATGCAATCGAACCTCGCCGTGTTTTGCTTGACCCAGTTCACGTCCTTCTCACGCGTGCCCGCATTGATCACGATCAGGAAATCGTCCTCGCCCAGCCGGTGCACGATCATGTCGTCCACAAATGTGCCTTCGGGATAGAGCATCGCGGAGTATTGCGCCTGGCCCACTGAAAGCTGCGACGCATCATTCATGCTGATGTGCTGTACCGCCGCCCGCGCGCCGCCCGCCGTTCGCCCGGAGCGCACTCGGATGTCTCCCATGTGGCTCACGTCGAAGAGCCCCACGCCCGAGCGCACGGCGCGGTGTTCCGCGAGGAGTCCGCCGGTTGCCGGATATTCTACGGGCATGTCCCATCCGCCGAAATTCACCATCTTGGCGCCCATCCGGCGGTGCGTGGCGTTCAGCCGTGTTTTGCGAAGCTCGGTCGAAGCGGAGGAAATCACAGAGTTCATCAGTTATGCCCGGGTATGTTCGCGCAAAAAGTGAAACTAACACGCGCCCCAAAACGCGTCAAGGAAGCCCAGCCGTGGTTAAAAAGTTGCCACGCGCAATTGGCCCCGTCATCTGGCCGAACCGAAGGGTTGGATGACACGCCGCATGCGCCGACGCACGTCTTGTGGCCCCGTGCGCCCGTCAGGTACAGTTTTGACGGAGGATGTTATGGCCGGGCCCGTCGTCTGTTCTGTCTGTGATAAAAGCGAGGAGCGTTGCGAGTGCGAGAAGTATTGCAGCATTTGCAAGGGCCAACACGGCATCCGCCTGTGCATCGACGGCCAGTATTATTGTCCGGAATGCCGCGAGGCCTGCGACGTCCGCGTTGTGGACACCCGTGACCGTTGAGCCAAGCCGCGTGGAAATCCGGCTGGATGTGGACGGACGGCTGATTGCCGCAGTCACCGGCGCGGTTGGCTGCGTGGCCTGCGCCGCGGGTCTGGCTGAGCCGGGTCTTTCCAGCCTGCAATCCGCCGCAGCCGGCGTGCTCCGCGAAGCGTTCACGCTGTCGGAAGGAATCATGCCGCTCACCGTTTCTATCTCCCGCTTTGCAGACCGCATCGAAGTCGAGGTCGTCCACACTGGCTCGGCAGCGCCCGCTATTGGACTTGAAAAGGTGGCCGGCTTTGTCGAAGCCCTGGCCGAGGGATCGGAAAGCCAGTTTCTCATCGGCGGCGTGGACCGCGTTCAATCCGAATCGCAGGGCTCGATGGCTCTCACTCGCCTCACGAAATACCTCGGACCGCCCGCTTCGGCACAATAAGTCAATCTTGAAGAGACGGAAGAAGAGGGCGGCGCCGCGCCGGCGGTGGAGTCGGGCGCCCGCGCCTGCCTTACATCTTGAATCCAAAGGTGTTTCGCTTGATGAGCGACGTCATCTGCTCGTCGCTGAGCGAGAGGCGCAGCTCGACGCGGTCGCCCGCCGGGGTGATGCGTGTTCCATCGATGAGTTGCGCCAGATCGGGATTGTTCTGCTGCGCCTGATATCGTTTGTAGAGAAATCCTGCCTGCAACAGTTGCGCTAACGTGTTGGCGTCTTCCACCGATCCGCACACGGCCTGGAACCTTCCGTCCACGCTGCTGCCCGCTTCGATGTTGATCAACAGGTTTTGCATGCGCCTCACGAGCTTTGCCGCTTCAGGGAACTGTTCGATCTCCGGGGCAAGCTGGCGAATCGCCAAACGCGTGTACGCGGGATTCAGGACGGCCCACACAACGCCCGACCCGTTGGCTTCGTTGATCAGCGGGAAAAACTTGTCGTTGCGCAGCAGCCCTTCCTCTTCGCCAAAACGCACCTCCAGGAGCTTTTCAAGCTGTTTGCGGTTGCCGAAGGCCGCCGTGTTCGAATCGATGAACAGGAAGAACAGATCGTTCGGTCCCGCGCCGGTGCCGAACGCAAACAGGGTGAAGCCGTGGGACTTGAAGGTCGGCAGCTTCTGCGTCTTGAAGTACGCCTCGGCGGAATTCGGATTGAAGCTGCCCAGGGCGACGCCTACGATCTGTTCGCCGCTCGGAACATAGCTCGCGCCGTCCTCTTTGGCCTCCGGTGCATCTGCCACCAGACCCCACGCCAGTTCCTCGACCTGCGTATTCGGATCCGTGCCCGATGATGCCAGGAATTGCTCGAACTGCCGGAAGCGCTCCGGCAGCATTTGTTCCTTCAACTGCGGAAACCATTTTTCCTGGCGCGCCTTCTTTAGATCGGCGTACCCGAATTCGCCCACCTCCTTTGGGAAGAGCGCGATGATGTCCGGGCCGAGACGCCCCGCGGCGGCGGGCCGCGGCAGGATTATCGCCGTCGAGAGCAGCAGGGCTGAAACGGCGATGCGGCAGATCGTCATGGTTTTGTTCATTTCCAACTCCTCCTGGTGGCAAAGCAATCCGGCGAGCGTTCACGCCTTCGCCGAGCGCGGCGAATCGGTCAGGTGCTCCCGCAACGCTCTAATCTTATCGCGCATTGCCTGTACGTAGGCAGCGTCGGTGATCCCGTTGAGATTGATCTCTACATTCTCCAGAGCGCCGCGCGCGCCGGCGGCGGCCATCAGCCGCGCCACTTGCAGGTCTGACCGCATGGATGCGGCGGAGATGGAAGCAAGTTGTCCGAGGCGTTCGAAAAGAGCAACAGACGTTTCGGCAACGTGCAGCGGCACTTCAGCGGCAAGGCGCGTTGCGGCAAGAATCGCCTCATTGCGCCGCTGCGATTCCTCGGCGTTGCCTTGCGGCATCTTGTGCGCGGCCAGCACGGCGTCGTAAGCGGCGGCATCGCCGTCAATCGCCCGCGCAAGGTCCGCGGCGGTTTTGTGGAGCCACTCGAGCGCTTCGGACAACTGGTCAAAGTATTGCGCCTGCGTCTTCTTCTTGCGCGAAAGTCCCGCCACCATCTGCCCGAGTGACGCCGCGAGCGCCCCTGCGAACGCTGAGGCGCTGCCGCCGCCGGGCGTTGCCGTCGGCTCAGCAACCGCTTCCAGAAACTGCCGCGCCAGTCCGGCAAGTCTGCCGTCCTTTGAACTCGATTCAAGCGGGGCGCCGGTAAGCGCCGTGGCAAGACGGTTTTCGAGCACCTGCGCCGGCGAGAAATTCTCAAGCTGAAGAAAAAAGTCGGCCGTCATCTCCAGCGCCTTCTTCGGAACCAGCCCCACGATTTCGCTGCCGACCGTCGTCACCCCGTGGCGCTCCGCCTCCCTCTTCACCATCTCATAGACCCGGTGCATCGGTGTCTGCTCGAAGTCGGTCAGGTTGATCGAAACCTGCGCCAGATTACGCGCCTTCAGTTCCACGCCCATGGCCTTCACGTAGCGCAGCCCGCCGCTCGAAAACCGAATCGCCTTGGCGATCTTCTTCGCGATGCTCACGTCGGGGGTATTCAGATTGATGTTGTAGGCGATCAGAAACTTGCGAGCGCCGACCACCGTTGCGCCTGCCGTCGGATGCAGTTTTGGCTCGCCGACATCGGGATGCCGGTCGCGATTGTGCTCGAGCTCTTCGCGCAACCCCTCGAATTGTCCCCGGCGGATGTTTTCCAGATTCGTGCGGTCTGGCCGCGTGGCGGCAGCCTCATAGAAATAGACGGGAATCCGATAGCGCTGCCAGATTTCGTTTCCCACACGGCGCGCCAGCGCGACGCAGTCTTCCAGCGTTACGCCTTCCACGGGAATGAACGGCACCACGTCCGTAGCCCCGACCCTCGGATGCGCGCCCGTGTGCTGCGTCAGGTTGATGAGCTCGAGCGCCTTTCCGACTCCCAGCAGCGCGGCCTCGGCAACCGCATCCGGTTCGCCAGCCAGCGTGATGACGCAGCGGTTGTGGTCGGCGTCCATTTCGCGGTCCAGAACGAACACGCCGGGGACACCGCTCATCGCGGCGACGAGGGCGTCCACCTTCGCCGCGTCGCGCCCCTCCGAAAAATTCGGCACGCATTCAATCAGTCGCTTCATGGATTGGCCGAGGAACCTCCTCGCTCTGGCGCTTGGTGTCCCGCGGCGGCGCTTCTAGTGTCCTGTCTCTGAAGTTCGCCGACAAAATTCGCCGTCACAAGCCGCTGTAGGGGCGCGCTTCCGAAGGTCCTGAGCCTGCCGAAGGGTAGCGCGCCCCCTCTTACGTCGCGAACCACTGTTACAGGACACTAGAAATGAGAAGAGCCCCGCGAGTAAACGATCTTGCCGCGCTTCAGCGTCATCCAGCAGTGGTTCATACCAAAATAATAGGGAATTTCCCGGTAGTCGGCCACTTCGAAGACGGCTAGGTCGGCGGATTTGCCAACCTCGAGCGAGCCAATCTGCTTGTGCCGCCGCAGTGCATACGCGCCGTTGATTGTCGCCGCCGCGATGGCTTCCGCAGGCGTCATGCGCATCTGCGTGCAGGCGAGCGAAAGAATCATCGGCATGCTGAGCGTCGGGCTAGTGCCGGGGTTATAGTCCGTCGCGAGGGCCACGATTGCGCCGGCGTCAATCAGCCCGCGCGCGGGGGCATAGTGCCGTGAGCCGAGATGAAAATCGCAACCCGGGAGCAGCGTGGCGACGGTGTTCGATTTCGCCAGCGCACGAATGTCTGTGCTGTTGATTTTTTCCAGATGGTCACAGCTTGCTGCGCCAAGCTCAATGCCGAGTCGGGCGGCGCCGGTGTCCGTGAACTGCTCCGCATGGATGCGCGGACCAAGTCCGAGCGTCTTTCCCGCGGTCAGGATCCGCCGCGCTTGAGCGACCGTGAACGCACCGCGTTCGCAAAACACATCACAAAATTCGGCAAGTCCGGTGCGCGCAACTTCGGGCAGCATCCGATCGGCAACAAGCGCCGTGTACCGCTCGGCGCCGTCGGGCTTGCGCCGGTATTCGGCAGGCGCCACGTGCGCGCCAAGAAAAGTCGAAACGATTTCGACCGGCTGCTCCGAGCATAACTCCCGCTGCGTCGCCAGAATCTTGAGTTCGCTTGCGATATCGAGCCCGTAGCCGCTCTTGGCTTCGATTGTGGTGGTCCCGTGGGCCGCGAATTGACGCAGCGCGGCAAGCGCTCGCTGCGCCAGGGCGTCGGCCGGCGCGCTCCGCAGTTGCTTCACCGAATTGAGGATGCCCCCGCCCTTGCGGGCGATTTCTTCGTAGCTGGCGCCGCCGACGCGCAGCTCGTACTCTTCGGCGCGGCTCGCCGCGTGAATCAGATGCGTGTGCGAATCGACGAAGCCGGGCAGAACCACCCGTCCGCCGAGATCGAATTTTTCCGCGGAGAGCGCTTCCGGCAAAGCCTCGACATTGGCGCGGCGCCCGACGGCTGCGATCAGAGCGTCTCGGATCAGCAACGCTCCGTCTTCGATGATGCCGAGTTGGGAGAGTGCGGCCCCGCGGCGCGGTACCCGCCCGCAAAGGGTAAGAAGTTGCGACATGCCGGTGATCAGCAGCGCCGCCAAGGCGCCCGTATTATCGCCGACTCCCGCGCCAACTCCAATCCAGGCTCACCGGCCTGCCGGCCTTTATGCGCTCGCGGCTTTGCCTTGATAGGCCGGCAGAAATGTGTCTTTCACAAATGTCTCGATCGAGGTTGGCGTGGTATTGCGCGCCGAGCGCTGCTCAAGCGCTTTCATGTGTCCGGAGATCATCGCCCCGCACATCTCGAGCACGAGATCTGCGACATTTGCGGAGATTCCACTCTGCTGCACCGCAGAACGAAATTGTTCCGGCGGCAGTTGTACAAAATTGAGATCCGGCTTCCCAATGGCTTTCCCGATGATCGGCGTCACTTCGTTGTAGCTGACGTCGCGCTGGCCCTGAAGTTCCCGGGTCTGCTCGCCGCTGAAGTCCAGTTTCAGCAGCGCTTCTGCCGCCGCGGCTCCGATGTCTTTCGTGGCAATCATTGCCAGCTTGAGATCGCCCGGCAACGGTGCGCCGATAATTCCAAAGCCCTTGATCACGCTCACCTGCAGCAACAGGTTTTCCATGAAGTAGACCGTGCGCAAATGAACCACATTGAGACCGGAAACAGCGTTGAGCTTCTGTTCGAGGTCATGCAACCCGGCTACAGGTCCTGTCCCTTCCTTCTTGTCCGCTCCGATGCTGCTCAGCGTTACGGCGTGGGGAACGCCTGCCCGCTCAATGGCCGCGCGAATTGCATCGCTGACGCGATCCTGATACGCACGGTAGTCTGTGCTGGAGAGATCCGGCGGTATGAGGACATACGCGGCGCGGGCCCCGGTGAACGCGCGCGTCAGCGCCTCTGCGTCCGTCAAATCCGCCACAAATGCTTCGGCGCCTTTGCTGACGAAGCTTTGCAACTTGTTTGCGCTTCTCCCGACGACGCGCACTTTCTGTTTGTTGGCCAGCAGGGTATTGGCAATGATTGAGCCGGTGTTGCCCGTAGCTCCGAGAATGGTGTACATAAAATCTCCTTTCAAAGCACTGCGTTGGACGCTCGGCTGGGAGATGAAGGTACCTGCAGCAGAGCCAATCTTAGACCCGCAAGTGCCACTCGGAAAGAGTGTCCTATCTCTGAAGTTCGCCGACAAAATTTGCCGCCACAAGTCGTTGTAGGGGCGCGCTTTAGCGCGTCCCCTTTTACGCCACGAACCACTGTTACAGGACAAGAGCTACAACAGAATTCTTTCGCCGGCCGCGGCCTACTTGTTCTTCGTCACGCTCTCCGTGAGCCACCGAAGGTATTTAGGCAATCCAGCGACGACCGGCAAAACGATAATCTCCGGCGTCTCATAGCTGTGGAGCTTCAGAATTCTTGCCTCAAGCGCGGCCAGTCGGCTCTGCGTCGTTTTGATCACCAGCATGACTTCGCGCGCCTTCTCGACCCTGCCTTTCCACCGATAAACGGACTCGACTGGCCCGAGCAGGCTGCTCACGCATGCCGCGAGCCGCCCCTGGACGAGCTTGCTCGCGATTCGCCTCGCTTCTGTCAGTGAGCCGCAAGTCACCAACACAATCCGATGTGTTTTCGAGGAGGTCATGATAAGGGGTTCCCTCCTGCCTGGTTGTACAAGCCACGCAGTTCCGGGAGTGGCGCTTTTTCCCGCCGCAAAGCCACGTTAGAATACGCGCCCATGGGTGCCTCTCCCATCAAATTCGGCACTTCCGGCTGGCGCGGTTTAATCGCAGACGATTTTACCTTCGCCAACGTGCGGCTGGCGGTTGCCGCAATTTCCGACCACGTGAAGAGTCGTGCCAAAGATCCGGTTGTTCTCGTGGCCAGCGACCCGCGATTCTACTCCGAAGAATTCACGCGTCTGGCGGTGGAAGTCCTGCAGGAGAGCGGAATCCGTGTGCTCCAGGCGGACACCTTTGCGCCGACGCCTGCGGTGGCCTATGAAATCATTCGTCGTAAGCTCGCCGGCGCCATCAATTTCACCGCAAGCCACAATCCCGCGCAATATCACGGCCTGAAATTATCCTCCTCCGACGCTGGACCCGCCCTGCCCGAAGTCACGAAAGATATCGAAGCCCGCGTCGCGAAGTTAGTCGCGGACGGCGGCCGGACGCCGCGCAAGAAGGCCGGTTCCGCTCCGCGGGCGTCCGTCGAAACGGTGAGCCTCGCGGAGCCGTTCCTCAAGCGGCTCGGCGAGTTGGTGCGCTTCGATGTGATCAAGAATTCCGGCGCAAAATTCGTCGTTGATCCCCGGCACGGAAGCGGCGTCGGCTACCTCGATCGCATCCTCTCCGAACACGGCGTGAACTTCACGCCGATTCACACGAATCGCGATGTCCTCTTCGATGGTGTCGGACCGGATGTCTCTGAAGAGATTCTTGCGGCGCTGGGCGGCGAAGTTCGCGAAAAGCGCGCGACTGCCGGACTTGCTACCGACGGCGACGCCGATCGCTTCGGCATCATCGACTCCGACGGATCGTGGATCTCGCCGAATCACATTCTCGCCTTGTTGTACGACTACATTTGCGAGACGCGCGGCTGGTCGCTTGCCACAGCCCGCAGCGTGGCCACAACGCACATGCTGGATGCCGTCGCGCAGAAGCGCGGCCAAAAGGCTTACCAGACTCCTGTCGGCTTCAAGTACATCGGCCAGCTCATCCGCGAAGACAAGATTGCTCTTGGCGGGGAAGAAAGCGCAGGGCTTTCGATTCGTGGCCACGTGCCGGAGAAGGACGGCATCCTGGCTTGCCTGCTTGTCGCGGAGATGACGGCGGCGCGTGGCGTGCCGATCCGCGAGCAGATCAAACAGATGTTCCGGAAAGTCGGACGCGAATTCTGGCCCCTGCGCCAGAATCTGCATTTGACAGTCGAGGAAAAAGCGCGCGCGGTCCGGAAGGCGGCTACGGATGCAAGCGCGATCAGCGGCCGAAAAGTGGCTTCCATCGACCGCACCGATGGCACAAAATTTGTGTTTGACGACGGCTCCTGGATGCTCTGCCGGCTCTCCGGCACCGAGCCGTTGCTGCGCCTCTACACGGAGGCCGAAAACGAAGCCGCATCCGCGCGGCTGGCTCGCGAGGCGGCCGACTGGCTGCTCAAAGGGTAGGAATTCGTGCCGGACTTCGAGCATATTCGCGTCTTCCTCCGAGCGCACGGACAAACACTGCTTGTTTTGTTCATGGCGTTGCTCGTCGTTCACGACATCTTCGGCCAGCACGGTTTCCTGACCATGCGGCGGACGGAAAAGGAAATCGCGAAGGTGAAGCAGGACCTGCAACGCCTGAGCGAGGAGAACCGCGAACTCGCCGAGCAGGTGAAAGCGCTCAAAAGCGATCCCTCGCTCATCGAAAAAATCGCCCGCGATGAACTCGGCCTCGCCCGGCCCGGCGAGGTGATTATCAGGATCCCGCAGCCGGCGACGCCCCGGCGGCCCGCGCCGCCGCCGAACGCGCCTGCCAAACCTTAGCCAGCGCGCCTTTCGTGCGCGTGCGAATCACCGACAGAGCGAGCATGGCCAGAAAAATCGTCAGAAGTCCGAGGCTCGCCGTGGCGATGCTGCATTTGCCCTTCGGAAGGATCGAGAAGCGCCCGTACACGAATTCGATGTGCGCCCAATAGACCAGCAGCGACGTGTTGCCGAGTTGGATGATGGGACTGAAACCCTTCTGCGCCCAACCCCAGCGGCACCACGCGTACACCAGGAAGAGAACGATGAGCAGCAGCCCGCAGCGCATCAAGAAAAACTCCGGGCTACTGTGCCAGTAGTCGTACACCGCGTAAAGCTGGACGGGAATCCGGTCGAACCACACCGACGCGGCGCAGGCAAGGATCCCGGCTCCGCCCAAGGCCGCGACGCCCGCGTCCGCATGCTTGCGCGCGTACGCAGAAAGCAGCAAAAGACCAACGCCGAGTCCAACGAACGCAAACGCCGACCACGGAAACAATGGAAAGAGCCACGGCTGTGGCTTGTCGAAGGTGTGCACGCCGTTGATGTACGACTCGAGTGGCCAGGGTAGCCAATGCGGGCGATAGGTGGTCCAGAGTGGCGGCGTGAGGAGTGCCACGAACGTCGCCGTCGAAAAAGCGGCCAAGATCGTCCGCCTCCTGACGCGCGCAGCAACGGCGACTTCACCGGAACCCTCGCCTGTGAACCAGCAGAGAACGCCCATCAACATCATGCTCAACCCAAGGATGTTGAGCACATCCACTCGCAGAAGATCGGTCCAGGGCGACCAGGGGTAGCCGAGCGCGAACTCCTGCAGCCGGAAAAGCAGCGCCAGGCCGAAAATCTCCGCGCTGCGCCGGATTGTCGTTCGCGCAATGGCATTGCGCGAAGCGCCCTTCGCGCGCAATCGGTCCGTCACCAGCGCAAAGGAAACCCCCGCAAGAAAAACGAACAGCGGCGCAGGAAACGTTCCGCCGAGCTGCGACACATGGAAAAAGGCCGTCTTGCGCGCTTGCGGGCTCAGCCAGGAGTCGTAGCAGTGCGTCTGAAACATCAGCACGCAGGCCAGCCCGCGCATCCAGTCAATATGGGACAGCCTCTGCCTCTTCTCCGCCATCCTCAATCACGCTCGCCGGGCGATCCGCTCTCTGCGCTACACTAACGTGCTTTGACTGCCACTCGCCAACTCGGTGTTCTTTCGTGCATCGGCCTCTGGGCCGCGCTCTGCCTCGGCGGAGCGCTCTATGCTTCTTGGCTTGGCTACGGCGGCCGCGGCTTCGCTGCTACGCTGACCGTCTTCGCCGCGCTTCTCGCCGTAATGCTTCTGTTTGCTGCGCCTGGCGTCGCCGATTCGCTCACGACGCGCTTCGGGGCTGGAAGCAGCTTTCTTCTTGGAGCGGCTGCGTTTCTTGCATACCTGATTTACGCGCTAGGGACAAATACTTTTGCCTTGTCGCTCGTCGGCGGCGCGGCGGCGCTCATTTTCGCACCGCTCCTCCTCGCCGCATCCGCGAAAGACAAAGCGCCGGGCGTCTGGCAGGACTACGTCACACTTGCAGGCATCTGGGTGGCGGTGAAGTTCTACCCCTCACGGCTGCTCTGGCCGTATCCCGAGGGACGCCTCGGCTATGTGATGACGGTCCTGCTTGCGGTGAATGTCGCCTTGGCGGCGTTTCTTTTGCTGCGCCGCCTGCCCGGCATCGGCTACACCATCGGTTGGGGACGCCACTGGGGATTCTTTGTTCTCGGCAGCTACGCCGTTTTCGCGTTGATTGCGGCGGTATTGGGGCAGGGAATCGGCTTCATCCGCTTCGATCCCCAATGGCACGAATGGAAAACCATCTCCATGACCGCCGCGGGAATCCTCTTTTTCACCGCCTGGCCCGAAGAATTCCTCTTTCGCGGGCTTCTGCAGAACATGCTGACGCGCTCGATGAAGAGCGATCTCGCCGGCTGGTGTGCCGCGTCGGTTCTCTTCGGCTTTTCGCACATCACCAATCAGCATTTTCCGAACTGGCGCTACGTCATCCTCGCATCCATCGCTGGCATCTTTTACGGCTGGACCTGGCGCCGCAGCGGTTCGATCTTCGCTTCCGCGCTCGTCCACACGCTTGTGAACACGACCTGGCATTTCTTGTTTCACACCATTTAGGTGGCGTCCCCCCCCAATTCCCGCGAGGCGAATCGGCGCGTTGCTTGGGGTATACTCTGTGGGACGTCCGAAGGAGAGAAAACATGCAACCGCTAAGCTCCGAACAGGCGCTGTTTTTGCTGCAAGACACGTATCTGCCCGCGTTAAAGAATGAGCAGCGCATCACCACGAAAGTGATCGAGGCGGTGCCGCTCGATAAAGGCCATTACCGGCCGGATCCCGTTTCCAGGACGGCTCTCGAATTGGCCTGGCACATTGCCGCGGCGGAGAACCGGTTCCTGGAGACGACAATCAACGGCGAGTTCAACACCAGCGCGTCAGCGCGCCCGGAATCGGTCCGCAATTCGGCCGATGTGGCGGCGTGGTATGCAGAGCGCTTCGAGAAGAATCTCGACGGCCTGACGAAGCTCAGAAGCGAGCAGTTGCTGAAGGTCGTGGATTTTCGCGGCATCTTCCAGCGTCCCGCAGTCACCTTTCTTCAGCTGGCCATGATGCACTCAATTCATCATCGCGGCCAGTTGTCTACTTATTTGCGCCCCATGGGCGCCAAGGTGCCTTCGATTTACGGCGAAAGCTACGACGACGCTCAGGCCCGCAAGGCCGCCCAAGCATCGTGACATGAAAACGATCGCTCGCCTTGGCGCGATTCTGCGTCCAGTTTATCAGCGCAAACGCCAACTGAGGCCAGCCCCAGCAATTGGTGCCTGAGGCACCGAGTATCCAAATATTCGTGGCATAACCCGGCCTGCTGAGATACCTTTGGCATATTCACCGGAGATGCCCATGAAATCCATCTGCCTGTTCATCATCGCTCTTCTCTTTGCCATACCCTGCCTCGCCCAGCAAACACCCGCGGACGCACCGGCGACCAAAGAAGATATCGAGAAGTATTTCGAAATCATGCATGTCCGCGCAAACATGAAACTCATGATGGATTCCAGCCTGAAGCAGACCCGCCAGATGGTGCGCGAGCAGATGAAAAAGCAATTTCCGGACGCCTCTCCCGAATTCATGGCGCAAATGGACGGAATGATGAACGACATGCTCAACGATATGCCCTTGGAAGAGTTTCTCCAGGCTATGGTACCCGTCTACCAGAGGCATCTCACCAAGGGCGACCTGGACGCCATTCTCGCGTTTTACGCCACTCCTGCGGGACAAAAGCTGCTCAATGAACTGCCGGCCATGACACAGGAGTCCATGCAGGCTTCCTTTGGCGTGATGCAAAAGCGGATTGAGGCGGTGATGCAGAAGGTGCGCCAGCGCATCGAGCAAATGCAGAAAGACGAGAAAGCCAAATCCGCCAAACCGCCAACACCCACCCCGCATTAACCCACGCTCGATTCCGTGTTGTCCCTTCTTTGCGCTGCGCCTTCCGGAACGCGTCATTCCGAGGAGCCGCGATGGCGTCGCCTTCTCTTGTGTGAGCCTTCTCTCGAACCCGCAATGCGTCCAGCTCCGCCTGGAAAGTGCTCCGATCGACTATTTTGGGCGCTCCAAGTTCATCTCTCACGATGTCTTTCATCGTTCTCTCCGTTGCTAGCCTCGGTCATGCTTTCGCTGCGTTGCGCTTTCGGGCGGCTTCTTGAGGGTCGGTTATGATATCGACCCACTTCGGGTCAGGCGATGCCTCGGCGTCGTAGTTGTCGTGCCAGTTCCACCACTTGTACGGCGGGGTCTGGGGGTAACCCACTGGCGAATCCTCCCAGGTTTCCTGACGGCCGAGCGGCGTGATATCGAGGTAGCTCCAGATGGTCCCCATCGCCTCGTCGCCGCGGTTGTTGATGAAGTATGTGCGGAACACCCGCTCGCCGTCGCGGAAGAACACGTTGTGGCCGTGCCATTCATCGACGCCGAAGTCCTTGTCGAAGCTGTCGGTCATGGTGTACCAGGGCATCTCCCAGCCCATCCGCGCCTTCAGGCGCGCGATGTCCGCCTGCGGCGCGCGTGAGGCCCAGGCGAGGGTGGTGTCACGAGCGTTCAAATGGGCCAGGTGGGCGACTTGGTCGGCGCCCAGCGAGCAGCCGCGGCAGGCATGCTCGGGCCAGCCGAACACCCCGGGCTCGAAGAACGCGCGATAGACAATCAACTGCCTGCGGCCCTCGAACAGATCGAGCAGGCTAACCTTGCCCTTGGGTCCCTCGAACTCGTACTTCTTCTCCACCGCCACCCAAGGCATCCGTCGACGTTCGGCGGCCAGCGCATCCCGGGAGCGGGTGAAAGCCTTCTCCTTTACGAGGAGTTGCTGGCGCGCAGCCTGCCACTCCTGCTGCGACACGATTGGAGGTGTGTTCATTGCGAGATGCCCTTTCCCGTGTTCCTTGTCTCTCTCCTTGCTTGTTGCCATCTTATTTCTCCTTTGTTTTCTGAAACAGGCCGAGACGATTCGCTCTGAAAAATTTTCTGAACTTGCCGATGTACACCGCCAGAATTCCTCCTGTGGATCCGGCTCCGGCGACCATTACTGCTGTGCTTGCGATGCATGTTGGGCACATATGTCCCTCCTCAGTTCACGCAACTTTCGCTGTGTTGCCCGGCACGAAAGCGGAGAACTGGCGCTCCAGTGCCTTGGTTGCACCAGCGCGCCAGCCCTCCGCGATGGACTCTGACGTGGGATCCGGGAATATCTCCTCTTCCCCTTTCTCCACTCCGTCGAAGATAGCTCGCGCAACAGACTCGGGAGAGGCCTTCGGTATGTCCAGGCCCCGGGACATATCTGTGTCCACAGGGCCAGGCAGGACGACATGTACC
>Ga0209761_1001125_pt1 | contig 17168 bp, 12 predicted proteins | sample GraSoi013_1_40cm_4_FD_185818 | JGI IMG/M metagenome (GOLD analysis project Ga0209761, IMG submission 185818) | Grasslands soil microbial communities from the Angelo Coastal Reserve, California, USA - Sample 09_25_2013_1_40cm (SPAdes) (version 2) | ecosystem: Environmental > Terrestrial > Soil >...
CGTCATTACGAGCTCGCCGGAAAGCTCCTCGTCCGCGCCGTAGCCGACGCTGCGTCGCCCGCCACGCGGCGGGCGCTCGAACACGCCGCGCGCGCGGCGGGCCGCCGGCTCGCGGCAGCGGCACGCCCGTTCGCTCGGGCACGGACCGCGAGCACGCGCGGGCTCGGCGAGGCGCTCGCGGTGCTGAGTGAGTACGGCTTCGAGCCCGCGCGCACGAACGGCCAGGTGCGGCTCTCCAACTGTCCGTTCGAGGCGCTGGCGCAGGAGTGCCGCCCGCTCGTGTGCGGGATGAATCTTGCGCTCGTGCGCGGGGCCCTCACGGGCGTACGGGCTCGCGGCGTGCGCGCGGAGTTCCGACCCGCGTCGGGCTCATGTTGCGTGATCTTGCGAGTTAGTCCCCACCCCCACCCGAAACGTTGACTCTCCATCGCTCACACATCAAACTGCTCCTTCGCGGTCTGCGAGCCCTTCGGCCCGGTGCCCCTCGCCCCGGGGGCTCATCGACGCCAAATCACGCCGCGCAGCACGAGAGCTTTCTGACGTCCTTGGAAAATGCTTGCGCGGCCAGCTTAAACGGATCGTCTAGATATTCACGGCGGCGGCCGCGGCGACCTGGCCGATGGTCAATGGCATGTCCTTGACCCTCCGATTCAGTGTTCAGATTACACTATGTACCTAGGTACATGGTCAAGAGGGGCGTCAGAGCTGCCCGGATGGGGCTGTTCACTCCGGCCGGGCTAAGCTGTACATTGAGAGGGCGCATGAAAGTGTCATTCGTCAGACTAGTCGCTACGCTCCTGCTGAGCGGCCAGATGTTGCCGGTTGGCCTGCCGCTCCTGTGTGACCAAGTCCAACGAGCAACGTCGGCGAACTGTGACCAGCAGATGACGTCCCAACAGTCTGGGCCGACCGTGGATGCCACGAGCCACGCCGCCCCGTGCGCCAATTCAGCGTTCTGCGCGATCACGGCGCCCGCAGTGGTCACGATTGGTGGAGCCGTTTCCACCTCCGCGCGAGAGTCCCACATTGCCGGCTTCGGGGTCTCGACCCTCGCCCCGGCCGACCCACAAGCACCGCTCCCTCCACCGCCCCAAGCCTAGCCTCTCCCAAGCGTAGTGTGCCCTGACGCGCCGCCTCGAGCGGCGCGGGCTCCGGCGCGTTCCGCCGGAAACCGATTGGCGAGTGCCGTTCCAACTACTTGGCAAAGTGCCGGCAGGTTCGGCGAATCAAGTTGGAACGGCACGAGGAGAGGTATGCAAGTCCGACAACTGATTCTGACCGCGAGCGCGTTCGTGATAGCGGGCGCCAGTCCCGCGCACGCGCAAGACTCAGCGCCCGTCGGGGGCGACTTGGGTTTACAGTCGCTGGTCGCTGAAGCGCTCGCGCGCAACCCGACGGTCGCGCAGCAGCAAGCGGCCGTCCGAGCCGCTACGCTTCGCATCCGACCGGCCGGCACGCTGCCCGACCCGATGCTGACGGTCGGCGTGATGGACCTGGTGCTGCCGCACTTCGAGTTCAACCAAAGTGACTTCACCGAGGCCGACGTCGAGCTGAGCCAGGAGATCCCGTGGCCGGGCTCACTCGGGGCTCGCTCAGGCGTCATGCGGGCCGCTGCGGCCGGCGCTCGTGCGGAAGAGGGCACCGTCCGCCGTGAGGTGACGACCGCGATGGCGGTCGCGTACTACCGGCTCGGCTACGCGGTGACGGCGCTGGAGACGCTGCGCCATCAGCGGGAGCTGCTCGACGCCGCCGTCCAGCTCAGCACGACACGCTACGCGACGGGCGCCGCGCCGCAAAGCGATCCCCTCCAGGCAAAGCTGGCCCGCGATCGTCTGCGATCCGAGGAGTTTGCATTGGAGAGCGAGCGAGTCGCCGCGCTCGCTGCGGTGAATGCGCTGCGGAACCGGGCACCCGGAGACTCGGTCCCGGTCACCGCGATCGACCTGGCTGCGCTGCGTGCCGGGGCAGCGCCGCAGCCTCCCGCCGACTCGCTCGTGGCCCTCGCCCTCGCAACCCATCCCCGGCTCGCCGCTCGCCGGGCCGCGGTCGACGCGGCCACGCGCACGATTCAGGTCGAGCGTCTCGGCGCCCGGCCAGACTTCACCCTGACGCTGCGCTACGGTTACCGCCCGCGGGCGTTCAACTACAACTTTCCGGACTTCTTCTCCGCCTTCGTAGGCCTGCGCCTTCCAATCTGGGCGTGGCGCAAACAGAACCGGCTGGCCGATGCCGCGCGCGCCGATTCAACTGGGGCCGCGGCTGGGCTGCGCGACGCGGAGCTCCAGCTCAGTCGCGAGGTCACTGAAGCCGCTGCCCGAGTCCAAGCGTCACAACAGCGCCTGGCGCTCCTCGTGGACGGCGTCCTGCCCAATGCGCGGGGGACAGTCGAATCGGTGCTGCGGAGCTATCAGGTCGGTCGCGCCGAATTCCTGACGCTGCTGTCGGTCGAAGACGCCCGGTACCGGGCCGAGCTGGAAGCGGTCGCGGTAGCAGCGGACTACCTGGCTCAACTCGTCATGCTGCGGCAGCTGACCGCAGGGGAGACGCAGCCGTGAAACAGACCATTACGGGGCTGCTCGTCGCGGCCATGATGCTGACGGGATGCAAGAAGGCTCCCGCTCCGGCCATGCAGGGGATGCCAGGGATGCCCGGAATGCCGGCGACCGGCGCTGACACGTCGGGCGTGCCCGTGAACCGTACCGAAGCCCAGCGACTCGGGATCACGTTCGCGCGGGCGACCGAGCGGCCGGTTCGGTCCTCCGTCCGGGCGGTGGGGGTCCTCAAGTACGCCGAGCCGAACCTCGTCTACGTCAATGCGCGGGTCGGCGGCTGGGTGGAGCGCCTGTACGCCGATTACCTCGGCAAGCGTGTCGAGCAGGGCGACCCGCTGCTGGCGCTCTATTCTCCCGATCTGGTGAGTGCCCAGGAGGAATACCTCCTGGCGCGGCGGCTGAAGGACGACACTCTCGCAGCGAGCGCCCGGCGCCGTCTCGCCCTGTGGGACGTCCCGTCCGATCAAATCGACAGCCTCGAGACGAGAGGAAGCGTGACGCGCACGCTGTTGCTGCGCGCCCCACGGGGCGGTGAGGTCACGGAGAAGATGGTCATCGAAGGCCAAGCGGTGAAGGCTGGGGACAACCTGTTCCAGATCGCCGACGCCCGAGTGCTGTGGGTGGACGTCGCGATCTTCGAGCAGGACGCCGCAGCCGTCCGCCTCGGCACCCCGGCCACGATCACCGTGGACGCGCTCCCCGGACGGACGTTTCGCGGACGCGTGACGTTCATCTACCCGCAGCTCGACGAGAAGACCCGCACGCTGACGGCCCGCGTGGCAGTGGACAACGTCGACGCCGCGTTGCGCCCGGGAATGTACGCGACGGCAGCGCTGGCGACGGCGGGCCGGGGGAGGGGGGGCGTGAGCGTGCCGCTCGAGGCTGTGCTGCCCACCGGGACGAAGGACCTCGTCTTCGTGAACCGCGGCGACGGCCGGTTCGTGCCCCGGGAGGTCCGTGTGGGGCTCCGCGGTGACTCACTCGTCGAGATCGTCTCGGGCTTGAAGCCGGGCGACGAAGTTGTGGCCTCGGCGACGTTCCTGCTCGACTCGGAATCGAACCTCGCCGCGGCGATTCAGGGGCTCATGCTCCAGATGGGGATGGGCCTGAACATGGGCGGGATGGAGATGGGGAAAGGGGAAACGGGAAAGGGGAAACGTCCATGATCGAGCGCCTTATCGCCTGGTCGATCCGGCGACGCGAGTTGGTCGCCCTCGGCGCGATCTTCGTGTTGGTGGCCGGTGTACTGCTGCTCCGGACCGCGCCCGTGGACGCGATCCCGGATCTCTCGGATACGCAAGTGATCGTCTACACCGACTACCCGGGCCAGGCGCCCCAAGTGGTCGAGGACCAGGTGACCTATCCGTTACTCACCACGCTCCTTGCGGTCCCCAAAGTGAAAGTCGTGCGCGGACAGTCGATGTTCAGCTCGTCCTTCGTCTACGTGATCTTCCAGGACGGAACCGATCTCTACTGGGCGCGCTCACGCGTGCTCGAGTACCTGAACGCGATTCAGAGCCGGCTTCCCGACGGCGCCAAGACCCGGCTCGGACCGGACGCAACCGGCGTGGGCTGGGTCTATCAGTACGCGCTCGAGGGTCCTGGCTACGCGCCCGACCGGCTCCGCTCGATCCAGGACTTCCAGGTGCGCTACGCGCTGCAGTCGGTGCCGGGCGTGGCCGAGGTCGCGAGTCTGGGCGGCTTCGTGCGCCAGTACCAGGTGCTGCTCGATCCCGCACGACTGCTGGCGTACGGGGCCACCGCGCGGCAGGTGATCGATGCCGTTCGTGGGGCGAACCAAGACGTCGGCGCACGGACCGTAGAGGTGGCGGGCTCGGACTACGCGATCCGCGGGCTCGGCTACTTCCGTGGAGTCGGGGACATCGAGAAGGTCGCGGTCGGCGTCGGGAAGGATGGGCGCCCGGTGCGGGTCGGGGATGTGGCCCGGGTGACGATCGGGCCCGACCTGCGGCTCGGGATCGCCGAGCGGAATGGTAGAGGGGAGGCCGTCGGTGGGGTCGTGGTGATGCGCTATGGCGAGAACGCGTTGCGCGTGATCGACGGCGTGAAGCAGCGGATCGCCGAGATCGCGCCCGCGCTGCCGGCCGGCGTGCGGATCGTGCCGACCTACGACCGCTCGGACTTGATCCACGGGTCCATCAAGACACTGTGGCGCACGCTGCTCGAGGAGTCGGTCATTGTCGCGCTCGTCTGCGCGGTGTTCCTGCTGCACGCGCGCAGCGCCCTCGTGGCGATCGCTACGCTGCCGCTCGGCATTCTGGTGTCGCTCGCGGTCACCCGCTCGCTCGGCATCAACGGCAATATCATGAGTCTCGGCGGGATCGCCATCGCGATCGGCGCCATGATCGACGCCGCGATCGTGATGCTCGAGAATCTCCACAAGCACATCGAGCACGAGCCGGACCGGCCGCACTGGGAGCGCGTGTTCGCCGCGGCGCGCGAGGTCGGGCCGGCGCTGTTCATGTCGCTCCTCATCATCACGCTGTCGTTCCTCCCGGTGTTCACTCTGGAGGACCAGGAAGGCCGGCTGTTCCGGCCGCTCGCGCTCACCAAGACCTTCGCGATGGCGGCCGCGGCGCTGCTCTCGGTGACGCTCGTGCCCGCGCTCATGGGCTGGTTCGTGAAGGGGAAGATCCGCGCGGAGGCGGAGAACCCGCTCAACCGCTGGGCCCTCCAGCTCTATCGGCCGGTACTCCAATGGGCGCTGCGCGCCCGTTGGCTGGTGCTGGGCGGTGCCGCGGGCGTGCTGCTGCTGACGGTCCTTCCATTAGCGGGTCTCGGCAGCGAGTTCATGCCGCCCTTGAATGAAGGCTCGCTGATGTACATGCCCAACACACTGCCAGCGGTATCCCTCACCACGCAGCGGCGACTGCTCCATGTGGAAGACTCGATCCTCATGACGTTCCCCGAGGTCGCGTCGGTGTGGGGCAAGGCGGGCCGGGCGAATACGGCCACCGACTGGGCGCCGATGTCGATGGTCGAGACGGTCGTCAACCTGAAGCCAGAATCGGAGTGGCGGCCTGGGAAGACCCAGGATCGCCTGATCGCCGAAATGGATCAACGGCTGCGTCTGACGGGCGCCGTCAACACGTGGACAATGCCGATCAAGAACCGCACGGACATGCTCTCGACCGGCGTGCGGACGACCCTTGCGGTCAAGATCTTCGGTCCCGACCTCCAGACCATCCAGCGCATCGGTCAGGATATCGAGCGCGCGCTCGCGCCGCTCCCGGGTACCGCGAGCGTGTACGCCGAGCGGTCGTTTGGGGGGCGCTACTTGGATATCCGGCCGGATGCGGATGCCCTCGCCCGCTATGGACTCACCACCGGCGACGCGCAGGAGGTGATCAGCCTGGCGCTCGGCGGGGAGGAGATCACCACGACCGTCGAGGGCCGCGAGCGGTACCCTGTGCAAGTGCGCTATGCCCGCGATTTCCGGGATGACCCCACCACGATCAGCCGGCTACTGGTCGGCAGTAGTGACGGCCCGCAGGTGCCGCTCGGACAGGTAGCGGAGATTCAGTTCAGCCCCGGTCCACCGATGATCCGGAGCGAAGGCGGTTACCTCTACGACCAGGTGTCGATCGACGTGCGGGGGCGGGACGTTGGCAGCTATGTGCGCGACGCTCAGGCCGTCGTGGCGCGTGAGATGAAGCTCCCCACTGGCTACTGGCTCCGTTGGAGCGGTCAGTATGAGGCGATCCAGCGGGTCAAGGCGCGGCTCCAAGTCGTCGTCCCGCTCACGCTCGGGATCATCGCGCTGCTCCTGTATCTCACCTTCGGTACCGTAGCCGAAACGGCGATCGTGATGCTGTCGCTGCCGTTCGCCCTGGTCGGCGGGGTGTGGATCATGTGGTTCCTCGACTACAACCTGTCGATCGCGGTCGCCGTGGGGTTCATCGCCTTGGCGGGCGTGGCGGCCGAGACCGGCGTCGTGATGCTGATCTACCTGGATCAGGCGTGGAAGGCGCGGGATGCCCTAAAGGACTCCCTGACGGTCGCGGGAGGCGGGATGCGGGAGGCGTCGCTCATAGCGGCGATCGAAGAGGGTGCCGTGAACCGCGTGCGGCCGAAGCTCATGACGGTGCTCGCGATCATGCTCGGGCTCGTGCCGGCGCTGTGGAGTCACGGCGCGGGCGCGAGCGTGATGAAGCGGATCGCCGCGCCGATGGTGGGTGGGATGGTGACGTCGACCATTCTTACGCTAATAGTGATCCCAGTCATCTATTACCTGTGGCGCCGCCGAGGGTTGAACGGTTAATGAATCGCGTCGCTTTGCTTCGCCGAGGGGTTGGGCTGGAGGGCGTGACGGTCGGCTACAACGCGCTCGAGGGCGTGATAGCGGTCGCCGCCGGTCTCGCAGCAGGCTCCGTGGCGCTGACCGGGTTCGGGATCGACTCGGTGATCGAGGTGGCGAGCGGCGTAGTGCTGTGGTGGCGGCTCAGGGCAGAGCTGGGCGCGGCGCGCGTCGGGCCCGCTGTCGAAGCGCGGGCGGCGCGTTGGGCAGGCGTCCTGCTCCTCGCCCTCGCGGTCTACATCGTGGTAGAGTCGGGGCGTCGACTGCTCACCGGCGATCGGCCCGGAGAGAGCGTCGTGGGGATCGTGCTCACGGCGCTCTCATTGATCGTGATGCCCCTGCTGGCCCGAGCGAAGCTCCGCGTGGCGGCCAGTCTCGGGAGCCGGGCACTGCGGGCCGACGCGCACGAGACCATCGTCTGCGCGTGGCTCTCCGCGACGACTCTTCTCGGTCTGGGCCTGAACGCGGGGCTCGGCTGGTGGTGGGCCGATCCGATAGCCGCGTTGGCGATGCTGCCATTGATCGTGCGCGAGGGGATCGAGGCGTGGAGAGGGGAGGCTGGCGAAGAGTGAGGAACTGTCGGCTGTCCGGTGTGTTATCTTAGCGACCACCGTGATTCACTACTCCCGAGCACCGACCGCCCTGCGAGCTGTCTGTCTCGCGGTGGCCCTGTCCATCGCCACCGCGGGCAGCGGCCTACCGATGTGCGTGAGCTTGCTTGCGCAGGCGGCAGCCCCATGCGACATGCACTCGAGTCACAACGGAGCGCCGACGCATACGCACACCGCACATCTTGCCGCACTCGTGGCTCAACCATCGGGCCAGGCGTGCCATCAGGACGCCACCGGACTCGGCTGCGCCGCCGGGAGCACATGCCCGACGGGAAGTCCCGCGACGGCTGTGTGGGCCAAGGTGGCGGTCGGCCTGCGTGCCGCATCGCGCCCGGGAGTTCTGGGACCAGACACCACGTTCGTTTCCTACTTCGCCCCACCGCTCTCTCCACCGCCTCAAGCCTAGGTCGGCCATCCCAGATGTAGTGCGTCCGCGTCGCGCGAGCGGCGCGCGCTTGCGACTTTGGCTTGAGGAGATCTGGAAATGCGAATGTTTCTCGGCGGCTCGATGGCCGCTGCGCTGGCGCTCGTCGCCGGCACGGCGTCGCCGCTCCGAGCGCAAATACACACGCCACACCCCATGGAGATGAACGCAGGACCCCTCGGCATTCCTGAGACGCGGATGGGATCCGGCACCTCGTGGCTTCCCGATGCCTCCCCGATGCACGCCGCCCACTACATGCTCGCGCGTTGGACCCTCATGCTGCACGGGAAGGGATTTTTCCAGTACGACTGGCAAGGGGGCTCGCGCGGCAGCAACCAGCTGGGAATCGTCAACTGGGGAATGGTGGCTGCGAGCCGGCTGCTGGGCGGCGGCCAACTCCAGCTGCGGGCGATGCTCAGCGCCGAGCCGTGGACCATTGGCAGCCGGGGCTACCCGCTGCTGGTTCAATCGGGGGAGTCCTACCAGGGCGCGCCGCTGCACGATCGGCAGCACCCGCACGACCTGTTCATGGAGCTCTCGGCCCTGTACGAGCGGCCGGTTGCCCGGAACCTCGGACTCTCGTTCTACCTCGCGCCGGTCGGCGAGCCGGCGGTGGGCCCTGTGGCTTTCCCGCACCGGCCGTCCGTAGCGGACGATCCGTTGGCGCCGATCTCCCATCACTGGCAGGACGGCACCCACATCACCTTTGGGGTCGTGACCGCAGGGGTGTTTACGCGGAACGTGAAGCTCGAAGCTTCCTGGTTTAACGGCCGGGAGCCGGACGAGAATCGGACCAACTTCGACTACACGGGCCGCCGACTCGATTCCTACAGCGCCCGGCTGACCGTCAATCCGGGGCCACGTTGGAGTGTGTCGACCTGGTACGCCTACCTGAAGAGTCCCGAAGGGCTCCACCCCGACGAGTCCCTCCACCGAATCGGAGCGTCTGCGCTGACCACGCAGCCGGTCGGCACAAAGGGGACTTGGTCGAGCGCCCTGATCTACGGCGCGAACGACCAGATCGGGCCCGGGCCGCTCGCGAGCAGCGTCGTGCTGGAGAGTACGGTCGACCTTGACGGAACGAACGCCTTCTTCGGTCGCGCCGAGTACGTGCGGAAGAGCGCTGCGGAGCTGGTTATTCCCTCGGTTCCCCCGACGACGGAGTACGATGTCGGCGCGCTGGCGCTCGGGTTTCAGCGCACCGTCGGTACCGTGGCAGGGCTCGCCGCCGGCCTGGGCGTGCGCGGGTCGCTCAACTTTGTGCCCTCGAGCCTTGATGGTGCGTACGGGAGCCGCACGCCGGTAGGAGCAGCGATCTTTCTCCAACTGCGGCCGGCAGGCGCCCGCGAGGGCGGTATGAAGATGAACGGGATGCCGGGCCTGCACGGAGGCTCCCATGACTGACCACCATGGGCACGGGGCGCACATGGTGCAGGATATGCTGCGACGGTTCATCGGGTCGGCGATCCTCACCGTCCCGATCATCATCTACTCGCCGCTTGGCACCTCGCTCTTCGGCCGGGAGCTCGCGCCGCCCTTCGGGCTGTCGTCCGGGCTCCTGGGTTTCGTCCTGACGTCGATCGTCGTCTGGTGGGGCGGGTGGCCATTCGTGTCGTCCGCGGCGCGCTCGCTGCGACAGGGCGAGCTCACGATGATGACCCTGATCGCGACCGGCATCCTCGTGAGCTACGTGTACTCGGCCGCAGTCACATTCGGTTTACCGGGCGAGCCGTTCTACGATGCCGCCGCGATGCTGACCGCCTTCAGCCTGCTCGGCCACTGGCTGGAGATGCGGAGCCGCGTCGCCACCGGCCGGGCGGTCGAGGCGCTGCTCGAGCTCGCGCCGCCCACCGCGCGGCGGGTGCGACATGGGCAAGAGGAGGAGGTGCCGCTCGACGCCGTCGCGGTGGGCGACGTCCTTGCGGTTCGGCCGGGCGACAGCATCCCAGTGGACGGGGTCGTGATCGAGGGCTCGAGCTATGTAGATGAATCGATGCTCACCGGTGAGCCGGTGCCGGTCGCGAAAGGGCCCGCCGACGAGGTCGTGGGCGGGACGCGAAACCAGCAGGGAGCGTTCCGGTTCCGCGCAACCAAAGTAGGAGCTGATACGGCCCTGGCTCGCATCGTCGCCATGGTCAGGGAAGCACAGTCCTCGAAGGCGCCGGCGCAGCGACTGGCGGACCTCGCCGGCAAGTACCTGGTCATCGTGGCGCTCGTATCCGGGGTGGTCACTCTGCTCGCCTGGCTTGCGCTTGGACACCAGGGCGTCGCGTTCGCGCTGTCGGCTGCGGTCGCGGCTATCGTGATCGCCTGTCCAGACGCGCTCGCGCTCGCGACGCCGACGGCAATCACGGTTGGCGTGGGGCGCGCGGCACGTGTCGGCGTGCTGTTCAGAAACGCCACGGTTCTCGAGGCGGTTGCCAAAGTAGACACCGTCATCTTCGACAAGACAGGCACGCTCACCGAAGGCCGGCCGTCAGTGACCGATGTCATTCCCGCGGCGGGCGTGGAAGAGGCAGAGATTCTCCGGCTCGCCGCTGCAGCGGATGCGCAGTCGGAGCACCCACTGGCTACTGCCGTTGTCGAAGCTGCCAAGAAGCGTGCGCTTGTCGTCGATCCGCCCTCCCATTTCGAGGCCGTCCCTGGCCACGGGGTAAAGGCGACCGTGGGCGGTCGCACGGTGCTGGTGGGTAATCGCAGGTTGCTCGAGCGCAACGACGTCACGCCGGGGCTGGAGCGCGAAGCCGAGAGGCTGCGAGCGGAAGCCAAGACCGCACTCTACGTGGCGGCGGATGGCCGGACGCTCGGGCTCATCGCCGTCGCTGACCGGATTCGCCCGACGGCGAAAACTGCCGTTGCCGCGCTCGACGATCTCGGCATCCGGGTCCTGCTCCTCACAGGGGACAGCCGGGCCACCGCCGAGGCAGTGGCCCGCACGCTCGCCATCGATGATGTGCGGGCAGAGGTGTTGCCAGGTGACAAGGCTGCAGAGGTCAAGCGACTCGAGGAGCGGGGCCGCCGGGTCGCCATGGTGGGGGACGGCGTAAATGATGCACCAGCGCTTGCGGCGGCGACGGTCGGCATCGCGATCGGCGCGGGCACGGACGTGGCGATCGAAACGGCCGGCATCATTCTGATGAAGGACGACCCGGCCGACGTTCCCGCCGCGATCGTGCTTGCCCGCCGCGTGCACCGCAAGATCAAGCAGAATCTCTTCTGGGCCGCGATCTACAACCTGATCGCGATCCCGCTCGCGGCCGGCGTGTTGTATCCGTCGCTGGGCATCCTGCTCAAGCCGGCGTGGGCGGCGCTCGCGATGAGTGCCAGCACGGTGACGGTGACGGTGAATGCGCTGCTGCTTCGGCCCCCAGGGCATCCGCCGGCGTAGCATGGAGGGCGGGCGCTCAACCCGCTCACGGCGCGCAGCACGAGAGCTTCGCGACGTCCTTTGTGAACGCCTGCGCCGCGAGCTTGATGCCCTCCGCGAGCGTCAGGTACGGATGGAAGGTCGAGGTGACGTCGTCGATCGTGAGCCCGAGCTTGGTCGCGAGGGTCGGCTCGGTGATCATCTCACCGGCCTCGGCCGCAAGGATGTGCGCGCCGATGATCTTCTTGGTACCAGCATCCGCCACCAGCTTGATGAATCCCCGGGTGTCATGCGCCGCGAGCGCCCTCGGCACCTGCTCGAGCGGCAGCTTGGAGACGAGCGGCTCGATCCCCTGAGCTCGTGCCTCGTTCTCAGTAAGGCCGACGGAGGAGACGGCGGGGTCGGTGAAGGTGACTTTGGGCAGCGCCGAGAGATCGTACCGGCGCTCGTTCCCGGTCAGGGCGTTCTCCGCCGCCAGTGCACCGGCATATGCCGCCACATACACGAACATCGGGTCGCCGATCACGTCGCCTGCGGCATACACGCTCGGGTTCGTCGTCTGCAGAAACTCGTCGACGACGATTTCTCCCTTCGTGCCGAGGGTGACGCCGGTCGTGTCGAGCCCAAACCCCGCCGTGTTGGCTCGCCGGCCCGTGGCGACCAGCAGCTGTTCGGCGCGTGCAAAGCGCGCGGCAGAACCTGCGTGGTACTGGACCTCGTAGCCATCGCTGCCCCTGCTCACTCGATCAACCCTGATGTCGGTGTAGACCTCGAGCCCTTCCGACCGGAGGTAGTCTGCGAGGGCGTTGCCGATATCGGCGTCTTCAGCGGCGACGACGCGGGGCAGCGCTTCGAGGACGGTCACGCGCACGCCGAACCGCGCGAACATCTGCGCCAGCTCGAGACCCACGGCACTCCCGCCGATCACGATGAGGGATTGGGGAAGGCGCTCCAGCGCCATCGCCGACGCGTTGTCCAGGTAGCCGGCCCCGGCGAGCCCCGGGATCGGGGGCGCCCAGGGAGAGGAGCCTGTGGTCACCACGATCTTGCCCGCAGTCAGCGTACGACCACTCGCGAGGCGAACCTCGCGACCGGAGATGAAGGTGGCGCGCTCTTGGAACAGCGTGATCGAGGGGTAGACACGCAGCACGTTCCAGTACTTGCTCTGCCGCAGCTCGGCCACGAGCGCATCCTTCTCGCCGCGCACGGTCGGCCAGTCGGGCAGTCCATCGGTCGTGGGGATTCCCCGAAATCTGTGATGGACCCGGCGGTGCTGCGCCTCGGCCGCGCGGATGAGGGTCTTCGACGGCACGCAGCCGACGTTCACGCAGGTCCCACCGAGCGTGCCGCCTTCGACCATGGCGACGCGGGCGCCGAGGTCCGCCGCTCTAATGACGGCGGCGAACCCCGCGGAGCCACCCCCTACGACCAGGAAGTCAAACTCGCCGCCGCCTCCCGTGATCACGGTCGGCGCCTCGGTTCGCGCCTCGGTCACTGGCCGCCTCCCGGAGCTCTCGTCGTGTCCGGCAGGATCGTGGCGCCGAACCCGGTGAGTCGGGTGAGGTGCGCGGCGATCTGCGCCGGGCTAACCTGCCGCGGGTCGTAGCGCACGATACCGAGGCTGTCGTCCAACGTCACGGAGGCGCTGTACACGCCGGGAAGCTGCTTCAAGGCGAGTCGTGCGGTTGCGGGGCAACTTCCGCACGTCATCTTCGAGATGTGAAGCCGAACCGTCGCCGTGTCCGAAGCCTGGAGAGCGATCTGCACGAAAAACAACGCGACCTTCAATGACGACAACATGGTGAACCTCCTAGCCCAGCACGAGTTTCGACCACCAGGGGAACGTGAGCAGCGGGATAGACACGATCGTCGCCGTCCACAGCGCCCACTTCATCCGGCGGCGGGCGATCGGCGAGGCACACAAGGTGCCAGGCTCGCACGCCCGCTTCTCCTCACCTCGGAGCACGACGAAGCCGAAGCCGAGCGCCAGCACGGTACCAGCGACGAAGTAGGGCCGTAGCGGCTCGAACGTCGCGGCGAGCCCGGCGCCGCTCAGGCCGAGCGCGACGGCGACCAGGGGCCCAGCGCAGCACAGCGTTGAGACCACGGCGGCGACAACACCGCCCGTGGCGGCGAGTGCCGTCTTAGTGACTGATGTCGTCATGATCTTCCAAAACCTCCAGGATCGGGCAGTCGTCCGTCGGCCGTCGGGCCGTGCACGCCGCGGCCAGCCGCTCCAGCGTGCGCTTCATGCGCTGGAGGTCACGGATCCTCTGTTGGACGACCTCGATCTTCTGTCTGGTTTTCCGCTCGACGGCATCGCAGGCGGCGCCGTGCCGGACGCGCAGCCCGAGCAACTCCTGGATCTCCTGCAACGAGAAACCGAGCTCCTGGGCGTGCTTGATGAAGCGGAGTCGCGGTACCGCGTCGTCGGCGTACTGGCGATACCCAGCTGGAGTCCGACGCGGGTTCGGAAAAAGACCCCGCCGCTCGTAGTAGCGGATCGTCTGGATGTTTACGTCGGCCGCGTCTGCGACCTGACCGATCGTCAGCGCCATCGTCCAGCCCTCCTTGCGGCTGATCACAAGATAGACCATGTACCTAGGTATATAGTCAAGGGGGCGCCGCCAGCTCGTTGTTGACCGCCTGCGCCAGCCGCGACTTGGCATACTCGTCGAGCCGCGCCGGCGTTTACGTCTGTCACTCGCGTCGAGGCCTAGGAGAACTGCTCGATGTGGTTCCAGCCCTGCGCGACCCGGCCCTTCGAGCGCAGGCCATCCATATCGTATTGCGTTCTGACTGGAGTAGCGTAGATCCTCACGTCGCCAAATCGGCCGAGTGGTGGAGGGCGGCAAACCCAAGCCCCAACTGCCCAGTTTTCGCCGCGGACGCTGTCTCAAGAGTGCGGCAGGTTGCCAGCGCACTACTGCGAGGAATGCTGGCCGCGAGTGGCGATGCCGTTTCGGGAACAAAGCTACACCCTCGCCCTCAAGCCCCTCCCGGATTGAGAGATCCGCGCGCCCGACGCTCCGCCCCCGGACCCGCCGAGCGCCCTGGTCCCTATCTTGCGGCGAGCCTAGGCTACCGCGGTAACGCCACACGTGCGCGCGCAAGAACACCGCCGATGCAGCCTAGCGACACCCGGCGGGGTGAGACGCGGGCGCAGTCGCCGTTGCGAGGTCTCCAGGCGTGACAGCAGTGCGTCGTGCAGCGATCCTTCCCGCTGGCTCCACACCGGAGTCGGTATCCCAGTCGGTTCGCGCCGTTCTCCCAGCTCCGATTCGATCGCGAAAGTGTTTCCACCGGCGCATGGCCCGTGCGCCGCCTGTGCACCGGAACGGCCTTATTGACACTGAGTGACCGGACGCAATGGGAGGAACACGCAGAAGGAGGAACACATAATGAACGCGCGGACCTTACGTGCAGGACTCGCGAGCGTTGCGCTGATCAGCCTCGCTTTGGGATGTGAGAGGGGAACCCCAGCCTCGGCAATGCAGGCGTCAAGGTCCACCGGGCTCTCCCCAGACTTCAGCGCTTCAGCCACCAACCACGGCATGCGGTGGGACATCATCAGCGTCAATTTCGGCACGGGCACCGTCTCCGCCGGCGGCGTGGCGTCGGCCTTTGCCAACGACAACTCGAAAATCACGCTCACCGGCACCGGGACGTTTCGCTCGAACCCGGGAAACCCGCAGGACGTGACCGGCGGGGGGAGCTGGACCACCTATGCCTCCGGCGGCTCGGTGACCGGAAGCGGCACCTACGAGGTCACCGGCTTGGTGAGCTACGTGCTCGCTCCCGGCACGTTTCCATTGCCGCATGACAACATTGGGAACCCCGCAGACGGCCGTGCGGGCCTGCTCGTAGTGCGCGTCGCCTACTCGGACGGCAGCGAGGGCAGCCTCGTCGTGAGCTGTAACTTCGCGGGAACGGCGACGGCCGACGTCTTCGAAGGGGTCACGGCGTCGAAGGGCCGCACAGACTTTTGGAACCGCGCGGCGCCTGCTCCGGGCGTTCATGGAAACCGGACCGCGTTCCACGTGATCGATTAGGGCACGCACTCACGGGGGCGGCGCAAGCCGCCCCCGCAACGCGGGGGGAACCGTGAAACGTCTGATTCAAGGATTCCCAGTGGTGGCAGTGGCGTTGTTGTTCGCGGCATGTGACGCCCCGGGGGCGAGCGCCTTCGCTCCCCGCGCTGCCGTGTCCGCCGACCGTGCCGCCGCGCTGGGGACGCATACCGTGCAGGTCACCGGTGGCGGCACGACGACCTTCGGAGCCGATCTCGACGGCGATGGAGACGTCGACGCGTCGCATTTCGGCTTCGCGGCAGTGATCGCAGGTGACGGATCGGCGCAAGGAGACTTCACGTGTCTCATGGCCGGCAACGCGAACTTCCTCGGGCTGCGCCTGATGGCCGTGCAGGGGCCAGTGACGAGCGGGGCGCAGGACGGGCGCAGCTTCAGCGGCACCGCCACCGTGAAGGTGCTGAACGCGTTTGGCCCTGGTGTGCAGTCGACCTTCCGCGATGTCCCGTTTGTCGTTGCGGTCACGCCCGGTGGCGCGGGGGTCGCCACGTTGCAGCTCACGGTCTTCGGCGTGTTCGACGGCGTACCCGGGGATGTGGCGCCCGGAAATCACAACTATGATCTCGCCAAGGAGACGCTGACGACGGGGCAGATCACGATCCATTAAGTGGCCGTCGCCCGACAGAGCTTTCGTCTCGCGAACCGTGTTGCCAGGGAGCACCCATGCCGAGTTTCAAACGCGGGACCGGCTGGCTCGCGGCCGGCGTCGTCCTCAGCGCCGCCAGCTGCGCCCGGGACGCGGTGTCGCCACGCCTCGACCGGGGCGGCGCTGTCGCACGGCAGGACGTTGCGGCCACGACGGACAACGTCGCGATTCAGTGGGACAACGCGCTGCTGCAGGCGATCCGCGTAACGAAACCCGGTCCCCCGATCGTGGCGCGGGCCCTCGCCATCGTGCACACGGCGATGTACGACGCCTGGGCGGCGTACGACGACCGGGCGGTTGGCACCCGCCTTGGCGCGTCGTTGCGCCGCCCCAGCAGTGAGCGCACGCTCGCCAGCAAGAACGAAGCCGTGAGCTTCGCTGCCTACCGGGCGTTGGTCGACCTCTTTCCCACCCAGACGCTCGCGTTCAACGACGTCATGGCGAGCCTCGGCTACGATCCAGGCCACGGCTCGACCGACGTCGCCACGCCGGCCGGCGTCGGTAACGTGGCGGCGGCCGCCGTGATCGCGTTCCGCCACGTCGACGGCGCTAATCAGCTGGGTAATTTGCACCCGGGCGCGTATTCCGATTACACGGGTTACATGCCGGTGAACGATCCCGATCACATCAACGACCCCAACCGGTGGCAGCCCCTGCGCTTCTCCGACGGACATGGCGGCTTCGTCACGCCGGGATTCATCGCGCCGCACTGGGGGCGCGTCGTGCCGTTCGCGTTGACATCGGGCTCCCAGTTCCGCCCGCCGGAGGTGCCGAACCTGTACTCCTTCGGCGGCTACCGCGTGCAGGCCGAGCAGATCCTGCACTACAGCGCGAGGCTGACCGACACCCAGAAAGCGATCGCCGAGTACTGGGCCGACGGCCCGAACTCGGAGTTGCCGCCGGGCCACTGGATGCTGTTCGGGCAATTCGTTTCGCGGCGGGACGGGCACACGCAGGACCAAGACGTGAAGATGTTCTTCGCGCTCGCGAACGCCGTCTTCGACGCCGGCATCGTCGCCTGGGACTGTAAGCGCGCCTATGACTACGCGCGCCCCGTCACGGCGGTGCATTTCCTGTTCGCTGGCAAGAAGGTGCGCGCCTGGGCGGGCCCGTATCGAGGAACACGGGGCATTGACGGAGCCGACTGGGAGCCCTACCAGCC
>Ga0209761_1001126_pt1 | contig 17167 bp, 18 predicted proteins | sample GraSoi013_1_40cm_4_FD_185818 | JGI IMG/M metagenome (GOLD analysis project Ga0209761, IMG submission 185818) | Grasslands soil microbial communities from the Angelo Coastal Reserve, California, USA - Sample 09_25_2013_1_40cm (SPAdes) (version 2) | ecosystem: Environmental > Terrestrial > Soil >...
CGAATGAGGACCCTGATCAATGAGGACATTGACTCGATAAAGGAAGGATTGTCTAGCTCAAAGAACATCGACTATTACCATTCAACTGCAGAATTCGTCTCACCGTACACCTTGAGGGTCAATGGTATCACGATAAGTGGGAAGATGATGTTTCTCTGCCTAGGCTCCAAAATCATCATTCCTCCCATCAAAGGACTCGACAAGATAGACTACCATACCAGCGACACCGTTCTCAAACTTAAACAGCTTCCCGAAAGCCTAGCCATAGTAGGAGGCGGTTACATCGCCGCAGAATACGGACACTTCTTCTCAAGCATGGGCTCCAAGGTCACGATAATCGGAAGAAACCCTCAGTTCCTACCCGACGAGGAACCTGAGCTGGCGGCAGTAGCGAAAAGTGAACTGGGACGACACATGACGATTCTCACCAATCACGAAGTCCGAGAGGTGAGGCAGGCAAAGACGGAACTCAAAGAAATCGTAGCTCTTGATAGACAGAGGGGAGAGACCACTGTCGTCACCGCTCGGGAGATTATGATCGCGTCAGGAAGAGGCCCAGTCACGGACATTCTACATCCCGAACGCGCTGGCATCAAGCTGAGCCCTGAAGGGTGGATAGCGGTCAACGAATTTCTTGAAACATCCCAGCCCAACATCTGGGCCCTTGGAGATGCTGATGGCAAATACTTGTTCAAGCATGTTGCGAACTATGAGTCGATAATCGTCTACTACAACGCTGTGCTCAAGAGGAAGGTCAAGGCGGATTACCATGCAGTTCCCCATGCCGTCTTCACCTATCCAGAGATTGCCAGTGTAGGTCTCAGAGAGAAAGAAGCTTTAGAGAGGTTGGGCGAAGATCGGGTCTTGATCGGTTTCTACAAGTACGAAGACACTGCGAAGGGTGAGGCGATGAACGCTCATGACTACTTCGTCAAAGTCATCTTAGAAGCCGATTCGATGAAGATTCTCGGTGCTCATATCGTCGGTCCCTACGCTTCAATACTCATACATGAGATTATTCCGTTGATGTACACCGAGGATGGAAGCTCAAAGCCGATTGGAGACTCGATGCATATCCATCCGGCACTCAGCGAGGTAGTGGACAGAGCCTTACAATCTCTCATGAGCCCAGAACATTACCACCACCAGTTGAAGCACTCTCAAGAACTCGTCGAGGCTTAGCCGCCCAATCCCGAGATATCCAAGGATACACGAAAGGCTCTAGAGGTTATAATAAACCAGTCCATCTGCATTGAAAGTGTTAGGAACGATTCGCTCCTAACACATCGTAAACGTTCCACTGAAATATTCTCGCCGAGGTCTCTTCCCGGAAGAACGCGAAGATGAAAAGTAGCTCTCACCACGCCAGGAGCAAACCAGCAGTTCTAGTCGTTACCTCAATATTGCTCATCGCGGTTGCATTCGTTGCCTTTCCAAAAGCCTCCACCTCGACAGGCTTTTCCTTCGGCTCGGCAGGTGATGCTTCCACGCTATCGTCTGGGGAAGGAATGAGCAGTCTAGACAGACTGGCAACATCAGGTGCCGACTTCTTCCTTGGAGTTGGAGACTATAGCTACAGCTCGTCAGTTACCGGCGATACGTGGTGTAGCCAGTTCAAAGCCAAGTTCAACAACGTCGAAATTGGACCTGGAAACCATGACACCGGAGAGGAGAGCGGCCAAAGCGGGACACGGAGCTACGAGCGATACGTCTCCGGATGCAGCTACACGCTAGCATCACAGATGACATGCGGAGTCGTTGCAGGTCAATGCTACGGTAAGGAGTACTACTTCGACTATCCAAGCACTAATCCACTCGCGAGATTCATAATAGTCTCCCCCAGAGTCTTCAACGTCACAGGCGTGTGCACCACAACCTGCAACGCAGTCGTCAAGAGCCCTTGCAACGACACGACCGGATGCTGGCCTTACAACAAGAACGACGCCCATTACAACTGGACCGCTAGAGCGATAGACAGCGCGAGGACAGCTGGAATAAAATGGGTCATGGTTGGAATGCACAAGGTTTGCATCTCTGCCGGGGCAGAGTCATGTAACATCGGAACAAACCTGTTCAACATGCTGGTAGCCAAGAAAGTAGACCTAGTTCTACAAGGCCACGACCACACCTACGAGAGGAGCAAGCAGTTAGCTCTCAACAGCTCCTGCGTAGGGTTCACCACGAACAGCAGCTACGTTCTATACAATTCAAACTGTGTTGTGGACGACGGCTCGAGAGGATTCTATACAGCTGGAGCAGGAACCGTGGTCATCATCGAGGGCACCTTCGGTGCGGGGTTCAGCACCGTTAACGACACATCCAAGCATCCTCAGAATGTCGCTGAGGCTCCGTACTTCGTCAAGCTGATGGGAAGTAACACTCCCGGTAGCGGACATGGCTTCCTCAAATACGCCGTGTCGACGGACAGGATTGACATTCAAACCGACTTCGCGGGAACCTACCAGGATCGTTTCAGCGTAGTGTCACCCACAACCTCACTATCAGCAAGCTTCACCTACAGCCCCGCAACACCAGCGGTTGGCGCCCAGGTGACCTTTACTGCAACCGCTTCAGGCGGAACCTCGCCCTACAGTTTCGACTGGAACTTCGGCGACAACTCAACAGCCCAAGGTAATCCTGTCTCCCACAGCTATACCAAAGCTGGCTCCTACAACGTGGCACTCACCGTTAGAGACTCGGCCGCACCGACACCCAACACACAAACAATGACCAATCCTGTATCAGTGAGTCCCACACCCCTCTCACTCAGCATTAGCGGGCCATCCACAGCTACAGCCGGTAGCTCAGTAACTTTCACCGCGACCGCCTCAGGTGGCACGGCTTCCTACACCTTCGCCTGGACTGCTACAGGAGGCAGTCCGTCCTCGGGTGGCGGGTCCAACTTCACAACGACCTTCAATGCTGCAGGAACATTCGTAGTAAGTGCAACGGCCACAGATGCCAATAGTCAGACTAGCAACGCATCCCAGCAGATTGCCATTAGCGCACCTATTCCGCCGCTTTCAGCAAGCTTCACTTACAGCCCCTCTAGCCCATTACCAGTGTTGCCGGTGACGTTCATCGGAAGCGCGACAGGTGGAACTCAACCATACAGTTTCACGTGGGACTTTGGTGACGGGTCAGCTATTACTGGACAGTCTGTCAGTCATTCATATCTGCTCCCAGGAAACTACCTGGTCACGCTGACCGTTACAGATGCTACCGGCCAATCAGCCAAGGCGTCCCAGACGGTGCCGGTCGCGATTCTAGGAATCGGCGCTTCGGCATCAATTCCATAACAGGTTCGGAAACAAATCCTTTCCCATTTTTTAACGGCCCTAAACCTAGACGATTTCCGTCAAGGAGAGCCTGGGGTAACTTCGTTCAAAACCGAATTTTACACCGTGCACGTTGGTGATGGGTTTGACTCCATATATGAGCAGTGACCCGTTAATGGTCTGCATCTTCAAGTGGTAGTCAACTGCTCTTAGAAGCTCCTCCCTAAGGTTGGTAGGTCCGAGATTACGGCGACGCTGACTGCTCCCGAATCCCGGATGCCTGCGCCAATTTCGGCGAGGCCTGGAAGCCCGAGCTTTTCCCCGTAAAGTTGTACCGTTTTGTCGAAATCATATTTCAGGGCCCTTGCAGAGGAGATAGCTCCAAGTTCGTTCCAGGCATTATTGAAGACTGCAAGATCTTCCAACAGCTTGCCAGTGAGCTTCACTCTCCATTTTTCATCTGGAAGAGTCTGGTTGAACTCTGCTATGCGGACCCTCTCATTCAGTACTGAGTCTCCAACGTACGCCTTTAGAGACTCGGCGACGTTTTGCGAGCTGAATATACTGTAGGGAATGATGAAGGCAGTTCCTCCTTGATTGATGAAATTAGCCGCCATGATGTCGAGGAGAAGCTTTACCGAGTGAGGTGAGACCGTACTATTGACGTCCAATAGAAGGGAAGAACCTTTCCTGATACCGCCGTCCAACAACACATCAAGGTCGGGGCTGCCTGTAGAATAGGAGTCTTGGGTATTGCGAACCGGGCTCAGCAGTCTCGGGTTCATTGACCCGTTACGGTCAAAGTGAAATTCGACTCTGGGCAAGAGTGTGAACTTACCTGCATCGAGTGAAAACAGTGCCCCTTGCCTCGGGAGCCTAAACCCGCGAAGCTTGTTGACTACTACGCTTCTCACAGTTCTATCTTCTAAGTGGGATAATGACAGGGTAACGATGCCGTCTACGAGGTAATCGAGTTGGGGAGAATTTTCGCTTTCGCTGACGATTACCGCGCTTAGTTTGCTCTCGTCTAGCTCTCTAGGAAAAATCGCTGACTCTAGTGCACGACGTTCCTCTGCCGTCGCGTTGGCTACTGCTCCTTCCCAGCAATCTACAACTATGATGCCTTTCCGCTTAGCCTGTTTTAGGGCAAGGACCCTGTCAACAATATTGGCCGCTCCCGCCCTACGGCCATCATCCTCCCTCCGTATCCGGCTGCCCGCCACCTCCTTTCCGGACATGGAATCGATGACTTCAGGGACCCAAGGGAAGTGTCGCCGAAGTTTCGTGGGCGAGACCCGGCTGGACACGTATACCTTGTTGGGAGAAATTGTGTGAGTACCTATGCGAGTTCCCTTCACCTCGTTGAGAAGCTCAAGGGCGAGAGTTGTTTTCCCGGTGCCTGGAGCCCCATTGGAGGAGTAGGACATTGCCCGGTGATTCTAGGAATCTTGACATCAAGTTTAGCAGATCCCCAGGCTTTGCTTGCCCGAGAACTGCCCGTTCCCGCTCAAGCTCTCGTTCCAAGTGCGTTTCCTCTCCGCTAGAATCATCCGCGGCCAGCATGAGGCACTCGGGAAAGTTCGAGCGTCCCCTGAGCATTTTGTAACCGTTGTTCCTAAGCTCTCGCACGCTTCGCAACAGCACCCAATAGATACGTTGGAACAAGCTGTTTCGTCTAGCTTGTCTGAGAAATCTCTCCCCGACGCTTCGGCTTCAATCGACTCGTCAAATCCTAGGAGGTGGAGAGGGATGGCCGTACAATTTTTCGGCAGTTTGGACCACAATCAGTGGCTCAGCACAGCCCTCGACCTCGGGAGGAATCTGACGAAGAGACTATTTCGAATAGGTCGTCTCGGTCTCTTCGCGCTTCATTTCGGTGCTCACTCTGGCCCAGCAGCCCTCGTCCAGAAATGCCGCGTTGCGGCTAGGGAGGAAACGGGGCGCATCTGTGCCAAGTCTTCCCTCGACCACTTCGTAGGCCTTAGCGTCCGTTCCGATTCGTCTTCCGCACAGGGCACAGGAGACGTCACGAATCAGAAGTCAGACTCCCGTTAGATCCGTTTCCATATCCGTAACGACTAGGAAACCGTTGTTCAGCGCGCCTGCGGAGGCGTCCATCAGCTTGACTATGAAGCGTAAATCGTTGCAAAACTGATCGTCTGACACTCGACGGGAACAAGGCCGAGGTCCTACGGCTATGAGAGAAGGGTAACGGGAGAACTGTTGCAGATAGCCTCTGCTTACGACCATAAGGTTCCGTCCCATCTTTCCCGTCGCCCTTTCGGTCTCAAGACATACTCTCCAAGTGAGATATTTCAATTCGGCGTTTACATTGTAACTAGAACGAATAATTTCGAACACACAACGAGTTGTCTAGCAAGCCGGTGCTTGACAGGTCGAAACTCTGGAAGGTCAGCTGTTAAACGGAACTTCATCATCAATGACATTTCGAGCAAAAACAAGTCTCCGCCTCTCCCGGCACATATTAACAAGGTTGAGGTGGCCAGAGGGCTGAATGTGGAACTGTTTAGCCGTCCCCAGAGGTCGTTCTGCTCAGGCGCGACCTTTCCGAGCGCTCACGTGCGCGACGACTTGGTCTTCCATCAACTCTGTTCTCAATTCTATTGATAGGAGCTCTTTGAAGATCACCTTCAGGAATTCCTCGTTGAACACAGATTCCTTCATGCCCCTTCCGTGCTTTATCACAAGCGTGTGGTTGCCTCCCTCCGTCTGGTCCTCAATCTCGAAGACACCAGCATAATCTGAACCTAGCAGTGTGAGAGTGTTGAGAATCGTTTCCAGGGTTATTTTCTTGAACCGGAAGATGGTAAAGTCCCTGGCGAAGTTCCGTCCGGCCCAGCCGCCGGCCTCCCTTGCCTCTTCATCAGATAGATAGCTGAACAGTTTTGCATGTACAGATGTTGGAATTGTGACAAAGCCGAACCTTGTGACATACGTGTCCAGCTCGACGAGTTTTCGGAGCGCCTTGTTGACGACCTGGCTGACGCTGACTTTCTCTTTTCCGGCCAGCTCTTGGATTTGATGATCTACATCTTCGTCAAGCCGTACTGTTCGCGTAACGCTCCTCGCCCGTGCCAAGGTGGTGTAAGAGCTTCTGGAAAAGAGGGTATTTCTGTGTTGTTTGGCCTGGGGACCTTTTTCGAGCTAGGATTTGAGAGCTGACGGTCTTAGTTTTCCCAGTTTTCTTGCTCGATTAGCTGCAACTGCTGGATGCTTTTGGTAATCCAATCAGGGATTATGACGGCCCTGAACAGTTCCTGCAGTGTAATATCACGTCGCATAGCTGCCTTCTGCAATTTCTTGAATACGCTGTCCTCGAGGGCCATCATGAATTTACGTAAGAGACGGACCCCCATTCTGGGCCGGTGAAAACATTTCTCTTCACCTTTCAGGACGGGAAAGGATGGCTATGACAGGGAGGGGCTGGTCACCAGGTCGTGAAAATGGCGGTTGAGCCTTGGCGATGTATCGCCACACGACGGCCCCTCCTTGCCATGCGTTGCTTCCCCAGAATGGCAAGGGGCCGGCCAATATTTCTGCTGCACGTCCACAAAATATTAGACGAGAACACATTCTCTTACAACCAAGCATCAATTCAGAATAACGGGACGTGCTGATTATATGGAAATTTCGCCCATTGTTGGGATAGTGATGCGAGATGGAAAGTGTCCTCGCTGCAAAGAGCGAACTGTCTAAGACGCAGGGGTCAACGCCACCGCCTCGTGACTACGTGAAAGATCTGCTGGTCCAAATTGTCTCAGCTTCCACTGACATGGAAGCGCGAGTTTGGCTTGACGGAGTCTATACAGACCTGGAGAATAACCATGTCCATGGAAGATGGATGATGGATCGAGAAGTCTACTTCAAAGTCGAGGGACGAGTGGACCGGAGGCCATCAGCAAAACAATGATGACCGAATCGTTCCTAGAAGACCTCTGCATGTCCTGCATGGATAGTATGGCGCTGATCTGCGAGAGCTGCGGCTTATGCCTCGCACATTGCTGCAACTGCTCAATCGAGACAGACCCTGAGGATACTCTTCCAGGATGACGCGAAAGGGTGAAAAATTCGCAGATTCACAAATGGCGAGCCTACCTGAAGCTGGAAGGAGAAACTGCGGTGAATAGTGAGGAGGACATCGTGGAAGATTTCGAGGCGTTCGTCCAAACGCTCCGCGGAATACTAATCGACTACAATATCGTCGTTCTCGTAGACCCACCCAAGCATTCCGTTTTACCGAACGGCCGCTTGGCGAGAAGCGGGGAAGCAGATAGGAGGGTGAACGCTTAGCCATGACGAAGCTGATGCTGTCTCTGGGGGACCAGACCTTCCGAATACTCGCCTTGGAAGCGAAGAGCCGGGATGTAACGGTCCAGCAGCTGATCAGAGCGCTGATCGTGCCCGAAGGGTGCGGCAGAACGTATCTGATGAATCGCCAAGCAGTGCTTTGCACAGAATCCTCCCACCAGTCCCCTACCAAGGACGCAGAGACCCTATGCTTCAATCCCCGATAGGCCGACTGAGAGCCTGACCGGACCCATCGTCTTGCCAACCAGCTTGGAGAGCGCGTAAATGAAGCCATTGAACATTAGCGTGGTCGGAGCGGGGTATTGGGGAAGAAAGGTTATCCGAGAAACCTTAGCCCTATCACGGACCTCAGGCCAGATTAGTCTCCACTCTGTTGTCGATAATTCTCCAACCGTACTTGAGCAGTGCAGGAAAGAATTCGGCTCGCTTGACTATCGTTTGGACTATCACGACCTCCTGTCGGACCCGGATGTTTCAGCGGCTCACATTTGTTCTCCGAACGCCAGCCACTTTGACATCGCCTCATCTTTCCTCAGATCCAAGAAACATGTCTTGGTGGAGAAGCCGCTCGCTCTGCGAACTTCCGAAGCCTTCGAGTTAGTGAGACTCGCGGAGGCAAACCGGCGAGTTCTATGCGTCGGGCACGTTCATAGGTTCAACAACGGTGTCAGGGAACTTCGAAAGGTCGTAGGTAGTGGCGTGCTGGGGGACATTTACTACCTCCGTTTCAGGTGGACGGGATACCTTCCTCCACAGAAAGAGAGAGATGTCATCACCGACCTGGGCCCTCACCCCCTAGACATTTGCAACCACGTTCTAGACGTCTGGCCGAGAAAAATCTCGTGCAGAGGAAGGGGATTCAGAGTTGGAATGAGCGACGAGGTGGCATTCATCAACACAGAGCACGCAAACGGCTTGCACGCAAACATCGAACTGAGCTGGTTGGACCATGAAAAACGCAGAGACGTCATGGTGGTGGGAAGCGAGGGAATGGCTCACTTAGACTGCTTGGACCAGAAGCTGTCTCTTCAGCGAGCCGACACCGTTGAACCGGTAACCACAGTCCCAAGCAACACGCTTAGGGAAGAGATTATTCACTTCGCCAAGTGCTGCAGCCACGACCTTCTGTCGGCGAGTCGTATGAACCTCTCCGGAGGCCTTCTCGGCGCCAACGTCGTTCTGCTACTAGAGACTGCGAGGAAGTCGCTCTACGAAGAACGCACGGTTCAAGTCCCCTTAGCCGGGTGGGAGGAGATCCCAGCCGAGGAACCGAATGCTAGGACCTATCGCAGAGTGGAGGGCCGCAATTTACGATCTACGCTCTCGTAACCTGGACTTCGATGTCCAAGAGACGTTGGAGAGGGCGCCTCGAAATCGCTGTCAAACGAAACACGTGAAGCCAGCGGCAACGAGCACATCCACAGACTCTCGCAAGTAAAGCTTCAAACATGTAGCATATGTGACCGTTTCTTCGTCACATTATTATCGAGAAACCCGAAAGGGGAACTCGTTCTCAACGAGCTCGAACTGGCCTTAGGCACCAAGCCTTCTCGAAGTTCTGAACATGAGAAACTTGCGCTGGAACCAGAGCCCGTCCAGGAAGTCCGGTCAAAATCTCGCGGGGAAAGAGAACAGACCTGCTGGTAGAACTCCTCAAGCTGGCCGGAAGACGAATTCGCGGTTTTTTAACTAAGTGCTTGCCGGTACCGGCTGTGACAGGCTTGGTCTACTCGTTCTGCTGGTAGGGTCCGTGAAATCGGCTGGTCATTCGGACGCTCAATGCGACTTGGTCGTCTGTCTCAGTGGCCTCTGCTGTCATGCCTAGACGGCTGAAGACAGCTTTGAGAGCCTCCGCGTAGTACGCGGATGTTTTTGGTCCTCTGTGATGCCTGAGAATTACCGTATGGTTTTGCCCGTCAAAGTTGTGTTCGAACTGGAAGTTCCTGCCGTATACGGGTCCGAGCATTTCTAATGCTTTCAAAGTAGCTTCGAAGTCAAGCTTCTTGAAAAAGAAGGTGACAAACTCTGCCGCTTTGCCGTAGCCCTCTGCTCTGCCTCGCTCTCGAGCCTCTTCTTCAGTCATGAGATTGAACAAGTCGGACATCGTCGACGTTGAGACCGCCATGAACCCGAATCGTTCGGACGGCACCTCCCACCTCAGATACCGGCGCAGAGCTTGGTTCACCACGACGTTTGCACTGAGCCTCTCCTTTCCCGCGTGCTCAAGAAGGTCTTCCTCAATGTCGCTGTCCAGCCTGACGGTTCGTGTGACGCTTCTTGTCTTTAGCCTCGGTAGGGAGAGTGCGGCTTCCCGGAACCGGTTCAGAGGTTCGGATTCAACCGATATTTGTCGTTGAGCCATATGATAGCCTCTCTTGACCTTACAGACCCCTGCCAAGCACTTAAACAGGGCGTCTACCTGCGCGTGCACCTTCGACTCACGGTGATGAATCGAACGCAAAACGCTTTCAACTAGCCTCAGTATGATGCGTAATGTCTCATTCCACGGTCTTTGCAAGGAAACAAGCAAGAACGCGATTAGGTCGATTTCACTTCAAACGCAATCAAGTGCAAGCGATTGCACACGCAACACCGGCCCTCCACTTGTGTTCCTGGGGTTCATGAAGACTTAAATTGGAGACAACTGCCTATAATAAAATACTCTAGCAACGACCTGGCGCGTGTTGCAATTGTCTCGAGCACTCCCCTCGAAAGCTCCTAAAGTTGTCCCTGGAAAGGGCACAAAGACTGTTACTCGTACTCTCCGAATAGATAGAGATGTAGATGAGAAACTTGCGGACATTGCGTCCGATGGGAGGGTCAGCATGAACCAGGTTGCAAACAAAGCCCTGAGAAGATATGTAGAATGGGAGGCCAACGCGGAAAAATTCGGTACGGTAACGACCTCGGCTAGCACGGTCAAAAAGTTCTTCGACTACCTCACGGTAGAACAAGCCAAAGAGATGGGACGGTGGTGGGGAGAAAACCAGGCCCCTGGAATTATCACCTTCTGGTTCAAGAAGTTCGACTTTGCAAGCGTCCTGAAGGCGCTAGAGTTCCTCGGTGCCCAGTACGGCCGAGCTTTCACGTTTGACTACGACTTTGATGGGAAGAGCAACACGCTGATCGTCAAGCATGATATGGGGCTGAAAGCCAGCGTCTTCTACGCCGAGGCGGTCAAAGCAGCGGTGTCACACCTAGGACTTGGAACTGATATGTTCGTGACCGACGACCAGGTGATAGCTATCAGCCCGCCAGACCCCGCTCATCCACTCAACAGGTCTTACGAGGGGTCCAGCGACCTGAAGTATCCGTCAAACAGTAAAGCTTCCGATGAGAATTGAGTCCCGTACTTACTTTTCGGGTAGCTCCGGTACGGTCAATCCGTTAGACATTCATACCTGCTCTCGGAGCTTACACAGTAACGCTGACCGTCACAGACGCTAGCGGGCACAAAGCCGCGGCTCCCAGGCAGTGACCGTTGCTCTAGTCACCGTCAGGGTCTCAGCACTGATTCCATAGAGGCGACCTCCAGCAAGTTCAGACCGTGCGGACCATCGACACTCGCGAACGAAACCGACTTCCACCTTTTCCTAGTTTCCGCTTTTCGTAACGCGCCATATCAGCTAACATCCGCTACGCAAGCCGATGTCTGAAGTGTCAAGATCGCCTTGGATTCCCTACAACACTCAAGGCTCTCCTCCGGGCTTCAGATCTCCGAAATGCTCGAACGGAGCTTACACCCAATGTTTGATGCGGAAGTAGAGCCCAAGGGCCACGCTGAAAGCTATCATGAGAACAATTGCGATTATTCCTCCCTCTGGGCTGTTGCTCCCGGGCAACCCCTGCAGGTTCATTCCATAGACTCCTGAGACAACAATCAGGGGTAGGGCAACGGTGCCGACCATGGTGAGTTTCTTCATCACCTCGTTAAGAGCGAGAGAGACAGTGCTCATGTATGAGTCGCGAAGATCTGCTAGAAACTCCCTGTAAGTCTCCGCTGTCTCGAGCAAGTGGGAGAGCTGAAAGTGCGCGTCTCTGAAGTACCGCTCGTTCTCATCGCTGAGATCGTAGAAGTCTTCTCTGAGCATTGTTGCGACTACTTCTCTCGTGTAGGATAGTATTCGCCGCATGCTCACGACGTCTCGCCGGAGGGCAATCATCTGGCCCAGTTCGGGTTTGGGCGAGGACTGGGAGATGGCCTCTTCTAACATGTCGAGTTTGGCCTGATAGTTGTCTGTAACCGTGAAGTAGGAGTCGATGGCCCTGCTGAGTATACTGTAGAAGAGAAAATCGGGCCCTTGGCTTGCAGCCTTGGAGCCCTGCGTCATAGCTTTCTTCAGCTCGTCTATTTCCCGAAGATGGTCTCTGTGGAAGCTGAGGACCCACTTCTTGGACAATACGACGTACAGTTCGCCGAAGCTCTGCTCTCCAGCCGTGGAGAGCGTAGGTTGCCCAACGATGAAACTGTACTCGTCAAAATCCTGTATCCTAGGCCTTTCTCCGCCTTCCAGAATCGATTCGACGATTAGGGGGTGTAATGCAAACTCTCGCGTGACCCGTGTTATTTCTTCCACGGACCCGTTCTCAACATCGACCCAGTCGTAGCTGGCTCCATCCTGTCCATGGTAAGTCTCCTTGAGAATCATGCAGTCTTCGAGTGTTGAAGAGCCCCCAGCGCGTTTAAAGAATGCTAAGAGTGCTTCAGGGACTGAACTACCAGCACTATCATCCGGAAAAGCTGAAGAAGCTCGGGCGAGTTTTTCAGGTGGGCGCCTCGTACTCGTCCACTTTCACCCAGAGGGGCAATTACACCTACCCTTGCTTACCATTCATGGATGACTGGCAAGGTCACGGTTTCAGCCTGAACCGTTAGTCCCTCGGCAGGGATCAGACGCGAGCCGTCCGGGGCTCTAGACAGCGTGTAAAGCTTCAGCCACGTTCAAACGAGCCGCCCTCGCAGCAGGGTACAGCCCTCCCAAGACCGCAGTGATTTGAGCTATGATGAATGCCTCCGCAAGCAGCCAGATCGGAACGTCTAGAGTTATCGTGATTCCGATGAGTGATGGGATCGTTAAGACCCGTGTCGCCAACCAGCCCATCACCATTCCCGCCCCGCCGCCCACAGCACCTAAGACAAGCGACTCCTGCAGAATTGTGAATAGTACCGTTCCGGTTCCCATTCCTAGAGCTTTCATAATTCCAATCTCCCGCCTCCGCTCCATCACAACCATCAGCATAGTATTCAGGACCCCGAAGACTCCCGCGGCGACCGCTATGCCCGAGACTAGCGTGAGATTGCCTTGGAGGATTCTTATCGGCTGGCTGAAATCCGCGACGTACTCATCCGACGTTTTGACAACAAGGTCAGGATGAGCAGTTTCAATCCGGCTCCGGACAACTTCCATGGTGGTCTTGTCGTGGAGTTTCAGTATGACCGCGGAAATTTTTCCCTGTTTATCAAAGAATCTCTGGGCAAACGGTAAGGCCATATTGATGTCGTAATCGTCTACTGTCCCTGAGGTAGTAAATATTCCAACGACTCTAAGAGAGCTTGTGCTAGAGCTTGTTCCTATGGTGATATTGTCTCCGGCATGAAGCCTGAGCACTCGGGCCGCTTCAATTCCGACTGCTACAGAATCGTTCGAATAGTCGGTGATGTAGACCCCTTCGACCGCTTCGACTTGGTAGAAACTCTGGACGTGAGAAGGTAGAAGTGCGTTGATGACCGCGGGTTGCGTTGAACCTCTTATTGTTACAGGAGGGACTTGAATTATGTAAGGATAGGTCGCCGCGACCTCCGGATATGCCGCTGTCTCGGTTGCGATGCTCGCGTTGATGTTGCTGTACGGGGCTGCTAGGGCCGCTTGCTGGAGAATCACGAGGTCGATGCCGAGTCTCTGGAAGCTGGGAATAACCTTGTTTTCCGTGGAATACCCCACCGACAAGAAGAGGAGCGAAAGTGCTACGACAACTGTGATTCCAAGAACTGTGAGGCTTGTCCTAGCCTTTCGCCGCTTCAGGTTTTTCAGCGCAAGACCCCACAAACCAATAACTCCTCTAGATGGTGAACATGCGACCCTTGTTAATCACCCCTCCGTCGCGGAAAAGTGGGGAGCGATGACGATGTCCTTGTGGAAACATTCACGAAGTTCTTCAGAACGGTGGTTTGGCCGAGCCTGCCCAAAAATATCTATCAAACAAACCTGCCTTTTGGATCCTAAAGCAAAGAAATAACCCTCTGTCCGGATCAGGACGGTTAATTAGGAGCAGCTCGCCCAAGTGATTTCTAGAGTTCTGACCAATTACGCAGGGCTCCTCCTAGCCTCAATTATCGGACTTGCTATCGTCCTGAGTTTCGAAGCAGCATCCAAGTCTTACAACTCGCTAACACTAGTGGTCGCCCTGTTCACCTTCGCCGCCGTGGTTTCGGCGGCAATGATGATTGCCTGGGCGGCTGAAGCGTCTCAGTTCTCAATAAGCCAGGGGCTGGCTTTGGCGGTTGTGGCGATCGTTCAGACTCTTCCAGAGTTCTTCGTCGAGGGGACCATTGCCTGGAATGCCGGGCAGAATCCAGCAGAGTGGGTTCCCCTTGTAACCGCGAACTTCACAGGAGCCAACAGGCTCTTGACAGGTCTCGGGTGGCCTCTGATCCTCTTCACTGCTATCGTTCAGAGAAGGCGAAACGGGACACGAGAGCGGCGGACCATAACTCTGAGGAGCGAGCAAAGTATCGAGGTGGTTTTCATGCTGGGTGCCAGTTTCTATTATGCACGCATCTGGATAAGAGGAATGCTGGACATATTCGACACTGTCATTCTCCTAGGCGTGTTTCTACTCTACGTGATGTTTCTTTCAAGACTCCCATCGGAAGACGAGGATCCGGAAGAAGTGTTGGACGCATCGCCGCGAGCTATAGTCAAACTTCGCCGAAAGAGCTACCGGGCAGGGGCAATCCTGGGCCTCTTCGCTTTCTCGGGGCTCGTCTTCGTCCTAATCTCCGAGCCTTTCGTATCGTCCATCAAAACCATCGCCGAGGCCTTCTTCGGCGCCGGGGCGGGGTATTTCTTCATTCAATGGATTGCCCCGTTTCTGTCCGAGTTTCCCGAGAAGGTGACCGCGTTTCACTGGGCGAGGAAGGTCAAGCTTGCGCCGATGGCTCTGTTGAACTTCGTCTCGTCTGCGGTTAATGAGCTCACAGCGCTTGTCGCGATAATACCTGTTGTTTTCGCGGTGAGCCTTGGAGGTTTAGCACCGTTGCCCTTGGTAGCCCATCGCGACGAGATTCTTTTGACAATGGCTCAGTCGATTTACGCGTGCGCTTCTATTCTTGACCTCGAGTACGGCGTCAGAAACGGAGCGGTCTTGTTCGGCCTGTGGTTGTTCTCGACAGTGTTCATCGAGGCCCGGTTCTGGGTGTCAATTGTCTTTCTGGTTTTGGCGCTTTTGGAGGTAGGTCTTCACCGTGGACGGATCACGGCCTTCTCCTCATTTCGAGAGACCGTTGGGCGGTACTTGCTGAAACGTGATTGATTGCATAAGACAGACTTCTGCGAGGATATCATGTTGACGTGGAATGGGCTTTTCCTTCTTTCGCGGTTCGCTTAGGTCGTCTCAACATACTGCCGAGCGCTCGTCGCAGGGCCCCCTTTCGTCCCTCAACGAGAACCTTCTCCCAGTCAACCCTCATCAGTAATACAGTGACAAGAATGACGATGATGATAGAGAGAATTGAAACGGTGATATTTCCACCTAGCAGTTCTTCCAGAGTGTTCTGGGACTGCTGAGCCACGAAGACCAAGAAAGCCGTGAGTACGAATTTTCCGCCGTATAGTGCGAGAAAAGTCTTGATTGGACTATACCGTATTATGCCAAGTGGGATGAAAATAATGTCATCGGGGAAGGGGGAGGCTGCGAAGACGAAAGCTACGAGGAAGGAGCTTCCCCCCATGAATTTTCTAAAAGAATCGAACCTTGCTTGGCTTCCGCCGAGAGCCTGCCTTGCGCCATATCCTAGGCCGTAGCTGACGAATTTTCCGAGAGATGCACCTAGGGCGGATACGGCCGCAATCTGCAGGACGCTCAGTCCAGGGAACGTTGCTGAGAATCCGATAACGAGCAGAAGATAGGGGACCGGAAAGAAGGGGATCATATTTCCCACGATGCTTGTGAGGAAGACGACCAGGTATGGGTTTGTCCCCACCAGGCTCGATATTGGTCCGGTTATGTCGAACGCGATGTTTCATTCAGCTCTTCTTGCCAAGTCTCTCGGTGACTCCGACCTTGCAGTTTGTCTTTTTCAAGGTTCACCCGGGACTCTCGGAAGGGAGCTGGCTCATAAGCCAGTGGTCTTCCACCCTGCGAATTTCGCAGTCGGCTTTGACACCCGCTGTTTTTTCCTGGTTGGTTGGCGGGCCCGGAGGGATTCGAACCCTCGACCTTTCGCCGGAAACCACTTCACGGTTTCCAACAGCTGTCGCCGCCTGGAGCGTATGCCCGGCTTAGGGGGCTGCCGCTCTGTCCAGACTGAGCTACGGGCCCAAAGAAGCCCCGCACATGCCCACGTCTTTTATTCTCTTACTCTGACTGGCAGTGCAGTTCTGCAGCGCTAGGGTAGTTGTAAGCTTCTATCGTATCCTTAAAGCACTCAGCTCGAGGCGAAATCAGTGTCAAACTAGGACCGTTTAATCTTGGCCACGTGCATGCTCCCAATGTTTGCAGGTATGATTCCAGGCGGGCTTCGGTACGGGTCAAGCTACGTGGTCGAGTTCGAACCCGACTCTCCATGGTTCGAAATGTCGCTGACGATGGCGGCTGAGGCTTTGATCGACGGGCTGAAAACCGAGTACCACGTCTTCATTCACCCACCCAGCGAAGTGCGAGAATCATTGTCAAAGCTGGGACTGGACGTGGAACGGCTTGAGCGCGAGGACTCACTGAGAATTCTCGACACGTACGACGTGATGACAGGACTCGCGGCCCCAGAGACACCGGCAGGAATGCGCTCGAAAGGCCGCGAGCCGATAGAGACACACCACTCGTTCAACCTTGAAGGCTGGAGCGGAAGAGTCCTCAATGCGATCAAGCAGGGCGTTACTCAGGACGAAAAGCGCTGGCTGCACTTGGACGATAACACTTCGATCATTAACCATTACAGCGAAGAGCGGACGATAATTGACACTTGGAGGGAACGACTCGTCCCCTACGCTCGAGTCCGGGAACTGGTCCTGGTCAACTCGCTCGTCTCAGGAGTCGCCTCGGAGAATTTCTACAAGCACTTCGAAGCATTATGCGACGGTATCATTGATCTCCAGAGCCGTGAAGAGGCCGGACGGTTCGAACACTACGCTCGAGTCCGGACCCTCAGAGGCGGGTCCGTTGACTCGCGATGGAGAAGACTGCGGCTGTTGAGTAATGGAGGAGTAAAGACTGACTCGGGCCCCGTCAAGGAGAGAGGGCTGGGTCTTGGCGGCTGGCTGAAGGGCCCGAGAAAGTAGACCTACTTTTCCAGTTCCATGAAGCTCCCTGGGTCGGTGAGATGGACGCGTTTTCCCTTCTTC
>Ga0209761_1001127_pt1 | contig 17153 bp, 14 predicted proteins | sample GraSoi013_1_40cm_4_FD_185818 | JGI IMG/M metagenome (GOLD analysis project Ga0209761, IMG submission 185818) | Grasslands soil microbial communities from the Angelo Coastal Reserve, California, USA - Sample 09_25_2013_1_40cm (SPAdes) (version 2) | ecosystem: Environmental > Terrestrial > Soil >...
CCGCCGCTCGCGTGCCCGGTCCGCGAACGCGGCCCACGCGTCGCCCGCGAGCCCGCGCACGTCCACCACCTCGGGATGTGGCTGCCAGCGCCCCGACTCGATGCGCGACAGGTCCAGCAGATCGTCCACGAGTCGATGCATCCGGCGCGCGTTGCTCAAAATGGGTCGGGCGAAGCGCTCGGTTTGGGTCCCCGGGCTCGCTTCGGTGGCGAGCGTTTCCGCGTATCCCGCGATGGAGGTGAGCGGCGTCTTGAGCTCGTGGGAGACGTTGGCGACGAAGTCACGGCGCACGGCCTCCAGGCGTCGCAGCTCGGTCACGTCGCGAATCACGAGGAGCCCGCCCCCGTTCGGCAGGGCGCGGCCGGTGACGAGCAGCGTGCGCCCGACGCGCTCCAGCTCCTGTGGCTCCGCTTCGTCCCCGCTGAGCACGGTCGCCACCAGGTCGCGGGCCGCCTTCTCGTGGAACAGCTCGGCCAGCGCGGGAAACGGATCATCCGGTCCGTACCCCAAGAGGCGCCGGGCCGCCCGGTTGAGGGTGACGATCATGCCACGGGCGTCGGCCGCCACGACGCCGTCCGCCATGGTCTCGATCAGCGTCGCGGTCTCCTCGCGCTCGCGCACCAGGTCGGTGAAGCGCTGGTCGAGCTGCTCGTGCATGGCGCGGAGCGCGACGATGTGCTGGGCGACCTCGGGGACACGTGAGTCGGGGAACGCGGCCGGCCGGCCGTCGGCGATCGCGCGGGCGGCGCCGCCGAGCTGCACGAGCGGCTTCAGGACCTCCCGGGAGAGGAGCCAGGCCAGCACCCCGGCGGCGACGAGGGCGGCCAGCCCCACGAGCGCCACGGTGCCCTGCACGGCGGCCACTTGCGCGTCCACGGCGGCGATCGTCGTGGAGACCCGGACGACGGCGAGCCCGGCCGGGCCGCCGCGGACCGCGACATACATCTGCCGCTCGTTGGTGGACGCGCTGAGACGCTCCGCGCGGCCGACCCCCGTCGATAACGCGGCCTGCACCTCGGGACGCCCCAAGTGGTTCTCGAGCCCCGCCAGGGACGCGCGGTCGAACTCGGTGTCTCCTCGGACCTTGCCCGTCGCATCGATGAGCGTCACGCGTTGACCGATGCGGGTGCCGACCTCGCGAGCGAACTCTGGCCAGGAGAGCGAGTCCGCCGGCACGAGGGCCGTCACCAGGCGGGCTGCGCGCTCGAAGCCGCGGGCGATCTCGTCCTCCAGGTAGCGTCGCAGCAGGCGGTCCGCGGCGATGGTGAGCCCGCCGACGGCGGCGGCCACGAGCAGGGTCGTCGTGACGAACAGCCGCGTGGCGAGCCTCACGAGCGCTTCCGGCCGCGCAGCTCGGGGGGCGGGCGTCGGAATCGGTAGCCCGCGCCCCGGACGGTTTCGATGCAATCGCCCACCTTGCCAAGCTTCTGTCGCAGCCGTTGCACATGCATGTCCACGGTGCGCGTCTGGATATCGGGATGCGCCTGCCAGACCGTCTCGAGCAGCTGGGCCCGGCTCTGCACTCGCCCTTCGCGCTCGATGAGGGTGCGCAGCAGCTTGAACTCGGTCGCGGTGAGCTCGACCTCCTCCGCGTCTACCGTCACGCGGTGGGCGCTTCGGTCCAACGCGATCGGCCCAGCGGTGACGAGGCCGCCGGCCGCGACGGCCGGCGCCGCCAGCCGGCGCAGCACCGCGCCGACGCGGAGGACGAGCTCCTGCGGCGAGAACGGCTTCGGGAGATAGTCGTCGGCGCCGAGCGAGAGGCCCTTGATGCGGTCCGGCTCGTCCTTGCGCGCTGTGAGCAGGATGATGCCCAGGTCCTTCGTTTCCTCGCGACGGCGCAGCTCGGCCAGCACATCGTAGCCCGAGACACCGGGCAGCATCAGGTCGAGCACGACGAGGTCGGGCCGCTCTTCCCGCGCCGTGTGCAGCGCGTCGCGCCCGGTCGCCGCCGTGATCACCCGGTAGCCCGCCTTGGCGAGGTGGTACGCGACGAGCGCCGTGATGTCGGGCTCGTCGTCGACTACGAGGACGCGGTGGCTCTCCGACTCGGTCATGGGGTCGTCCAAGGTAGCGCAACGCGCTCGTCCTCCGCAATTTTCAGCGCACTATGTATGTGCTCCTGGCGCTGCTCGCCGTCCAACAACCCGCCCCGCCTCCCTCTTCCCGCGTTTCCGATACCGCACACGTCGTGATCGTCGCCACGACGGACGTGCACGGCCGAGTGCTCGGCTGGGACTACGTGCGGGACGCCGCGGCGCCCGGAGGACTGTCGCGCGCCGCGACCATAGTCGAGGCGCTGCGGGCTCAATACCCGGAGCAGGTCGTGCTGGTGGACGCGGGCGACCTGATCGAAGGCAACCTGTTCGCCGCCTACTTTGCCGAGCGCGATTCCCAACGCCCCCACCCGGTGGTGGATGCGCTGAACGCGATGCAGTACGACGCCGCCACTCCTGGGAACCACGAGTTCGACTTCGGGCCGGCCGTGCTGGCGCGAGCCACCGGCGACGCGACGTACCACTACGTCTCCGCCAACACCTTCCGGGGCGCGAGCGACACGCTCGCGTATCCTCCCTACGTCGTCGTCACGCGGGCGGGCGTGAAAATCGGGATTACCGGTCTCACGACCCCCGGCGTGATGGTGTGGGACCGGAGCCAGCTGGGCGGTCGGATCCGGGTACGGTCGATCGCGGAGGCCGCACCGCTCGCCTTGCGTCGCCTCGATCTCGCGGGCGCCGATCTCAAGGTCGTTCTCGTTCATAGCGGCCTCAACGAGCCGTCCTCGTATGACACGACGGGTGTGGGCGCCGAAAACGCCGCGCTTGGGCTCGCAAGCATCCCCCTCCCCGCTCCCCGACCGGACCTTGTGATCGTGGGGCACAGCCACAAGGAGATGCGCGACTATCTCGTGAACGGCGTGCACTTCGTGCAGCCGAGGAACTTTGCGCTCAGTCTCGCGGTCGTGCACGTCTCGCTCGTGAAGGAGACGACTGGGTACCGCGTGGTTGCGATGCGCTCGGAGCTGATCCCGCTCGCCACGGTGGCCGAGCTGCCGCGGTTCGTGCGACGCTTCACCGCCGCGCACGAGCGGGCCCGCGCCTGGGGAGCGACGCCGCTCGGGAGCGCGAGCCCGGGGTTTTCCGCCCGGTACGGGCGCGTGGAGGACACGCCGCTCCTGGATTTCATCAACGAGGTGCAGCGGCGTCGTGCCGGCGCCGATCTCTCGGCTGCCGCCGACTTCGACCTGGGCGCCGGCCTTCCGGAAGGCGAGTTGCGGGAGCGTGACGTCTCGGGGATCTACCCCTACGTGAACACGCTGCGGCTCGGTACTTCCGCAGCTACGAGCCCGGCGCGTCGCTGATCAACGACAGCGTTCCGGGCTTCAACTTCGACATCGTGAGCGGCGTGACGTACACCATCGACCTGACGCAAGGGCCGGGTCGGCGCATCCGGGGGCTCGCGTTCCGCGGGCGCGCCGTCACGGCGGCGGACAGCTTCACCCTGGCGCTCAGCAGCTACCGCCAGTCGGGAGGCGGCGGCTACACGATGCTCCGGGGCGCGCGCGTCGTGTACGACCGGGGCGAGTCGATCCGGGACCTCCTCGCCGATGAGATCCGGACGCGCCGGCTCCTGACCGCGCAGGGGGTGTATTCGCCCAGCTGGTCGCTGGGACCGGCGGAAGCGCGAGCGGCCCTGCGCCAGGCGTTCACCCCGTCCGTGGTGGCCGTGCACCGGCCCGACAGCACGCTGCTCCGGGTGTTGGCGATCAACGACTTCCACGGCGCGCTCGAGCCGCAGGTGTGGCCCTGGTCCGCGGGGCGCCCGGTCGGCGGGGCGGCGGCACTCAAGCCGTGGCTCGACAGCCTCGCGCGGGCATGCTTCTGCACGAGCATCCGGCTCGACGGCGGCGACGAAATGCAGGGGACGCCGGTCTCCAACTTCAATTTCGGACGGCCGGCGATCGCCGCGCTGAACGCGCTCGGGATCGACGCGGCGGCCATCGGCAACCACGAGTTCGACTGGTCGGTAGACACGCTGCGCGCCCGGATGGCCGAGGCGCACTACCGCTTCCTGGCGGCGAACATCACCGATTCCGCGGGCACCGCCCGGCCGGACTGGGCCGAGCCGTTCACGGTGATCGAGCGTGGCGGCGTGCGCGCGGCGGTGATCGGGCTCGCCCTACCGGCGACGCCCGAGACCACGGCGCCGCGGAACGTCCGGGGGCTCGCCTTCGGCGACGGCGCGCGGGCGGTGCGCCGCGTGCTGCTGCAGGCCCGCGCCGCGGGCGACTACGTGATCGTCGTGGCGCACGTGGGCGCGTTCTGCGACGGCGACGGCGCGGCGGCGCCCCTCGGGTCCGCCGCCTGTCACGGCGAGATCATCGACCTGGCACGGAGTCTCGACTCGGGCTCCGTGGACCTGATCGTGAGCGGCCACACCCACTCCCTCGTCAACACCGTCGTGAACGGGATTCCGATCGTGCAGGCGCGTTCGTCCGGGGCCGGGATCGCGGTCGTGGACGTCGTGCGGGTGAGCGGGGCGGGCGGCGTTCGGCGGGAGGTGCGGGCGCGCATCGAGACGCCGTTCGCGGACCGGATCCGCCTGGACCCCGCCCTGGTGGACGCGCTGCGCTTGAGCCAGGCGTCCGTCTCCGCGATCACCGACCGCCCGGTGGCCCGGTTCGGCACGGAGTTGCGGCGGACCGGGGCCGAACACGGGCTCGGCCGGCTCATCGCCGACGCCCAGCGCAACATCGCCAAGGCCGACGTCGCGCTCGTCAACAACGGCGGCATCCGCGCCGATGTCGCCGCCGGGCTGGCGACGTACGGCGACCTGTACCGGGTCGAGCCGTTTCAGAACCGCCTCCTGCGGCTGGCCGTGTCTGGCAAGGTGTTGAAGCAGGCGCTCGAGCACGCGCTGTCGGGCGAGGGTCCGGACGCGCACGTCGCTGGGATCGTGGTGTGGTACGACCTCGGCAAGCCCGCCGGCCGGCGCATCAAGAGGCTGCGGCTGGCGAACGGCAAGGACGTGGACGACGGACGGACCTACACGGTGGCCGTGAGCGACTTCCTCGGGGCCGGAGGCAGCGGCTACACGATGCTCGTGGGAGCGCCGTCGAGTGAGGTGGGCGTGACCGATCTGGACGCGCTGATCCAGTACCTCGCGGTGCTGCGCCAGCCGATCGCCGCGCCGGACGACCCGCGCTTCTATCGGGATGGGGGTGGCCGGTGATTCGCGTTTTCGTGAACGACCGACCGGTGATGGTGGCGCCGGGGGCGCGGGTGCGCGACGCCGTCGAGGTGCTCGACCGGGAGCTCGCCGACCTCGTGGGGCGCGGCGCGGCCTACGTGACCGACGGCGTCGGCCGGCCGGTGGACGCGGGCGATCCGGTAGGGGAAGGGGGCGCGATTCTCCGGGTCGTGGTGAGCGCCCGCCAAGGCCCGCCGCGGCTTTCGAAGGAGTCGTTGCGTCGCTGGCCCAAGGCGGAGCTGCATGTCCACCTGGACGGCTGTCTCCGACCCGCGACGATGCTCGAGCTGGCGCGGGCGCAGGGCATCCGCCTTCCGGCGGAGACGCCCGATGGCCTCGCCCAGGCACTGTACGTGAAGCACGCCAGGAGCCTCGAGGAGTACCTGACGAAGTACGAGATCACCCTGTCGGTCATGCAGACGCCGGCGGCCCTCGAGCGCATCGCCTACGAGTTCGTGCTGGACGCGGCGGCGGACGGGCTGCGCTACGTGGAAGTGCGCTATTCGCCCCTGTTACACCGGCCGGCGCTCACCCTGGCGCAGGCGATCGACGCGCCGCTCGCCGGGATCAAGCGCGGCGAGGCGGAGACGGGAACCAAGGTCGCGGTGATCGTGTGCGGCATTCGCACTCGGGCGCCCGCAGAGTCGCTGGAGCTGGCGCGCGTCGCGGCGGGCTACCGGACGGCGGGCGTCGTGGCGTTCGACCTGGCGGGCGCGGAGCGGGGGTTCCCCGCGCGCGACCATGCGGCTGCGTTCACGTATGCGGCGCAGCACGGGATGGCGTGCACCTGTCACGCCGGGGAAGGGGACGGTCCGCAATCCATCCACCAGGCGCTGCACCAGTGCGGGGCTCAGCGCGTCGGTCACGGTACTCGCCTGGGCGAGGATCCCGCGCTGCTCGAGTATGTGATCGAGCGCAAGATCCCGCTCGAGATGTGCCTCACGTCGAACCTGCACACCCATACGGTGCCGTCGCTCGCCGAGCACCCGTTCAAGCGGTATCTCGACCAGGGCGTGGTCGTGACGTTGAACACCGACGGGCGGCTCATGGACGGGATCTCGCTCACCGACGAGTATTTCGTCGCCCAGAGCGTTTTGGGCCTGACCAAAGCGGACCTCGCGCGCGTCGTCCTCAACGCGTGCGAGAGTGCGTTTCTCCCGGAGTTCGAGAAGGTGGCGCTGGTGTCCCGCGTGCAGAGCGAACTGGAGGCTCTCTAATGTCGCTGCGCCGCACTGTGGTGGCGTTCGTCGTCGCCTTCGTATGCGCGCTGGCGGTGTTCACCCTGCCGCGCTTCGTGTGGAATACGGTCCAGGGCGCGCCGCGACGGCAACAGCCCGCGGCGGCGGACAGCACGGCCCCGTCGCCCGCCCCCGCGCCGCAGGTCGCACCGCGCTCGATTCCGCAACGGCTCACCGGGATCTTCGGCATCGCGCTGATCCTGGGAATCGGGATCGCGCTGTCGCGTAACCGCAGGGCGATCAGCTGGCGCGTGGTGGGTTGGGGCGTCGGCCTGCAGCTTGCGTTCGCCGTCTTCGTGCTGCGTGTGCCCTTCGGTCACCAGCTGTTCAACGGCTTGGGCGAAGCCGTCAAGACGATTCTGGGCTTTTCCTATGTGGGCTCGGAGTTCGTGTTCGGCGAGATCGGCAAGCAGCACTCCAGCCTCGGGGTCATTTTCGCCTTCCAGGTACTCCCGGCCATCATCTTCGTCTCGGCGCTGTTCGCCATCCTCTATTACCTCGGGGTCATGCAGCTCGTGGTGAAGGCCTTCGCCGTCCTGATGAACAAGGTTATGGGGGCGAGCGGTGCGGAAAGCCTGAACGTCGCCGCCTCGATCTTCATGGGACAGACCGAAGCCCCGCTCACCATCCGGCCATTCCTGCCAGGGATGACGCAATCGGAGCTGATGACCGTGATGACCGCCGGCATGGCGCACGTGTCCGGTTCGATCATGGCGGCATACATCGCGTTTGGAATCGAGGCGCGGCATCTCCTCACCGCGGTCATCATGACGGCGCCGGGCACCATCATGATGGCCAAGATTCTCGAGCCCGAGACCGAAACGCCGCAGACGCTCGGGGGCGTACGGGTCGAGATTCCGCGTACCGACGTGAACGTCGTCGACGCCGCGGCCCGCGGGACCACCGACGGCCTGCACCTGATGCTCAACGTGATCGCGATGCTGGTGTCGTTCGTCGCCCTCGTCGCGCTGGTCAACGGCGCATTCGGGTGGGTGCACGGCTATGCCGCCTGGTTTCCGGAAAACATTCAAACGGTGCTCGGCTGGATCTTCCGGCCGATCGCGGTCGCGATGGGTGTGCCGTGGCACGACTCCGGTACGATCGGCGGCTTGTTGGGCACCCGGATGGTGCTGAACGAGTTCATCGCCTACGCGCAGCTCGGGCCGCTGAAAGCGCAGCTGGACCCCGTCTCGTTCACGATCGCGACGTTCGCGCTGTGCGGCTTCGCGAACATCAGCTCGGTGGGCATCCAGATCGGCGGCATCGGCGCGCTCGTTCCGGACCGCAAACACGACCTCGCCCGGCTCGGGTTCCGCGCGATGATCGCGGGAACGCTCGCGAACTTCCTATCGGCGACGTTGGCGGGAATCCTCTTATGATTGCGGATTACGGATTGCGAATTGCGGAATGGACCAGCAAGCGTCCGAGCTGATCCGCCGTGCCACGGACGCAGTGGCCCGGAGGCTCGGCGGCCTCCGCCCGCGCGTGGCCATCGTCTTGGGCTCGGGGTTGGGCTCCGTCGCGGACGCCGTACAATCCGCAATCCGCATTCCGTATTCCGCAATTCCTGGCTTCCCCGAGCCCGGCGCCCCGGGCCACAAGGGCGAGCTCGTCGGCGGCACGCTCGAGGGTGTGCCGGTCGTCGTGCAGAGCGGTCGCTTTCATCTGTACGAAGGTCATGCGCCCGACGTCGCCGCGCTCCCGACGCGGGTGTTCGCCGCGCTCGGCGCCACCACGCTCGTGGTCACCAACGCGGCGGGTGGCATCCGCCACACGTTCCGCCCGCCCATCCTGATGCTCATCGCGGACCACATCAACCTGATGTTCAGGAACCCGCTCGTGGGTCCGGTGGCGCCCGGGGACGAGCGCTTCCCCGACATGAGTGATCCCTACGACCCGACGCTCCGCCAGCTGGCCCGCGACGTGGCGCGGACGGAACGGATCCCGCTGGAGGAGGGCGTGTACGCGGGCCTGCTCGGGCCATCGTTCGAGACGCCCGCGGAGATCCGGATGCTGCAGCGGCTCGGCGCCGATGCGGTGGGGATGTCCACGGTGCCGGAGGTGATTGCGGCGCGGGCCCGGGGCATGCGCTGTCTCGGGTTCTCGAGCATCACGAACGTGGCTGCCGGGCTGTCCGCGCAGAAGCTATCGCATGTCGAGGTGCTCGAGGCGGGGAAGCAGATCTCGGGCCGGCTCGAGCAGCTCATTCGGGGGGTGCTGCGGCGCCTGTAGTGCCGGGCGAATCCATCGGGGGATAGACCGCGACCTCCGACCCTTCGGCGAACACCGCGCCGGCCGGTTGGGCGCGATTCAAGAACTCCCACTCGCCTCCGTACAGGGACCCAAAGTCGAGGCGATAGTCCACAGCCCGGACGTCCCGGACCGCCCAAGCCGGATGCACGACGCGGAACACGCCGAGCCCGCCGTCCGGTCGCGCGCGGCACGCGAAGGCGCGCTCGATGAAGTAGTGCTCCACCGAATCCGGCGGGGGCACCAGCGCGGCCCGGGAGCCGGTCACGCTCACGTGCCAGCCGAGCGCCGCGGGCCCCACCCCATACTCCGCGCGCACCTCCCCGTCCCGGTCCAGCACCCGGCTGCGGATCGGCGTGGGCCAGAACGGTTCGCCATAGCGCAGCCGCCCGACCGCGGCGATCAGCCGGCTCGGCACGAACTGGCGGACGAACCAGACACCCGGCTCGCCTGCCGCACGGACGTACGTGCGGAAGTTGACCTGGGGATGCGACCTGAAGCCCGGAATGCGCCAGCCCTTGATGCGCACGTCGAGCATCTGTAACGCGACGACGCTCACGTGCGTCCGCCCGTTCCAGTGGTCGGGCTCTACCCCCGGCGGGATGGCGCGTCGGATCAGGTCTTCTGGAGCCTCGAACGTGAGGAGGACGATGTGCGACCAGCGGGCCGCGAGAAAGGGACGGGGCAATTAGCGCTTCCCTGCTTTGGTCCACCGCTGGGGGTTGAGTAGGATGTGGTATCTCGCGCGTCGCAGCTCACGGTCGTCACGGATAACACGGTCGTAATAGTTGCGCCGCCAGATGGACTCACCAGGGGTCCCACGCATCTCGTTCAGGCGCTTGGTGGTTGCCGCCTTGAACGCCCGTATGATGGCTCCGAGTGAACCGGGAGCCGGGCCGATGGTGTCACTCGAAGGCACCGATGGTGTTGGCCGATCGTGTGGTGTCCGTCGACTGTGTAGGGGCGCAGCATGCTGCGCCCCTACATTGTGGTCGTTCCCAGTGTCGTGATCGTTCCCACGTTGACTGATTCGGCCCCGACGGTCGCCGATGACGACAATGCCGTGCACGTGGTCGGGCATGACTGCGAAGGCATCCAGGGTAACGGCAGGGAAATGCTCCGGAATCCCACCCCAGCTTTCCTTCGCAATCCTTCCGGCCGCACTGAGGCGCACGCGTCCCGCGACCACCTCTCCGAACACCTTGCCACTCTCCTTGAGACGAATGGTCACGTAGTAGGCTCCGGGGCGCGAGTAATCATACCCACGGAGCCTGATCGACTGCCGCTCCTGCGGGACACGAAGAGGAACACGTTCGCCCGTCACGCGGCAAACGGTACTGGTCTGTGGCGTGCAACGGGTACCGGCCTGCTCCGCGACTCATCCATTTCACGCAACTACAGGTAGGGACTACCACCCGTCCGTTGGCGGCCGCGGAGGCGCGGGCACGAAGTGGTTGAGCGGCCCGTGTCCCTTGCCCAACCCGGGCGCGGCGGCGATCGCCCGGTGCACGAAGTCGACCGCGTCCTCCACGGCGCGCTCGAGCGGGCGGCCGAGCGCCAGCCCCGCGGCGACGGCGGCCGACAGCGTGCAGCCGGTGCCGTGCGTGGAGGTCGTCTCGAGGCGCGGCCGGGTGAAGCGCCGGACGATCCCGTCCGCGATCAGTACATCCACCACCTCGTCGCCGGCGAGATGACCACCCTTCACGAGTGCCGCTTTCGCGCCGAGCCGCACGAGCGCCCGGCCGGCGCGCTCCATGTCGTCGGGGGTGCGGACGTTTCCGCCTACGAGGACCGCGGCTTCGTCGAGATTCGGGGTCACCAGCGCGGCGAGCGGCACGAGCCGCCGCACAATCAGCTGCTCGGCATCACGGTCGAGCAGGCGATCGCCCGACGTCGCGACCATGACGGGGTCGAGCACGTAGTTCGGGAGCCGCCGCCGCGCGATGCCGTCCGCCACCGCCCCGACGAGGCGCGCGGACCCGAGCATCCCCGACTTCACCGCGCTGGGCGGCAGGTCGTCGGCCAGCGCGTCGAGCTGGCGGGTGACGAGCTCGGCCGGGACCGGCTCCCACCCCCGAACCCCGACCGTGTTCTGAGCCGTCACGGCCGTGATCACGCTCGTGCCGAACACGCCGAACTGGTGGAACGTCTTCAGGTCGGCCTGGATGCCGGCGCCGCCGCCCGAGTCCGATCCCGCGATCGTAAGGGCGATTTTCACGTAGCGCCCGTGCAACGCTTCTTCGCATATTGAATGCTCGGCTGCGGCCGGGAATGCTCGAGGAGACTCATCGCCAGTAATCTGCAATCGACGATACGTGATCTCCAACGCCGCAAGGCGCGCGGCCGACGTGGCCTCGCCCTGATCGAGGGCGTCCGCCTCGTGGAGGAGGCGCTCGCCGCCGGCGTCGCGTTCAAAGGAGCGCTGGTCGCTCCCGACCTGGCGCGCACGGCACGCGGCACGGCGCTCGTCGCGGAGCTCCAACGGCACGCCGTCGCGGTGGAGGAGGTCGGCGCGCGCGTCTTCGCCCGACTCGCCGACACCGAGACGCCGCAGGGGATCATGGCCGTGGTCGAGCCGCGACGCTGGACTGCGGGCGACTTCACGCCGCCCCCGGGGGCGGTGGCCCTCGTGATCGACGGCGTCCAGGATCCCGGGAATGTCGGCACCCTGATCCGGACGGCGCACGCGCTCGGCGCCGCGGGCACGGTCGTGCTGCGGGGTACGGCCGACCCGACGAGCCCCAAAGCGCTGCGGGCGGCCATGGGAGCGACGTTCCGCCATCCCGTGGTATCGCTCGACGACAGCGGCTTCATCGCCTGGTCGAGGAGGCACGCGGTGACCCTGTGGGCGGCGGCGTCGGACGGAATCCCGCTGCCCCGGGCGTTGGGGACGCGAGATCCACAAGGGCCCATCGCCGTCATCGTCGGCAACGAGGGCGCGGGAATCCGCCCGCAGCTCAACGCGATCGCCGCGCAGCGCGTGGCGATCCCACTGGCCCAGGGCGCCGAGTCGCTGAACGTCGCGGTGGCGGCGGGCATCCTGCTCTACGAGGTGACGCGTGGCCGTTGATCCGATCCTGCTCGTCGGCGCCGGGCTGCTGGGGCTCTGTCTGGGGAGCTTCCTCAACGTCTGCATCCTGCGGCTGGCCAAGGAAGACAAGAAGCAGCGGTCGCTGTTCCACCCGCCCTCCACCTGCCCCCGTTGCGGGCGCCGGATCGCGTGGCGGGACAACGTGCCGGTCGTCTCGTGGCTGCTGCTGCGCGGCCGATGTCGCTGGTGCGGCCAGCCGATTTCCATCCAGTACCCCGTCATCGAGGTGGTCGTCGGGGTCCTGTGGATCGCCGTCATGCTGGCCTACGGACCGACGGTCCGCTTCCTCGAGGCCAGTGTGCTCGGCACCATTCTCCTCGGTATCGCCCTCACCGATGCGCGCCATTACCTCATTCCCGACGAGTACAACTGGACCGGGCTCGTCGTCGGGCTCGGCCTGTCTCTGACGGCGGGCGTACCGGGCTTCATCGAAGGGGTGCTGGGCGCGGCCACCGGTTTCGCCCTGCTGTACGCCGTCGGCCTGGTGGGGGGCTGGGTCTTCAAGGAAGAGGCGATGGGTGGCGGCGACATCAAGATGATGGCGATGGTGGGGGCGTTCGTCGGCTGGAAGGGCGTGCTGTTGACGGTCTTCGCGGGCGCGCTCTTCGGTAGCCTCGTGTACGTCCCGCTGCTCGTCCTGGGGAAACGGAAGCGTCACGTCCCGTTCGGGGTATTTCTGGCGATGGGAGCCGCGGTCGCCTTCGTGTTCGGTCCGGCGATTTATGACTGGTACCGGCGATTCCTGGGGGCCGCCTGACCTGAATGGGCGATCCGTTCGAAGGGCTGTTCGAGTCGGGAGAGGTGCTCGAGCGCGTGGGCGTGAATCTCACGACGCAGGCGCGGCGCGGCGACCTGGAGCCGGTGCGCTGTCGCGACGCCGAGATCGCGCGCGTCGTGGACATCCTGTTGCGCCAGAGCAAGAACAATCCCGCCCTGATCGGGAAGGCCGGGGTGGGGAAGACGGCGATCGTCGAGGGGCTCGCCCAGCGCGTCGCGGCGGGGGACGTCCCGCCGGCCCTGAAGGACGTCCGCGTGGTCGCGCTCGACCACGTCGCCCTCCTCGCGGGCACCTCGTTCCGGGGTCAGTACGAGGAGCGCATCCGCAAGCTGGTCCGCGAGCTGTCCGCCGACCCGGACCTGATCCTGTTCGTCGACGAGCTCCACAACCTCATCGGTCAGGGAACCGCGCTCGGCGCCGCCATGGACGCGGCCAACATGCTGAAGCCTGCCCTGGTGCGTGGCGACATCCGGATCATCGGCGCCACGACGGGAGGCGAGTACGACAAGTGGATCCGCGGTGATCCCGCGCTCGAGCGCCGCTTCCAGCCCGTCCTGGTCGAGGAGCTCGACGCCATTCAAACCTGGGAGGTCCTCGTCGCCCGGCGGCCCCGCCTCGAGCGCCACCACGCCGTGGCGATCACGGACGACGCGCTCAAGGCGGCGATCGTCCTCACCGACCGCTTCGTCCCCGAGCGCGCCCGCCCCGACAAGGCCATCGACGTGCTGGACGAGGCCTGCGCCCACGCGCAGGCGACCGCCCGCGTGTCGCCGGAGCTCGACCGGCTGATCCGCGAGCGGCGCAAGGTCGACGCCATGATCCGACGAGGCCTCACGCACGAGCAGCCGCGCCAGGAGCCGGCGGAGGACCTGATGGCGGAAATCTTTCCGATGCTGGAGCGGATCGGGGAGGAGATCGAGAAGATGCTGGGCGGTGAACGGCGCGCGAAGGCGGTGGAAGGCGGTGGAGGCGGCACGGCGGACCAACCTCCACCGTCCTCCACCGCCCTCCACCGCCCGCCACCGCCCCTGGCGGACAGGCGCGCCGAGCTCGACCAGCTGCTCCGGGCTGAGCTGGAGCACCAGGGCATCGTGGTAGGGGGGCAAGATGTCGCCCGGGTCGTGGGGGCCGCCGTGGGCAAGGGGATCGAGTGGCAGCCGTGATTCGGCGGTGCCTCGCCGCGGCGGTGGCCGTCGCAGCGATGGGGAGCACGGGATGCGAGCAGCGGGCGCGGGAGGTCCAAAGCGAGGCGGCGTTGAAGCAGGCCGTGCAGCAGATGATCCCGGCCGTCGAACGGGCCACCCGCCTGCGCTTTCGCCAGCGTCCCGTCGTGCTGCGCCGCAGCCGCGCGCAGGTTCGCGACTACGTCATCCACAAGTTCGATGACGACCTCCCGCCCGCGGAGCTCGCGGGCGCGCAGGCTGCGTATCGGCTGTTCGGTCTGATCCCCGATTCGCTCGACCTGCGCCGCACCATGGTCGACCTCCTGACCGAGCAGGTGGCGGGCTATTTCGATCCCGACTCGAACGCGCTCTACATCCCGACCGACATCGATCCCAGCCAGGCGCGTCTGGTGATCTCTCACGAGCTGGTGCACGCGCTGCAGCACCAGTACCTGAACCTCGACTCGCTGGTGGAGCTGAAGCGCCAGAACGATCGCCGCAGCGCGGCGCAGGCGATCCTCGAGGGACAGGCGACGCTCGCCCAGATCCTGGTGCTCATGCCGGAGCAGAAGATCGAGAGCCTGCCCAACTTCTGGGAGCTGCGGACGGCGCTCGGCGGCCAACAGGATCAGATGAAGGTGTTCGGGAGCGCGCCGCTGTGGCTGCGCGAGAGCCTGATCTTCCCGTACCTGGGCGGCGCCGAGTTCGTACGCTGGTTCGACCACGAGTACCCGGGGAAGCAGCCCTACGGCGTCCTCATGCCGATCTCCACCGAGCAGATCCTGCACCCCGCCCGGTATGCGGCCGGGGACCGCCCGGATGCGCTGGCGTTTGAGTCGCCGGCGCGCGATACCGTGCGGTACGAAGACGGGCTGGGCGAGTTCGAGATTCGCCTCCTGCTGCAGCAGCATCTGGGCGATGACGGCGCGGCCGCCTCGCTGGCGGCGGGCTGGGACGGCGACCGCTACCAGGTGCTCGGGCAAGGGAGCGGGGCGGGGGCGGGGGCGGGGGCGGGGGCGGAAGCGCTCGTGTGGTACACGCTGTGGGACGACAAGAGGGCGGCCACGCGCTTCAGGACGGGACTCGAGAGCGCGTGGGCCAAGCGGTGGCTGGGCCGTCGGGGTGTCAGACGCTCGGAGATCAAGCAGCTCCTCGTCGTCGGCGTGCCGGTCGTGCGCCTGGTCGATGCGCCGCCGGGTTGGAAGGGCTGGAAACGGGTGCCGACGATTCGGGTCACCCGCGCGGCGCGTTGATCCCCCACTTGGATTCCCGCAAGTCGCTAAGTAGCTTCGTAGGCTTATGTTTACGGCCCTGTCCGAGCGGCTGACCGCCGCTTTGAAGCGCCTCACCGGTCGTGGAGTGCTCTCGGAGCAGGACGTGACTGAGGCGCTGCGCGAGATCCGGCGGCACTTGCTCGAGGCCGACGTCAGCTTCGAGGTGACCGAGGGGTTCGTCGAGCGGGTGCGCGAGCGCGCGATCGGGGCGATCGCGATGAAGACGGTGAGCCCCGGCCAGCAGGTGGTCAGGCTTGTGCATGACGAGATTGCCCGGATGCTGGGAGCATCGGACGAGGACTTGGCGCGTACGGTCGGCGCGCAGCGTGCCGCGCCCCTACAATTCGCGTCTGTCGGGCCGACGGTGATCCTGTTGGTCGGGCTGCAGGGTTCGGGGAAGACCACCACCGCGGCGAAGCTCGCGCGGCGGCTGAAGCTCGAGCAAAAGGCTCCGGGACTGGTCGCGGCCGATCCCTATCGCCCGGCGGCTGCCAAACAGTTGCGACAGCTAGGTGAGCAGATCGGCGTGGCGGTGTTCCCGAGGGAGCAGGGAGCGGGGAGCGGTACCGTCCTCGAATTGGTCCAGCAGGCGGTTCGCGAGGCGGAGAGGGCGCGCTGCCGCACCGTCATCGTCGATACGGCCGGCCGGCTGCAGATCGACGCGGAGCTGATGGACGAGCTCAAGGCGCTGCGGGCGGCGACGAGCCCGCGCGAGGTGCTGCTCGTGGCGGACGGGATGACTGGGCAGGACGCGGTGCGAGTCGCCCGCGGCTTTCAGGAGGGCGTCGGGCTGACCGGCGCGATCCTGACCAAGCTCGACGGCGACGCGAGGGGCGGGGCGGCGCTCTCGATTCACGGCGTGACCGGTGTGCCGATCAAATTCATCGGCATCGGGGAACATGTAGGGGCGCAGCATGCCGCGCCCCACCTCGAACCCTTCGACCCGGTGCGCATGGCGGGCCGCATCCTGGGCCAGGGCGACGTGGTGGCGCTGGTCGAGAAAGCGGCCGCCACCATCGATGCGGCGGCCGCGGAGCGGCTCGAGAAAAAGGCGCGCTCGAAACAGGGGATGGACCTCGCGGACTTTCTCGTCGCGCTGAAGCAGATGCAGGCGATGGGACCGCTCCAGCAGGTGCTCGGTCTCTTGCCGGGCGTGACCCCGCAGGCGCTCAAGGCGGTCAATGCCGACGACGGACGCCTGAAGCACGTCGAGGCGATCGTCTTGTCGATGACGCCGGGCGAGCGGGCCGATCCGTCGGTGCTCACCGGATCGCGACGGCTGCGGATCGCGAAGGGCGCGGGGCGTACGGTACAGGAAGTCAACCGGCTGCTGGAGCAGTTCCGGCAGATGCGGAAGCTTTTGAAAAGGACGTAGGAACTTTATGGCAACTCGCATTCGGCTGCGGCGCGTGGGGCGGAAGGGGCAGAGCTATTTCCGGATCGTCGTCGCGGATTCGCGCTCGCCCCGCGACGGGCGGTTCGTCGTGACCTTGGGCCACTACAACCCGCGTACCAATCCCGCCGACATCCAGGTCGATGCGGAGCAGGCGCGCGCCTGGCTCGACAAGGGGGCGCTCCCGACCGACACGGTCCGCTCGCTGCTGAAGAAAGCGGGAGTGCTGGGCAAACGCCCCGCCTAGTCGGGCGCGTGCGCAAGCCGCACGGGCAGCGTGGGGAGGTGGCGGTGTTTCCCCTCGTGGAAAATCCGGGCGCGGTGTTCACACCGAAGGCCCGGCTCCTGGTCGTGAACGAGGAGCGTGCCGTCGTGGCGGGGCCGCTGGTGGTGGCGCGACGGCGCGCCTACCACCGCGAGTGGCTGCTGTCGTTCGTCGGGGTGAAGTCGCGCGCGGTGGTGGAGCCGTGGCGGGACCATTTCGTCGCGGTGGAAGAGCCCGATGCTGACGATTAACGTCGTGACGCTCTTCCCGGAGATGTTCGCGGCGGCGCTCCGGGTCAGTATTCTGGGGCGTGCGGCGGAGCAGGGGCTGGTGCGCTACCGGGTCGTGCAGCTGCGCGAGTACACGCACGACCGGCACAAGACGGTGGACGACGCCCCGTACGGGGGCGGCGCCGGGATGGTGCTCAAGCCGGAGCCGTTCTTCGAAGCGG
>Ga0209761_1001128_pt1 | contig 17149 bp, 11 predicted proteins | sample GraSoi013_1_40cm_4_FD_185818 | JGI IMG/M metagenome (GOLD analysis project Ga0209761, IMG submission 185818) | Grasslands soil microbial communities from the Angelo Coastal Reserve, California, USA - Sample 09_25_2013_1_40cm (SPAdes) (version 2) | ecosystem: Environmental > Terrestrial > Soil >...
GCTCCGGCACCACGGCCGCAAGGTGGACGGGACCGAGGCGGCCGTCGAAGAATTCCGGGACCGCCTCGACGGCACCGCCTACCTCGATGTCCTGGTGCCCGTCCGCGGCGCGAACAAGGGCGAGGAGGAATCGCTCTTCCCGGACGCGTCTGCGCCCCCCGCGGCGGGGGAGGTCATCGGCTACGTGCAGCTCGGGCTCAGCCAGGATGTGATGCAACGGAGGCTGAGGACGCTCCTCCTGCACGCGGCGGCATCGGTGGCACTCTGCGTCCTGTTCGGGGTCGCGGCGACGGTCCTGCTGACGCGCAAGATCACATCACCCATCCGCTCGCTGGTGGAGGCGACGCGCGCCGTAGCCGAGGGACGCCTGGAGCCCACCATCGCGGTCAACACCCGCGACGAGCTGCGCGAGCTCGGGACCTCGTTTTCCGGCATGCTGGCGAAGCTGCGCGAAAGCCGCGAGCAGGTGGAGAGCTACCGGCGCGATCTCGAGCGCAAGGTCGAGCAGCGCACGCGCGAGCTCGAGCTGGCCACGAAGAAGGCGTATGAGCTGGCCCACCAGGCGGAGGCGGCCAGCCACGCCAAGTCGCAGTTCCTGGCGAACATGAGCCACGAGATCCGCACCCCGATGAACGGCGTCATCGGCATGACCGACCTGCTGCTCGAGACCGACCTGACGGCGAAGCAGAAGAGGTTCGCGGACACGGTGCGCAACTCCGCCGAGTCGCTCCTGGGAGTGATCAACGATATCCTCGACTTCTCGAAGATTGAAGCGGGCCGGCTCGAGCTCGAGCTGGTCGACTTCGACCTCCGCCAGACGGTCGAGGACGTCTGCGATCTTCTGGCCGAGCGGGCCCAGAGCAAGGGGCTGGAGCTGGCCTGCGTCATCCACGACGGCGTCGCCACGCAGGTGCACGGCGATCCCGGGCGGCTGCGCCAGGTCCTGATCAACCTGGTCAGCAACGCCGTCAAGTTCACCGAAAAGGGCGAAGTGGTGGTGCGGGTCACCTCCGAGGAGCAGAAGCACGACTCGGCGCTCCTGAGGTTCGAGGTGATCGACACGGGCATCGGCGTGCCCGACGAGGCGAAGGAGCGGATCTTCGGCGCCTTCACCCAGGCGGACGGCTCGACCACCCGTCGCTTCGGGGGCACCGGCCTCGGTCTGGCCATCGCCAAGCAGCTCACGGGAATGATGGGCGGCAGCATCGGTCTCCAGAGCGAGCCGGGGAAGGGATCGAACTTCTGGTTCACCGCGCGGGTGGGGAGGCAGCGTCTGGCCACGAGGCGGGCGGCGCCGCGGCGCAACCTGCAGGGCCTGCGCGTCCTGATCGTGGACGACAACGCCACGAACCGGGAGCTCCTGCACCACCAGGTGGCCTCGTGGGGGATGAAGGACGGCAGCGCGGACAGCGGGCCGGACGCGCTCGCAAAGATGCGCGAGGCCGCCGGCGCCGGGGAGCCTTACGACGTCGTGCTCCTCGACATGATGATGCCGGGCATGAGCGGGCTGGATCTGGCCAGGAGGATCAAGTCGGAGGGGTCGATCGAGGGCGCGCGGCTGATTCTTCTGACCTCCGTCGGTCTGCGCGGCGACGCGGCCGAGGCGCGGCGGTCGAAGATCGACGGCTACCTGAGCAAGCCGGTGCGTCAATCGGATCTCTACAACTGCCTGGCGGTCGTGATGGGCCGCCCGGCGGAGGAGTACGTCCTGGTGACGCGCCACAGCCTCTCGGAAAAGCGCCCGCCCCTGCAGGGACGCATCCTGCTCGCCGAGGACAACCCGGTCAACCAGGAGGTCATCCTGGCGCTGGTCGAGTCGCTGGGTTGCGGTGTTGTGATCGCCGCGGACGGCGTGGAGACCCTGGAGAAGCTGTCGACGGGCGAGTACGACCTGGTGCTGATGGACTGCCAGATGCCGCGCATGGACGGGTACGAGGCGACGACCGAGATACGCCGCCGCGAGGACGCCACGGGTGGCAGGCGCGTCCCGATCGTCGCGCTGACCGCTCATGCCATGGAAGGGGACCGCGAGCGCTGCCTGACCGCCGGGATGGATGACTACCTCAGCAAGCCGCTGGGGCGCGACGCTTTGCGCGCGGTCCTGGAGAGATGGCTCCCCGGCGGGGCGGAGGAGCCGGGAGCCGAGCCCTCGATCGAGGCACCGCGCGCGATGCCGGACGCGCCGGGCGCGGCCGCGGGTGCCCTTCCGGGGACGGAGGCGTCGTCGGGCACCGGCGAGGAGGGCCCCCCGATCGACATGAAGACCCTCGAGAGTATCCGGCCGATGCAGCGGCAAGGCCAGCCGGATTTTATTACCCGCGTCGTCGGCCTCTACCTCTCGAACGCCCCGGGCATGATGAAGGAGCTTTTGGAGGCCGCGGAAAGAGGCGAGACGACGACGGTGTACCGGGTGGCTCACAGTCTCAAGTCGAGCAGCGCCATGATCGGCGCGCTCCGGTTGTCCGAGCTGTGCAAGCAGCTGGAGGCGCGGGCCCGGCAGGCGGCGGAGGGCGAGGGCGTGGAGGACCTGCAGGACATCGAGGCGGAGTACGGCCGCGTGGTCGCCGCCCTCGAGAGCCTGAGCCAGGGGTCACGGTCGTGAGCGGCAAGGGACAGGGCGAGACGAAACCCCTGATCCTCGTCGTCGACGACGACACGGCGATCCGCGACCTGGTGCGGGAGGCGCTGGAGCACTTCCAGTTCGCAGTGGTCGAGGCGCGCAACGGCGCGGAGGGGGTGAAGACCTTCGCGAGACTCAAGCCCGAGCTCGTCGTCATGGACGTCCGGATGCCGGAGATGGACGGCTTCCAGGCCTGCGCGGCGATGCGGCAGGTTCCAGGCGGCGCGAACACGCCGATCCTGATCCTCACGGGGCTCGACGACACCGAATCGATCAAGACCGCCTACGAAGCCGGGGCCACCGACTTCGCCTCCAAGCCGATCAACCTCTTCGTTCTGGGCCACCGCCTGCGCTACATGCTGCGCGCCAAGCGCACGCTGGACGAACTGCGCGAAAGCGAGGCGCGGCTGGCGAGCGCGCAGCGCATCGCGCGGCTCGGCAACTGGGATCGGGATTTGAGGTCCGGGCGGATGCGCTGGTCGGGGGAAACGTACCGCATCTTCGGGGTCGATCCGAAGACGTTCACACCGGATCTCGCCTCCTACCTGGAGCGCGTGCATCCTCAGGACAGGGAGATCGTTGCGCGCGCCACGGGTGAGGCCGTGCGCCGGGAGGGTCCCTACAGCTTCGACGCCCGGGTCCTCATGCCGGACGGAACCGTGCGCTTCGTGCACGAGCAGGCCGAGGCGATCTTCGACGACGACGGCACGCCCCTGAGGCTTGCCGGCACCACCCAGGACATCACGGAGCGCAAGCAGATCGAGGACCAGATCCGTCTCCTGGCGTATTACGACGGCCTCACGCGCCTGCCGAACCGCGTGCTGTTCATGGAGCGTCTCACCCAGGCCCTGACCACCGCGCAGAGACAGGGAGGCACGCTCGCCATGCTGTTCCTGGATCTGGACCGGTTCAAGAGGATCAACGACACGCTGGGACACACCGTCGGCGACCGGCTCCTGCAGGCGGTCTCGGAGCGCCTGAAGAAATGCCTGCGCAGCACGGACACCATCGCCCGCGGGGACCCGCTCGCCTCCACCGACACCGTGGCGCGCCTCGGGGGCGACGAGTTCATCGTGACGATCACCGACATCGCGCGCGGCGAGGATGCCGCCAAGATCGCCTGCCGCGTCCTGGAGGCGCTGAACGAGCCGTTCAAGCTGGAGGAGCATGAAGTCTTCGTCAGCGGCAGCATCGGCATCAGCCTGTTCCCACACGACGGCAAGGACGCGGACACGCTCCTGAAGAACGCCGACTCGGCCATGTACCACGCGAAGGACGCCGGACGGGGAACCTACCAGTTCTACAACAAGTCGATGAACGAGGCCGCGCTGCAGCGACTGGCGATGGAGAACAGCCTGCGCAGGGCGCTGGAGCGCCAGGAGTTCCTGCTCCACTTCCAGCCGCAGATCGACGTGGTGACCGGCCGGATCATCGGCGCCGAGGCGCTGGTCCGCTGGCGTCACCCCGAGCTGGGGATGGTCTCCCCGGGCGACTTCATCCCGCTGGCCGAGGAGACCGGCCTCATCATGCCGATCGGCGAGTGGGTGCTGCGATCGGCGTGCGCCCAGGGCAAGGCCTGGCGGGACGAGGGGTTCGGCGAGATGATCGTCGCGGTCAACCTCTCGGGCCGGCAGTTCCGCCAGCAGCCGCTGGTGCACACCGTCGATGAGATCGTGAAGTCCACGGGCTTCGACCCACGCTGCCTCGAGCTGGAGATCACGGAGAGCATCCTGGTGCAGAGCGTCGATGACACCGTCTCGGCGCTGAAGCGCCTCAAGGACATGGGCCTGCGCGTCTCGGTGGACGACTTCGGCACGGGGTACTCGTCGCTGACCTACCTTAAGCGGTTCCCGATCGACACGCTGAAGATCGACCAGTCGTTCACGCGTGACATCGCGACCGACCCGGGCGACGCGGCGATCACCGCGGCGATCATCGCCATGGCGGACGGGTTGAAGATGGCGGTCATCGCCGAGGGCGTGGAGACCGAGCAGCAGCGCGACTGCCTGCGGCAGAGGGGGTGCCGTCTCATGCAGGGCTACCTGTTCAGCCGGCCCGTGCCGGCGGACCAGTTCCGGCTCCTCCTCCAGAAACAGGCAGGCGGCGAGCCGCCCGGCGGCGAGGCGACCTCCACACGCAGGGTGGCCGGGTGAGCCCGGCAACGCAAACCCCGCGCCCGACCCGTCCGGCCGCTTGACGGCGCGCCGGATCAAAGCCGACACTCGCAGGAACCCGGCGACCTCCCGAAATGCTGAAGTGTGCGACAATCCGCGCTTCCGGGAGGAAAGGGAATGCGACAACGCACGCTCCTGCCCGCCGCCGTCATCCTAGGACTCGCGACCCTCCCGGCCCTCGCCGATGACCCCGGGACGAAGGCGCGGCGCCTGCACGCGCGCGCCATCGTCGTGGACACGCACGTGGACGCGCCGTACAGGCTGGAGAAGAAGTGGGCCGACGTGGGCGAGCGCGGCGCGACGCCGCACTTCGACATACCGCGGGCGCTGGAGGGCGGGCTGACGGCGCCCTTCCTGGCCATCTACGTGCCCGCCAGCTTTGCCGAGGCCGGAGGCGCCGCGCGCGAGGCTCTCGACCTCATCGACCTGGTGCAGCGCGTCGTGCAGGCGCACCCGAAAGACCTGACGGCGGCCGGTTCGGTGGCGGACATCCGGCAGGCGAAGCGCGACCGCAAGATCGCCGTCCTGATGGGGATCGAAGGCGGGCACGCCATCGAGGACTCGCTGGGGGCGCTGCGCGAATTCTACCGGCTGGGGGTGCGCTACATGACGCTGACGCACACCAACACCAATCACTGGGCCGATTCGTCGGGGAAGTTCTACTTGCCCGACTTCAACCCGGCCGATTTCCAGGTGCACCATGGGCTGAGCGACTTCGGGCGCGCGGTGGTGCGCGAGATGAACCGGATCGGGATGATGGTGGACGTCTCGCACGTCTCGGACGAGACCATCGACGACGTGCTCGAGACATCCCGGGCGCCGGTGTTCGCCTCGCACTCTTCGTGCCGCGCGATCTGCGACATCCCGCGCAATCTCACGGACGATCAGATCGCGCGTATCGCCGCGAAGGGTGGCGTGGTCATGATCAATGTCTCGTCCTATTTTGTCGACCCGGCGGTCGTGAAGGCCATGAATGACGAGCGGGCGAAGCTCCTCCCCGAGTACCTGAAGATCAAGCAGGACCTCGCCTCCGACCCGAAGAAGCGCGATGAGGCCATCGTCAAGCTGTTCGACGCCATCCCGAGGCGTCGCACCACCTGGACCAGGGTCATCGACCACATCGAGCACGTCATCCAGGTCGCCGGCCCGCAGGCGGTCGGCCTGGGTACCGACTTCGACGGCATCGAGGACCCGCCCGAGGGCCTGGACGACGTCTCGAAGCTGCCGGTCATCACCGCCGAGCTTCTGCGCCGCGGCCACTCGGAAAAGGTCGTCGAGGGGGTCCTCGGGGAGAATTTCCTGCGCTTCTTCCGGCGGATCCAGGAGATCGCCCACGATCTCGCCGGCGAGTCTCCCTCGCCGGCGACGCTCTCGCCCGGGTAGCGGACGTGCGGGGGAGGCGGATCGTCCCGCTGCTCCTGTGCCTTCTGGGCGGCGGAGCGGCGCCCGTCGGCAGGGAAGCGCTCGCCGCGTCCGGAGATGGCCCGCTCAGGGCCGCCGCCGTGCGCGCCGACAGCGCCGTCGAAGTGGACGGCCGCCTGGACGAGGCCGCCTGGGAGCGCGCCGGCGTCATCCCCGATCTCACCCAGCACGCGCCCCGCCCGGGCGAGCCGACGCCGTACAGGACGGAGGTCCGTCTCCTGGTGGATCGGGAGAACCTCTACATCGGGATCCACTGCTACGACCCCGAGCCGGCGAAAATCTCTCTCCACTCGATGCAGCGCGACATCGAGGACCCTTTCGGAGACGACTTCGTCACCGTCGTCTTCGACACCTTCGGGAACAAGCGCACGGGTTATTGGTTCGAGGTGCACGCCACCGGCTCCATGAGCGACGGGCTTATTCCGGGGCCGGGTCTGTACACCTCGGACTGGGACGGTATCTGGGAGGCGAGCACAACCATCGACGGCACTGGCTGGACCGTCGAGATGCGCCTCCCTTCGCGCACTCTTCATTTCAACGCGGCGCTGTCGGAGTGGGGATTCAACGTGCTGCGCTACATCGCGCGGGACCGCACCGTGCTCCACTGGTCGGGTGTGACGATCGATTCCGACGTGCTCGATCTCAGCAGCGCCGGTCTGCTGTCGGGAGTCTCGGGGCTGGACCAGGGGCACGGCCTGACGGTCACGCCGTACGTCCTGGGCCGGTTCGAACGATCTGCCGCGGGGCCGACGGAGAGAACCACCGGCCGGGGCGGCCTGGACCTGTCGTACAGCCTGACGCCCGGCCTGACGGGCGTGCTGACGGCCAACACCGACTTCGCCGAGACGGAAGTCGATACGCGCCAGATCAACTTGACGCGCTTCGACCTGTTTTTCCCCGAGAAACGGCCGTTCTTCCTGGACGGATCGAACCTGTTCGAGTTCGGGCTCGGTCTGGGCCAGGAGTTCCTGCCGTTCTACTCTCGGCGTGTCGGGCTCGTGGAGCATCAGCTGGAGTTCGAGGCCGTGCCGATCGACTGGGGGGCGAAGATACTGGGCCACGCAGGCCGCCTCGGCATCGCGGCGCTCGACCTCCAGACCGGGGAGACGACGGTGACGCCCCGCGTCAACCTGTCGGCGGGACGAGCCACGTATGACGTGACCGACACCTTTTACGTCGGCGCCATCGCCACTCATGGGGACCCCGGGGGGCTGAGGTCGAACTCCCTCGGAGGCGTGGACGCCGGCTGGCACAGCTCGAGGATCATGCAGGACAAGAAGCTGTCGATCGGTGGCTGGGCGGCGCGCTCGAGCGGCGATCGACGGCCGGGAAGGCGGGACGGTTGGGGCTTCAAGGTCGATCTCCCCAATGACCTCTGGGAGGCCTACGTCCGCTTCATGCAGTTCGGCGACGTCCTCGATCCCGCCCTCGGATTCCTGCCTCGCCCGGGCACGCGCTGGTACGACTTCTGGAACGCGATCAAGCCCCGGCCGAAGCGGGACGGGGCGTTCGCGTGGATCCGGCAGGCGTTTTTCGAGACGGGCTACAAACAGGTGGACGATCTCGAGGGCCGCACCGAGTCGCGTCGGCTGTTCACGGCACCTTTCAACATCGAGACCGAGTCGGGACACCACTTCGAGGTGAACTGGGTGCCGACATACGAATTCGTCGACCCGGCCGGCCCGCCGTTCGAGATCGCGCCGGGAGTCGTGGTGACGCCCGGCGGCTATCACTTCACGCGCTATCGCGTCGAGGCGCAGTCGGCTCAGACGCGCACCTGGCGGATCGGGTCCACCATCTGGTTCGGAGATTTCTACGGCGGCCGGCTGACGCAGACCGAGGCCTTCGTCAACTGGGACGTTCTGCGAGGACACCTGCACCAGAAGCTCGACCTCGAGAATGATTTCGGACACTTGCCCGAGGGCGACTTCGTGCAGCGCCTGTTCCAGCTCCAGAACATCTTCGCCTTCTCGCCGCGTCTTCTGCTGTTCGGCTACTTCCAGTACGACACGGAGACGCGTGACATGGGGATGAACGCTCGCCTGCGCTTCACCTTCCGCCCTGGCAACGACCTGTTCGTCGTCTGGAACCGCAACTGGACCCACCCGGCCGGCGAAGGACGCTTCGACCTCGGCCCGGAGAGCGACCAGGTCGCGGTCAAGGTCCGCTTCGCCTGGACGGGCTGACGCTGAACTGTCCACCTGATGGTAAGGCCACGCCCCATATGGCTGCGCGGGCGCGGTACCCGGCGCGTGAAGTTGCGGCGTCAGACAGGCAGGCGGTCGAGAAGGCCCGCGAGCGCCGCGATGTGATCCGGAGTCGTCCCGCAGCAGCCGCCGACCAGGCGCGCACCTTCCTCGATCCTCGGCTCCATCCACGCGGCGTACGTGTCCGGCGCATGATGCGCCGCCAGCCGCCAGCCGCTCACCTCGTCCGGCTCGCCGAGGTGCGCGTACAGCCCGTGCGGCAGCCGCGGAACAAGCGCACAGAAGCGTGGAAAGATCCGCGCCAAGACTTCCGGCGTGGCGCAGTTGAGCAGGATGGCGCGCAGCACCTCGCCGCCGAGGTCGACCAGACGCGGCACCGCCTCCTCGAGAGGTTCGCCTGAGAGCAGATGGAGCGGTTCCCGCGGGCAGAGGCTGAGGAGGATCGGAAGCCCGCTGTCGCGCGCCGCCAGGAGCGCCGCCTCGGCCTCGCGCCGGCAGTTCATCGTCTCGATGAGGATCAGATCGACACCCAGCGCGGCGAGCATCTCCACTTGAAGTCGGTGCTCCTCCAGGCACGTCGCCTGAGGGGGGACCAGATCGGGCCGGTAGCAGTCCTCCAGGGGCGCGATTCCGCCCGCGACCAGGCAGACGCGGCCGTCAGCCGTCACGCCCCGCGCGGCGCCCCTCGCGGACTCCACCGCCCGCCGGTTCGTTTCGCGCCAGGCGCCGCCCTTCCCGGCCCGTCGCAGGGCGCGCCCGGTCGTGCGAAAGGTATCGGTGACCAGGAGCTCGGCCCCGGCTCGCGCATAGTCTTCGTGAATGCTCGCGAGAGTCGCGAGACCCCGGTCGTCGAACAGGGCGCGCGCCGACCACAACGGCAGTGTCGTGTCCACGCCGCGCCGCGCCAGCTCCGTACCGACCGCGCCGTCGAGCAGGACAGGCCGGCGCCGGCCGAGCAGCGAATCGAGGACCGTCGGAGTCATGCGTGAATTCTATCAACCCGGACGAGGACCTTAACGGTGTGGCATCGGCTCCGGCCGGCCGGACGATCCCAGGAACCACGAGAACAGACTGACGACGAACGATCCCAGAATTGCCCACCCGATCGAGTCGACGTCGAACCCCGGCACGACCCAGGCGGCCAGGGCGAAGGCCAGGCCGTTGACCACGAAGTAGAACAGCCCCAGCGTCAGGAGGGTGATCGGCAGGGTCAGGAACACCAGGATCGGCCGGATGATGGCGTTGATGAACCCGAGGACCAGCGCGGCCACCGCCAGCGTGCCGTACGAGTCGACATGCACGCCCGGCAGAATTCTCGAACAGACGAACAGCGCCAGCGCCGTGCTCATCCAGTGCACCAGGAACCGGCCCATGGTCTCGTTCCCTCCGTCCGCGCTCAGACTGTCGGAAGAGTGTCTCACGTCCGGCCCGCGTCCGCCAAACGGAACCGATCCGCGCCAGCGGCCGTCAGTTCGTCAAGTAGGCGTAGACGTTGACCGTCGCCGTCTTGTCCGTGGTGTTATAGAGAAAGACCCGATAGCGCGGGAAGCCGAGCGTGAACCGCTCCTGAGCGGACGCGAACGAAAGGGACGCGCCGGTGACGGGCGGCGTCTTGATCTCGATCGGGAACTGCATCAGTCCTTCCTCCTCGAACGCCCGGGTCACCGGCTCTTCATCCGGGATGAGCAGCACGCCGACGGTCCCGGGGTGGACGGTCCTCGCGCGCGTCTGGCCGCTCAGGCCCACGACGACGGCCGTGAATCCGTCCGTCGCGAGGGTGCCGGCCTGGATGAGGCGGGTCGTCTCTTTCGGGCCGACCGGCGGCACCTGAACGTCCTTCAAGCGCTGCATGGTCGCGTGGCGGACCACTCCATCGATCGAGACGGTCCCAGCCACTTGCTGCGTCTGGGGGAAGTTCGTGACGAAGACTTTCTGAATCTCCTCCTGGGAGCGCAGCGTGTCGCCCGGCGCCAGAGTGAGAAGCAGCGCCGCAGCGGACAGTGTCGGGGCGATGATCGGGAGTTTGCGCGCCATGGTGTCCTCCTCGCGCATAGATACGAAGGAAAGCCCGGAGCCGTCCAGGGAGGGACCCCGGGGTGTCCTGAGTCCGGACTGCGACCGTCAGTCGCCGTTGCAGTTCTGCACGATGGCGCCGCACCGCGCGCAGACTTCCTTGCACTTGCGGGACTCGGTCGGGCCGCCGCACGCTGGACAGGGCATCGCAGCCGGTGCGGGGCCGCGCGGCTGCGGCCGTGGATTCATGCTTCACCCTCCGCCACGAGTATAAGCGAGGGCGGCGGCGGGAGCCCGAGCGGATGTCCGGACGGGCTCCTAGCGGGGGCGCTCGAACCAGGTGTTCACGTCGAAACGATACGAGAGCTGCGCGGAGATCGAGTACCCATCGGGGAAGAAGGACTTCTTGCTCGGGTCCACGTTCCAGCGGTCCCGGCGATAGGCGATCTTGAGGATGGCGCCGGGACCGAGGCGATAGCCGGCGCCAGCCTCGACGTCGTAGAAATCGGCCGTGGTGGCGAGCCAGACTCCCGGAGCGAGCGGCATGACGAAGGGGTAGTCGTTGCGCTCGAGACGCAGGGCGGTGAAGAAGCGCGGTGACCAGGTGTACTTCGGCTCGATGAAGTAGGCGAGGCCGCGCACGCTCCGGGCCACTCCGGGGACCTCGTAGGACGAGCGGGCGACATCGGCGTTGAGCTCGAAGTAGCCGCGGCTGAACTGCGCGTCGATCCCGTAGACCGCCTGCCGGAAGTCCTTCCAGTCGTCCCCGGTCAAGAGCATCGGCGTCACCTCGGGTCCCAGGTAGGGCCCGCGTGTGGCGTAGGCGCCCAGTCGCGTCCCGACGACCGGAGTCACGCCCAGGGCCAGCGCCGGCCGCAGGGCGCGGCCGGGCTCCGGCGTGTAGTGCTCGTTGATGAAGGGCCGGTCCAGGAGCGCCACGCTGAAGTCGAGGCGGGACGCCTGGCCCCTCACATTAAGCCCGAGCGGATAGGAGAGACTGTAGTTGTCCGGCGAGCCGATCAGAGGGTTCACGCTCGACAGATAGCGCCGGGAGAAGTTGCCGATCGGGGTCACGATCTGGCCCGCCTCGACGATGAGCCGCAGCGGCGGCCGGAACGAATAGCGCAGGTACGCCTGCTCCAGCTCCTGCTCCGTTTCGCCCGCGTCGCTGGCCTTGCCGCTCTCCACCTCTCCCAGGACGAACCCCTGCAGGCGGGGGAGGAACTCGGAGGCTGCCCAAAGCCTTAGGCGCGCGGCCGGGGCCGCTTCACCCTCGTTCCTGCTCAGAAGCCGCGACCCGTCGTCGGTCTTCCAGAACTCGGCGTCGAGAAGCCCTCCAACGAGGACACGCTCGTCGCAGCGGGCCGGCGAAACGAAGAGGAGGGCGAAGCCGAGGGCCCAGAGGCCCACAAGCGTGCGTAGCCCGCGCCACGGGCGGCGCGCTCGCGGGGCCGGACGCGCCCCCGGCGGCTCAGGCCGCGGTCGGAAGTCCATGCCAGGCCTCCCGCAGTGCGGACACGTATTCTTCCATCGAGAACGGCTTCAGGAGGCAGCGCGACTTCACCTCATTGAGGAATGCGGCCTCCCCGACAGTGTCCCCGGTCACGAACAGAAAACCCTGCGTGCCGGCGCGACGGTGCGCCACGACCCAGGTGTACAGATCCTTCCCCGACACTTCCCCGGGCATCCGCAGGTCGGAAACGATCAGATCGAAGTCTCTCTTCTTCATCAGATCAATGGCCTCCTGCCCGGAGTGCGCGGCGACCGCCTTCGCCCCGAGCGAATCGAGGATCGCCATCTGCAGCTCCAGGACCACCGGCTCGTCGTCCACCACGAGGACCGAGGCGGGCAAAGAGCGCCGCGGCGCCGGCAGCGGCTCGGACACCGGCCGGGGCGGAGGCGCCTCGGCGGTCCGCTCGGCGGCGCGTGGCAGGGTCACCGTGAAGCGGGCCCCTCCCTCCGGCTCGTTCTCGGCCTCGATCCGCCCTCCGTGATTCTCGACGATCGCCTGGGAAATGCTGAGCCCGAGGCCGGTCCCCTGACCCACCGGCTTGGTGGTGTAAAAATGCTCGAAGACCTGCGACGGCTGTTCCATCCCCGGGCCGTTGTCGCTGAAGACCAGGGTGGCGCCGTCCTGCCTTTCGGCCGTGCGGATGGTGAGCGTGGGACGGCCCTTCGTCCCCTGCAGCGCGTCGTAGGCGTTGTTGATGATGTTCAGGCATACCTGCTGCAGCTCGAGCTCGCTGGCCGGCAGCCGGACCGGGGCGGCCGCCAGATCGAGCACGATGCGCATGTCGGCCCTCTCGAAGTCGTGCCGCCGCAGGGCCGCGGTGTCGCGGATGATCTGATTGAGGTCCACCATCGCCCGCTGGCCGCTGTCCCGATGCGCGACCTTCAACAAGTTACGCACCAGCGCGACGATCCTCTGGCCTTCCTTCTGGATGGTCTCGAGCCTGCGCCTCACGTCTCCCTCGATCTCTTTCCGCTCCAGCAGCATCTCGATATTCCCGACCACGCCCGTGAGGGGGTTGTTGATTTCGTGCGCCGCGCCCGACAGGAGGCGCCCCAGGGCCGCGAGCTTCTCCGATTCCTTGAGCCTCTCCAGGCGATCCAGGTCCTCACGGGCGCCCTGCAGCAGACGCTCCTCGTGTCGTCGCAGCGATTCCATGAGCCCGTCGAACGTGTCGCTCAGAACGCGCACCTCCGCTCCGGCATCCGTGGCGTCGAAGCGGCGCGCGCGGTCCCCGCTGTCGGCGGCCGATCGCATGAACCTCACGAAGCGTTCGAGCGGATTCAGCACGGAGCGGCCCACGACCGAGGCGCACAGGCCCGCCACCATCACGACCAGGGACCCGTAGCCCAGAAGAGTCGCGAGGAGCGAACGGTTCGGTTCCTCGAGGGCCCGCGTCAGGGAGTGCAGCAGGTACAGCGTGACAGGACGGCCGTCCTCGTCCACGCCAAGGGTCAGGGGCGCGAAGATGTAGTCGTCCCGCCCGAACGACACGACCGCGGTCTCCCCCGTCGCTCCGCCGCCCTCTGCGTCCCGCGCCTGCGGCGCCGCGTCGATCGCGGATGCTTCCGCCAGGGTCGAGGCGAGGACACCGCCGCCCCCTGTCACCACAATCTCGCTCTCAAACGAATGGTGCAGTCGCTCGACGAATGCCTGGTCCACCCGGTCCCCAAGGGTCAGCGTGCCGATGATGAATCCCTGCAGGACGATCGGCACGCAGCCCACCTGGAAGTACCGACCGCGGATGCGCAGCACAGAGAAGTTGGCGGTCCCGACCGGGGCGTCCTGCGCCAGGGCGTGCCGGACGATGAGGCGGGAGGACAGGTCCTCGCCGACGCCCGGGCGATCCTCGAGCCGCCCGCCGACGGCCAGGACCCGGCCGTCGCGATCGGTGACGATCAGCAGGTCGCGCCCCAGACCGCCGGCGATCTTCTCCGCCTCCCGCTGGATGGTCGCAAGAAGGTCCGCGCGGGGGTGGGCATGGGGGGCGAGCTCCGAGCGATAGGTCTCCATCGCGGCGCGCAGCGTGGGGCTGTCGGACATGAGGGTGGAGGCGCGCAGCAGCTCCTCGAGGCCATGCCTCTGCACCTCGAGAAGCATCCTCTGGTGCTGGGACAGCGTCTGCGCCAGAAGACGCTTCGTGTGCTTGCGCAGCTCGAGGCTCAGCGCCAGGAAGGCCACGCCGACCGCCAGGGCCGTGAGCAGGGCGCTGAACAGGATGAGCTTGGTGGACAGGCTGGCCGACCGGATCCGCGACCAGGGAGAATCAGTCACCGCCTGCGGGCTCCGTGAGGGGGATGCTGAAATTGACGACCGTGGCCTGGCCCGGCTGGATCCGCACGGTCTTCCTGAGCGGCCGCGCCCGCTCGTGCCAGCCCACGACGGTGTATTCCCCGGACGGCACGCCGGCGATGGAGTAATGACCCTGCGCATCGGGTACGGCGAAGAACGGGCTGTCGAGGACGAGGATGACGCCGCTCATGTCCGAGTGGATGTGGCAGAACACCTTCACGATGCCAGGCGCATCGAAGCGGACCGACTTGGACGATCCCCTGGGATAGCGGCCGAGGTCGAACTTGGCGGCCTTCGACAGGGAAAAAACGTTGTGGAAGATCGCATCCCCGTTCGGGAAGTCCACCATCGTTCCCCTGGGGACCGCCAGGACGTGGGGGACGAAGGTCAGGCCCTCCTGCCGCATCACCGGGCGCACCGTCCGCGGGAAAGTTGCGGCGGCCAGGGATGGCGCCGACTCGAAGTAGATGACGACGTTTTCGAGCTCCTGCTCGTCACTGGACCGGGACACGGTGGTCGCAGGCTGCGCCGGATCGGGATAGAGACTGAAGCGGATCTTCCTGGAGGACAGCTCCGGTCCGACGGCGACGGTTCCCTGCAGGCGTCCAGGAGTGCCGCGCCCCGCCGGGGCGGCGTCCGGGTCACCGGCGCGGGCGGGAACGGGCGCCATGGCCGAAAGACACACCAGCAGCGTGGCGAGCCGGCTGCGCCGGCGGAAAAGACGTTCTCGGAGCCCGCGAGAGTCCGTTGTCATACCCCCCGCCCGAGCGGTCGAAGGTCCATGAGCCAATATAGGCATGCGGGCCGGGACTTCAAATTAATATCCGGCCGAGCGGGTTCCGGTGGGTGACGAAATTGTGATCGCCGCCCGCTCCCCGTGAGCGGCTGCGGACGCCGTCACGACATACCTCCAGGGTGAGCGCAGCAGGCCGCTGAACGGGTAACAGGTCAGAAGAGTCAGGCGGCGATTGCCCGCCGGCTGCAGCGCGCCGGTGTCGGTCCGCGCCACGACGGCGGTGCCGTCGACGACGTACTCGCGGTCTGAACCCGCGGTGCGCAGTCGCAGCACGTCCCCCGGCCGAACCTCTTCGAGGAACGCAAACGCCCTGTCTCGGTGTCCCGCGAGCACACAGTTCCCCGGGGCGTTCGGCCAGGCGGTGCCATCGATATGCCCGACGCCGAACGCCAGCGACGTCCCCGAGGCGCCCGCCAGGACGCTGCGCCGGATGCCCAGGCGCTCCACCTCGAGGATGGCGATGGGGTAGGTGTCGGCCCAGGTCCACGGCCGGTGCGGCTTGCCGTCCCGGAGGTGGGCCGCGAGGGCCCGGTCGATGAGGCGCCCGGCCAGGAGCGCCTTGGCCTCGACGTAGCCGCGGTGGCCGAGCAGGGCGCCGCCCGCTCCGAGCAGCAGGACCGCACTTACGAGACGAAGGCGCCGCGCGCGCATCTCAAAGCACCTTCCCTGGCAGCCGGAGCGCGCCCGCCAGAAGGACGCATCCGGCGAACAGGAAGAGCATACCGAGAAGGAACAGGATCGGACCGTCCGAGCCTCCCTGCGGCAGATCGCCGAGGAGCTGCGAGCCTGCCGGCAGGCCGTTGGCAACCCTCACGAGGCCGCAGTCCCCCGTCGCCGTGGGGAACTCCTCCACGGCCACGAGGCTGGTATAGGGCGTGACGAAGCCGAACGTCTTCGAGACCTCGACGACCGCCCGCCGGACCTCATCCGGAACGGCGCCGTCGTGCAGCGTGTCGAGGAGCGACTCGACCTTCGCACGTCCCCAGCGCACCGCCACGCCCGAATCCGCGACGGCCGGGCCGCTCGACGACACTTCCAGGCGCAGCGCTCCCTCGAGCGTCGTGCCGCCCAGAACGAGGCGGGGGAGGGATCGCCCTGGAGCGAGGCGCGCCGAGAGGAAGAGCGGCTCGCCGGAGTGCAGGTCGGGAAGGAGCGCGGGATACGCCTCGACCGGCTCCCCGCCGTCCCAGGAGAGGACCAGGTCGGCCATCACCGGCCGATCGAGCCGCGAGAAGAACGCGTCCACGCGGTTCGTCGCGTCGGCCGAGGTCGAGATGAATTCGCACAGACCGCGTCCGGCGGCGGCCATCTTGCGCATCAGGTACCGGTTGGGCGCCGCTCCAATCCCGAGGGTGTGCAGGCGCGCCGCGCCGAGCCCGCTCTGAACGTCCTTAAGGACCGCGTCCTCGTTGTCGGCCGCGCCGTCGGTCAGAAATATGATCCTCTGCAACCGCGACGACCGGGAGGAGCGGACGAGGGCCAGCCCCCGCTCGAGGGCGAGATCGATGCGGGTTCCGCCATCGGCCCGGAGCGACCTCGTCCACGCCCTTGCCTCGCCCAGGTCGCTGCCGGAGGCGGCGACGAAGCCGGCACGGAACTCGCTCACCACGTCGCTGAAGGACAGGATATCGAAGGTGTCCTCGGGACGCAGGCGGTCGAGGGCTGCGAGGAGGGCGGTGCGCGCCTGCTCGATCGACGGCCCCGCCATCGACCCGGACACGTCGACGATGAACAGCGTCTCGGTGGGGAGGCCGCGACCCGTCCCCACGCCGTGGAGCGGAGGCAGGAGCATCACCAGGACGTAGCGGCCCTCGGGGCGATCCTCGACGAACAGGGCCGGGCGCGGCTCGCCCGCGAGGGTCGGTCGCCAGCGCAGATGGAAGTCACGGTCGGCCGGCACCGTCTTCTCTTCCGGCTCCACCACCAGGACGTCCCCGTCCCAGAAGGAGTGAATGGCATGTGAGTCGCTCTCGATCCTCTCGACCTGGAAACCCGCGTGGATCCGGACCGTCAGTGCCGCGCGCGGGAACACCGGGCTCGCGGTGCGCGCGAACGGCGCGCAGATCCGGCCGGCGTCGCCCGCGGCGTTGATCGCGAAGCGGGGCGTGAACGTCA